>Ga0206966_1167_pt1 | contig 16584 bp, 25 predicted proteins | sample Alteio_BWOrgHeat_23_FD_152970 | JGI IMG/M metagenome (GOLD analysis project Ga0206966, IMG submission 152970) | Enriched cells from forest soil in Barre Woods Harvard Forest LTER site, Petersham, Massachusetts, United States -... | ecosystem: Environmental > Terrestrial > Soil > Temperate forest >...
GATGTGTTGCAACTTTCAGAGTTGCTGGCTGGTGGCGTGAAAGAATCGCGAAATGGGAACCCGACCCGCGATCTTCAAATGGCGGCAGACCGAACCCGGCCTCATAGTTTGTGCGGTACGGTGGTATCTTCGCTATTCTCTGTCGTTGCGTGATGTTGAGGAGCTGCTGGAGGAGTGCGGTCTCCATGTCGATCACACAACCGTCTGGCGCTGGGTGCAGGATTACGGCCCGGAGTTGGAGCAGCGACTGCGACAGTATCTCAAGCCGACCAACAAGTCCTGGCGAGTGGACGAAACCTACGTTCGTGTGAAGGGTCGCTGGTGCTACCTGTATCGGGCCATCGATTCCAAGGGTGCCACCATCGATTTCCTGCTGTCAGCGTTCCGTGACGCCGACGCGGCCAAGCTCCTGTTTCGCAAGGCGCTCGGCGATCGATCCCATCCTCAACCTCGAGTGATCAACACCGACCTGGCGCCGATATACAGCTCCGCGATCCCCGACAGTAAGAAGGAAGGGACGCTGCGCAAGCGCTGTCGACACCGACCCGTGCAGTACTTGAACAACATTCTCGAACAGGATCATCGAGCCATCAAACGTCGAGTTAACGCCAAGCAAGGCTTCCGAGAATTCCAGGCAGCTCGGCAAACGATTCAAGGCTACGAAGCAGTCCACATGATCCGCAAGGGGCAAGTTCGATGGGTGGCGGGAGATGATCTTCTTCGTCAGATTCAGTTCATCGACAGCCTTTTCGATTTGGTAGCTTAAGAACGCACAACAGACGCTCGGCGACAAATTTGCCTGCATTTGAAACTTGCAACACTACCGCCGAAACGCGTAGCGTGCGTCCATGGAAATGCTTTCGACGGCCAGTACCGCGTCTACGGCATTCACGTGCTCCCTGGTCTTCGTCAGGCTTCCGAAACGCAACATCGCATCGTGTCGCGCTTCTCCCGGAGACATCCCTGCGGCCACATTGTCTTCAAGCCGCATCTCGATATGCGACCGAAGTTCCGCATCGATCTCCCGGTCCACACGCGACCGCGAGAAGAGATTCGAAATTCGACGAAACAGCGTCATGGCGCCACCTCATGCGTAGCGCAAAATGGCGCGGACGCCTTTCACCAGATGTTCGAAGTTTTTCTCCGCCCCCTGCAACTGCTTCCTGCCGACGGCGGTCAGCTTGTAATACTTTGCCTTCCGGTTCGTCTCTGTAAGCGCCCACTCTGACGCGATCCATCCGTTCTGCTCCATCCGGTGCAGCGCCGGATACAGCGAACCTTCTTCGACCCGCAACAGTTCATCGGACGCTCTCTGGATGTGGAGCACGATGCCGTAGCCGTGCAGAGAACCTGTGTGGGAGAGCGTTTTCAGCACGAGCAGTTCGAGAGTCCCCTGCAGATCATTCTTCGCCATCTGTCTTTACCCCTAGACAACTTGGGAGGTAGATCTGAGCGTAGCCCTAGATGCTTAGGTGTGTCAAAATAACGGCACCGGGAAAAAGTTTGGGATTCAGCGATGCCCCGAGGTGGATTCGGACGAAGAAGCTGAGATTCTGGCTGAAATCAAACGGGATGAGGAAACGGAGGAACAGGACGAGGCCCGTGTCGCTTCGTCGTTCTCATTAGTCAACGGCTACGGTTCTGGCACCCTGGCCATGCGGATGATGATCGTCTCAGTTTCTGGCGCAATCCAATTCGTAAATACTGGCCGATTTCGGTACTAATCCGGTGTCGTTGAAAGGCATTGAAGTCCTGGTTTCACCTGACTCCAACCCGCAACCTGGCGCGCCTCTGCCTCCCAGTGCACCTCGCAATGAAGAAGCAATCCGCATGAGAGAGATCTTGGCCAGCCAAGAGGGAAAGCTCGCTTACGCACTTCGAAAGTCGACGGTCGAACCAGTCTTTGGACAGATCAAAGAGGCTCGTGGCATCCGTAGATTCCGCTTACGAGGCCTATTCAAAGTGACATCGGAGTGGAGACTTATCAGCGCCACGCACAATCTCTTAAAACTATTCCGCCATCGTACTGCCGTTGCTTCCGCCTAAACCATTCTCAGCATCATTCATGCCGTTTCTGCATCCCTTTAGCTGTATTTTTCGGCTAACAAGTCGCAAGAACAAGATTCTTGCCTGCGGTCCCAAGGCTGGCACTTCCTCAATGTCTATCTCTATTTCTTTCCCCGATTTTCATGACTTTCTCTCCGACACTCTGTCCTTCTGTCACCGAAATCGTCCCACTAAAACTTACAAACGGACTCTCTGGCACGCCACATCGCGACATCTCCTCGATATTTTCGATGAGCGGGCAATGACGAGCAGTCGCCGACAGAACTGGCGTATCATGTTTGCGGCGTGCGGGAAACGCAGAACGCAGCCATCTAGTTACACGGGCGTGGGGGAATTAGCAACCTGTACGCCTTCGTATATATGCAGAGCGCAAGCAGCGAGACTATGACTCAGGAGACATCTCATACTCCGGCCATGCTCTTCGATCTCGATGGCACGCTCAGCGATAGCGTCTACCAACACGTTCTTGCGTGGCATGAGGCACTGGAGGAGCTGGGTCTCGCGCTCGGCGTGTGGCGCATCCATCGGCCCATCGGCATGAGTGGCGGTCTGCTGGTTCAGGCTCTCGGATCGATCCAGCCGATTTGTTGATTCACCTCGATGAAGTCGGCATCCGGATTGTGGACTAAGGAGCTGAAGAGCGGAGGATCGGTGACGAACAAAATACTTACTCTGAAATCTGAGTTCATGGACCTGCACTCGAAATGGAAAACCCTGTCGCTCTATGAGCGATTTGAGCAGACCGTCGTCTCGGTACTCACGCTGGTGATAGCCATCATCATAACGCTCGCCGCCTGGCAATTGCTGCTGCACACACTAAGGCTGGTCGAAACCCATGCGGTAAACCCTGCTGATTCCCAGGCATTTCAGGGTATCTTTGGCATAGTGCTCACGGTGCTGATCGCTCTCGAATTCAAGCACACGCTCCTGGTCGTCAGGCATCATCGCCGCGCCATCGTCCAGGTACGCGCCGTAGTGTTGATCGCTCTGCTCGCACTGGTTCGCAGGTTCATCATCCTCGATCTCTATCAGACCACTCCGACTGTGGTCGCAGCCCTGGCCGGAGCCGCCCTGGCGCTCGGAATTGTATTTTGGCTCGTCACCAATTGCGCACCCCCTTGGAGGAAGATGTGTTGCAGGAGTGACCATCGCGATACCTGGCGGGCAAAACTGGGCTCAACCGCATGATTTGTTCTCACGAATTCAGGCTTCAACGAAGGGAGAGACCATGAACAACGCTAAGGTACAGGTACGGACTCGAACACCTCAACAATTTGTCAGCATGCTTCTCCGCAAGAGCCGGGGCGGGTCCCACCATGGGCGTCCAGATGAAGCGAATGCATGTTATGCATCTCTCCCACATAGCTCTGGTCATCTCGAACCATGGATCGCGAGATGAGGTTCAATCCGCCTGCTGCTCCTGGTGTGCCTGATCCTGATACTTTGGGGGCAGCCCCTAGTATCGTTTGCACAGCCGGTGGCGCTGAGTCCGGCCCAGCTGGATCAACTCGTGGAGCGCATCGCACTGTATCCTGATCCCCTCCTGGCAAATATACTCACCGCTTCGACCTACTGGAGCGAGATTCCTGAAGCTGCATCCTGGACAGATCAGCACAGCTATCTGAAAGGGGTGGTGCGCGGGCTCAGGCCATGCAGGCGGACCATTTGCAGTGGGACTCCAGCATCCTAGCCTTGTTGCCCTTCCCTTCGGTTCTGGACATGATGGCACGGGACCCGGCATGGACGGAGCAACTCGGTAATGCGGTCCTGACGCAGGATGCGGAGGTTATGGATGCCGTGCAGCGGATGCGCCAGCGTGCCAGGAGCTACGGTTATCTGGCACCGAATAGCTACATCAATGTCATCGCGACCGGAGGGTATATCCAGATCCTTCCCGTCGATCCAAATGTGGTTTACGTTCCCTATTACGACCCTCTCGTGGTCTTCGCGCCACCGCGGCCTGGCTTCGCGATTGCGGGCGCCATCCACTTCGACCCGGGAATCACCATTGGTGCGGCATTCGGTGGATGGGGATGGTGGCTTGGCTCAGGATTTCTCTGGCCTTCACACACCATCCTGATCGATCACCGTCCGTGGACTCGAGTGTGGGTCACCCGAGCTGGATACGTTCATCCTTACGCGCATCCATGGGTGCGACCGGTAGCGCCGCGCGTGGAGGTACATCGGTTGAAAGAGTAGGTAGACCATATCTGGCGGATCCATTACGAGAGATGGTCCGGGGGAATATGTGCGCCATAAGCGCCATAAGTTTTCGCAGGGGATGCTTGCGGGCTCTCGGGGAGAGACTGTCCGGCGGAATAATGTGCACGGTAAGACCTTCACCTACGACTCCGAGAACCGGCTGCAGTCGATGAACGGCGGTGCCGTCACGCCGTAATACGCCTGGCACGGATTCAGCAAATCCAACCCAATCTGCCGGGGACGGTGCGGCGGCGGTTCTGGAGCGCGACCATGAAAACGAAGGATTGTGATGCGTTGGGAAAACAACTGCTTCCGCAGTTACCCGGCTTCACGGTTGATATTCGCCTATGTTTAGTTAGTCAACGTTCGTACTCGTATCTGGCTGGGTGACGATCAGATTGGCTTCTGGCCGCGATATTCAGCGTCAAAGAAGGGAACTCGACGCTAGGCAGCGATCGATCAAGAGTGAGGCGAGTGCCCGTTAATCAGAAACCGCGGTTGTTCGAAGGCATTGAGGTCCAATAGTCTTACCTCACCCCTGTAGCAGCAAACCGGGATTGGTGGTGGTTGGATGCATAATCTTCTAAAACTGGCTGTTTCGCTTTCCTTCCTCGAAAAGTGCGTTGCCGCAGTTATCGGAATCCTCTGTATTCACGCCACGTTCCGCGTGCTCGAACGAACACTGCCCAGGCGCTTTGGCCGCGCCGATGCACGCTATAAGGTTCGCAAATTCGTCATCTTTTCCGGATACGTTTCGATTCTCCTTTTCCTTGCAATTCTCTTTGAAGATCGCCTGGGGCGCCTCAGCTTTGCGTTCGGTGTCGTAGGCGCGGGCGTGGCAGTAGCCCTGCAGGATGTGCTGGCCAGCATTGCCGGCGCTTTCTCGATCGGTTTTTCAAAACTGTACGCCATGGGAGACAGAGTTCAGATCGGCGACACGCGAGGTGACGTGATCGACATCGGGCTCTTGCGAACCACATTATTGGAAACGGGGAATTGGGTAGGCAGGGACTTGTACAACGGCCGGATCGTTCGCATCCCCAACAGCGCCGTCTTGAAAGGGTCCGTTTTCAACTACTCGCAAGGATTCCGGTTTATCTGGGACGAGATTAAGGTGCTATTTACAACCACCAGCGATTGCCAGCTTGCCAGGGAGATGCTTTTGCGGGTAGCCAAAGAGGCGATCGGCGAGTACCTGTTCAAGGCGCAGACTTCCTGGAAAGCGATGAGTGACAACTATCGAAGCGCAAACCCTCCGTTGGAACCTACCGTTGCACTTGTTGTAAATGCCGGATCGTTGGAATTCACAGTCAGTTACGTCGTCGACTACACAAAACGAATCGCCATGCAAGATCAGTTGTTCACGAAAATCGTGGAGGAAATAGCGAATAGCAAGGGCCTGCTCCAATGGGCACTAACCGGCAAGTAATATCGTAAGTCAGCCAGGAACTCCTGCCCGATCGACGAGCCACCGTCATCTTCGACACATGGGGCGGACCGCGCGGCAGATTCTCAGTAATATCCTTCCGTTCGCGACCTCCCTGGCACTGGTTCGCGGATTCTTCCGGCAGTTTGGGCTGATCGTTGTCGCGGCGGATGAGGACCGCGCTGACGCGCGCAGGCTCAACGTGATTCTGTGGAAGGACGCAATGGGGCCCAAGCCGGTGCCGTGGATGATCCTCCATCCACATCGCGCTTGCCAGGCACGATATGGATGATTAGATTCGCGGTGGCTAACAGCATTCGGCCAAGGCCGATCTAGAATTGGCTTCTCGGTATGTATGATCCGCCGCCTTGTTGCAAGCGAAAAGTGAGAATAGCAGGTAAGGTCTGCGCGTATGTATACGGCCTTGTTGGAGTGTGTGACGACTCCGGGCCAGGATGGAATGCGTTTCGCTCTGTTCCTAATTAAGTTCTCGGTCTTAGAAAGACCTCGCCAAGCCGGTCAAGCTGTCGACGCGTGACTAAGAGCAATGAAGGCATGGCCAGACTACGCGACAACGCGGCTCAGCTAGTGGTTTTTCTGTAGAGGCACACAGTTAAGCCTGCCCTGAAAGGCATCGCGTGGAACGGCGATGAAATCGCAAGCAGGTTGGGCATGCCTCTCTCTGGACGCCTTTGGTTCACTAAAGCTCCGCGAGAGCTCGATGCACCATACTCACGGAAATAGCTCCCTCACCAACCGCTGAAGCAACCCGCTTGACGCTTCCGGCGCGGACATCGCCCACTGCGAATACTCCTGGTAGGCTGCTCTCCAGCATGAAAGGTGGGCGCGAAAGCGGCCAGAGAGGACTCCGATCTGGATCAACAACCGGTGGCAGATCACGTCCGGTGAGGATAAAGCCCTTCTCATCAAGAGCGACACGGCCTCGAAGCCAGCTTGTGTTAGGTGAGGCGCCAGCCATGATGAAAAGGTGATGTGCATTGACCGAACGCACCTCTCCGTTCAGCTTGTTGACCCAACTCACTTTTTCGAGAGCGCTCTCGCCCTCAAGGTCGGCTAGTTCGGAGTTGCACAGCAGTTCGATAGACGGATTTCCGGAAATGCGCGCGATGAGATAGTGTGACATCGATTCGGATAACGTGGCGGCTCGCACAAGCATATATACCTTGCGTGCGTGCTGCGAAAGGAAGACTGCAGCTTGACCAGCCGAGTTGCCGCCGCCCACAACAATGACTTCTTCGCCCTCACACAACTGAGCTTCAAGAAAGGTGGCGCCGTAGTGGATCCCGTGCCCCACGAAGCGGTCCAGGTTCACGGCCGTTGGCTTCTTGTACCAGGCGCCAGTCGCAATGACAATAGTCCGTGCGAAGAAGACAGTACCATCGTTCATGACGAGTTCGTAGGGGCGATGTTGGCACCTAAGTTGAACAATCGCGCGCGCCAACGCCATCTTCGCTCCAAACTTCTGTGCCTGCTTGGTGGCGCTTGTGGCGAGTTCCTGACCGGAGACCCCGGTTGGAAACCCCAGATAATTCTCTATCTTTGAACTGGAGCCCGCCTGCCCCCCGGGGGCGTGGCTTTCTATAACGAGAGCATCTATTCCCTCCGAGGCCGCGTATACCGCTGCTGCCAGGCCTGCAGGGCCCGCGCCCACGATGATCAGATCGTGAAGGGAACTATTGTCGATATTGTCGTTAAGTCCGAGGGAATCCGCCAGCTGTGAGGTTGACGGATTTCGCAGAACCATCGTCCCGTCGTTGCCCATCACGATCGGGATTTCGGAGACAGCGATTCCAAAGCGGTCTAGAAGGTTCCGATAGGCATCGTCCATATCCAGGTCGATATAAGAGAATGGATGACCATTTCGGCTCAGAAATTCCCGAAGGCGCAGAGTGTCTGCAGAATGTTGTGAGCCAACAACAACGACATTGCCCAACTGTCGGTCTATAAGCATAAGCCTTCGCAACATAAACGCGCGCAAGAGTATCTCACTCAGACTTGCATCGTGCGCCACAAGAGTGCGAAGGTCTTCGGGTCGAACCTCCAGGATTTCACCTGCTTGTATAACTCGGGCCTGCACTACAGTTCGTTGCCCTGCGATCGAGCCCGCCTCACCGGTGAACATTCCTGGGCGTAAGATCGTGACCAGCCGTTCGCCGTTGATGGTTGGCTGAACGATTTCCAAGCTGACGGATAAGAGGACGAAGCACGGCCTTCCCACCTCTCCCGGCCGATACAGAATCTCGCCAATCTCCACCCGGCGCACCCGTCCGTACGGCCGCGCACGATCTATCTCGGCCTCCGTAAGGACCGGCCACATCTGGTTCTCGGCATTGAGCTCAGCGGAGATCCGCTTCTGTTCGCTTAGGAGTCTTGCCTCTTGCAATCCGATAGATGCCTCATTTGCCGCTACGGTCAGAAGAAGGCTTTCGGTTTTCTCAGGGAAGCCTGTCCGATTAGAACCGAGGACGATCACGCCGATTTCACCATGCACGCCTAACTGCGCGGGGACGATCGCTATGCCTTCAATTGCCAGTTGGTTCCGTATTTGCGGGAGAGACCCTTGAGCGTAGGCAGCCAGTGGGTCGCCGAGCATGTTGCGGACTTCCTCGGCCGACAGGTTGATTTTGCTGTCCTCGGCGACTCGGAGAATCTCCACCGGCATCACGCCAAATGCGTCGCTCAACCGTGCGTAAGCGAAATCCAGGCTGAGCATGCGGAAGAGTACATCCAAAAGGGTTTGAACAATTTGCGATGGTTCACTGCCGCGCCAGATAGCAGGCAGAGCGAGCAGGCTCGTTAGATCGTTAATGCAACGCCGAAGGCGCTTGATTTCCTGGGCTGGATCTTCGAGCTGCACTTCCATGTCAGGCCACCGCAGGTGAGCCGCTCCGACGAGACCGACGCTCGCGAAATTCACGCAGGAATTCGTCTGGCGGCACAAAGAAGGGATTCTGTTGAAGGACGCCGCCGATGACGACCATCGGATGGGTCCGCATGATATCAACGACGGCGTCTCCTCCAAACTTGCCGAGATGGTAGGTACAGATAACTGCGTCTTCGTGCCGACGCCACACCTCATTTACCCGCGACTCGAACTCAATCACATCATCCAAATGCGATCCGCTTTCAACTGCCCAATCCATACGACAGCAAATGCGACTTAGCGGAAAGCTGCCGGTGCCCTGACCGCTGGCCAACTGCTCGAACGCCGAAATCATGCGATCTGCATCGAAACGGCCTTCCGGAAGGTAGATTTCGGTATCCGTCCGAATCTCCAGCTGTCCGCTTTGCTCCGCAACCGCTGTATCAATGCCCGCGGCCGTCAGGCGTTGAAGGTGGTCCTGACGCTGATCTCGATTAACAATGTGAATTGCCTTTTGGCCACACTGGAATCCGTCTTTTATGAATGGGAGCAAGACCCGATACTCTTCGTCAGGGCTGTGGAAGAAAGCGCAAACATGACGCGTTTGATCGATCTGGGAACCAGCAAAAGGAATGGGCGCCGCGATCTTCTTCATAGTATCTCCCTAGATAGTGCGATCATAGAGTTGCTGCTGGTAGCTCTTAACCCAGTCTTCCGACGATGGTGGAAAGATGTTGAGAAACTTCCCCTCGCGAGAAGGGATCACTTCAACCATCTTTGCGATCATGTCCTTTGGATTGAGTCTCCCCTCTGGTACGCCGAGGAGACTGTCGACCACTTTCTTGAAGGCATCGCGCTTGATAAAGTTCACGTCGTCGTTGAGCCAGCGCAGACCGGCTTCCACCACGGTTTCGTTGAAACCGGTGAGGTAGGGTCCGGGATTGATCGTCTGCACCTGAATTCCGAAGGGTTTCAGCTCCTCGTACATCGCTTCAGCAATCGATTGCACCGCATGTTTGCTCGCGGCGTAAGCGGGAATCGGCGGGACGGTGAGAAGTCCAACAACTGAGGAGACGAATACCACCTTTCCGTGAATACCCGCGGCTACCCAGTTCCTCACCACGCGCTGTGTAAAATCCAAGGCCGAGAAAACATTCGTTTCGAAATTCTTCCGCACCAGTTCAACGGGGATTTCAGACATCGGCCCGCCCTCGCCGATGCCGGCGTTATTCACCAGAATGTCGAACTTCAATTTGAGCGTGTGCGCTACATCATAAGGGTCCAGCAGGTCGAGCTTCTCGACTTTTAGGGTTTTGAGGCCGAGCGAGGCGGCGTTTTCCCGCATAGCTGTCACTTGTGGCCAGGTCTGAACGGCTGCTGTTACGCTGTGCCCTTTTTGCGCAAGTCCGAGAGCGGTTCCTTCACCAAATCCGGAGCCTGCTCCCGTGATCAATATCTCCTGCATGTGGGTGATCTTCCTTTCCTGTGGTTAGGCTTTCAATGCTGATTGGCCGCTTTGAGCGACTGCATAATCCTGAGCCACCTGTCCCCCGGACACGCCGATGCTGCCGATGATTTGCCCATGGCCGTTCTTAAGGGGAATTCCACCGGCAAACGTTATGAGGTTGCCATTGGAGAGCTCAATTCCATGCGCATCTGCCCCTGCTTTGCTGTAGTTGTCCATGACTTGCGTTTCCATTTCGAACAGAGCGGACGTCTTCGCCTTCTTTATGGCCACATCGATCACTCCAAGCCATGCTCCGTCCATGCGATGAAATGCTTTCAGGTGGCCGCCCGAATCAAGCACAGCGATGCAAACTGAAATTCCGAGTTCGCCCGCCTTCGCTATGGAAGCCTTGAGGACCCGCTCCGCCTGCTCCGCCGTAATTTGCATGCCTTTGCTCCTTTGGGTCAACTGGGCGACTCGGGGACCATACTATCAAGGGCGGTGCCCCTTTGAGGCTTCAATATCCATGAAATCAGATTGTGGCGGTGGGTCGATACGGCGCTTTACGCATATCTGGTTAAGGTTAGCCGAGAGGCGAATATCTCGCACAACTCTGTGGCCGACATCACCCCGCTCTTCAACCTCACTTGTGTTGCGTGATTCCTGGTTTGTCGCCCACCGGGAAGAACTCAAGCGTTAAACACTTGAGACCGAAACGGCCGCCCTCTTCCAAGATAGATACCGAAAAACGTTCTCTTTCGTAATTTCTGGTTGGTCGGCTATCCCGACATTTGGCGGATCGGGGAGCGGGAGGCACGGCTTCGGGCCATGAAAGTTTCGGACTGCCGGTGACACGCTCCTCGACGCCATGACCCTCAGTCAGCCCTGCGAAAGCATTGCCAATGGAACCCGCCCACCTCACGCGAACCTGGGTCCTCGCCGATCCGCTTGATATAGAGATAGTCGCTATCCTGCACGCTGCTCACCACACCTATGTCGTTGGGTTGAATCGTTCTCGGCCCGAACCAACTCCATCCTTGTGCGCGTTCGTTGGGGCACGAATTGAACCTTGTCACCCAGTCGGAACGGGTTTGAGGGCACGTTCATCTTCGTCGCAATTCTTCCATAAAACGGCTGTTGTTGGCGCATCGCGTCAGACGTTAGTCCTCGATTTCAAAAGTTGCATTGCGTAGCCCTCATGGACGGGCCGCTCAATTGGTGCAGGAGTGGCTAGCTGCGCTTTTAAAGCGGATGTTCGTCGGCGAGTGCTTGGTCGGGTTAGTCGGAGGTGCGTTCCCGGACGGTGTAACCCTCGGGAATCCTGAACAGCGCGGGATCGGGTCCGCCGGGCCGAAATTCCGTGACTTCGTCTGTGCGTTTACCCGAGCGTGGATCATCATGAATGGTCAAAAGCGGTATGTGGTACTGCGTGGATATCCAGTTATCTGTCACGATGGTGAGGGGCCGGTCGTTTCCCTGGTCACCCGCCGGTATGATTGACGTCGTGCGCGTGCCTTTGGCCTCGAGGCCGGCGATGGTGCGGGCACCAAGGTCCTCTCTTGTCACTTGCATAGTCGGGCGAACGACCGGCCGCTGCCGAACCGCATCAGCGGTCCCCGGCTCAGGCATGTGCGTGACATACGCGATCTTCGTGCGGTTACCCCAGTTGATATTTGTGCGGGCGACAGGATCGACGACATGGTAGTTGACCACGTCGACCGGCTCGCCATCGGCACGGATGTGTAGGGTCTCGTGCATTTCGGAATAGCTGCGGCCCTCCGAGTCGCGAGCCTCTTTTACGGTGAAAGTATTTGTGATGGTGGTTCCGTTGGCGAGTGTCCGCACGATGGTAGAGGTGCGGGTGAGGGTGTAGGGAACGCTGTTCGCTTGCGGACCGCCAATGTGCGCGACCTCCCCGAAGCTGCTTCCCATCAACTGTGCTGAGAGGGCGGCAGATACGGCCAGAAGCAGGACAGGAAGCACGGAGAGCGACCGGGAACAATGCATCGAATACCTCCGAAGCTGATCTGAATCAATTGACGGACACGTGGCCATTAAGACGCCTGTTCGGCGCTTTTGAGCGGATGACTGGCGATCCAAAAGTAACCGAGCATTGTGATCTCTACACGGTCGTAATCCCTCTCGGACCGGCCGAATGGCTCACGCAGATAATGCTTCTTTCACCACGAGCTAACCTGACCCGGGGACTCGGGCGACCAATGGATCGGCTCTTGCTGTGGCCGGGTTCGGCGATCCCAATCCTCATTTAACCGAAGTCCCAACCTGCACCACAACCTACCAAGCCAAATGGGCTCAAGCCCATTCTCCACGAGACGGAGGAGTCCATGAAACTCCGCAACAAGGAATTCTGCCCCATCCATCGATCATTTTCTTGCTGTGGCCGTGAGTTGGTCCAGAAGGGAAGCAGAGTCAGACGCCTGGGGGTGCAACGTATCGAAGACCCGCATCACCCCAGGGGATATCGCGAACTCCGCTCCAAAGCAGAGATGCGGAAGTTGCTCAACCGCAAGATTGTCGAACAGAACCAGCACTGCGCCATCTGTGAGGTGGCGTTCACGAACTATGGCGACATCGTGCCCGACCACGTTGACCCGAGAGGAATGGGAGGGGCGCGAAGAGACGACCATCCGGAGAACATCCAGGCAGTGCACTTCTGGTGTAACAGCGAGAAGGGGTCCACGCGGGAGTATTAGAGATTGTGGTCTGACCTTTCGTGTGCCATTTGACCGAGTTTTGAACCTGGGGTACAAACCATGCTTCGGCACGCATATTGCACAACCATGAAGGAGGTTTTCCATGTCTCAGGTTGCGGGTGCACCTACCAATGGAGACGCAGCACAGCAGGAGGATCTCTCCGGTCCGCCGGCTGCGAACCGCCATCGTCTGCCGGACGAGCGCGCGGGCATCACACACCACTTTTCGATCGCCGGACATGAGGGCTATCTCACAGTAGGCCTCTATCCGAATGGACAGCCGGGTGAAATCTTCATCCGGATGGCGAAGGAGGGCTCGACGATTGCGGGATTGATGGAGTGTTTCGGCACCGTCGTCTCGGTAAGCCTGCAACACGGAGTACCTCTCAGGGTTCTTTGTGGCAAGCTCTCCCATACGCGTTTCGAGCCTTCGGGCTGGACGGGAAATGAGGAGCTTGGTTATGCGAAATGGATCATGGATTACCTGTTCAGGTGGATGGAATTGCGCTTCCTGTCGGGCAAGCAACTACCGCTGTTCGTGGCGAAAGCGGCTGATGGCGAAAGCACTCGCAGTGAGTCAATCCAGGTGCCTGCCAGCCTCTCACCGTTCCCTCACGAAAGCTCTGATGTAGGCGATGCACCGCTGTGCAGCACCTGCGGTTCGGTTATGGTGCCAAATGGGAGCTGCTACAGGTGCGGCAACTGTGGCGGAACGAGCGGCTGCTCGTGACGTCGGAGCGGGTATCGTCCGCTAAACCGCATGACCAGCGCATTGGCCTGAATGCGTCAGCTGAAGCCCCACTCGCGCCGTCCAGGAAATACAAGCCGATTCTCTGTTACCTATCCAAACGTCAATAGAAATCACGAAAAGGCCTCTCATCCATTAAAGAACCTCGGTCAAATTACAATCGGTCTCGTGGAGGACATATGGGCCGATCCGTGACTGTTCATGTTCTGGATCAAACGACTGGAGATCGTCTCACTCCGCCGGATGTAATGCTCTATCGGATCGGAGTTCCTGGCGAGACTCGTGCTGAATCCAACATGGAATCGCGGAGTTCATCGGAACTTTACGGACGTTGTAATCTTCACTGTCATAGGATTGATTTTGCTGGCGCTCTCACCGATGCGTCGTGACCGGAACGCAGCCCTTTCACGCTGAGCCTTTGACTTTCAATTTGGAGTTGCCGAGGTATCACCGGCAGCCCGGAAATGAACCGCAAAGAGCCTGAAGAGTCCGTGTTATCGGCAACTTCGATATCTGGTCACAAGCGATATATTTTGACCAGACTGACCGCCCCGTGTTTAGCATCCAATGTCGGAGAGGACGCCCATGACTCCAGAAACGAAGCTGCCAACTTTTACTGAAGACGAAGTGAAGAGAATGATTACAAACGATTCCCTTGGAACTATCGACAGCGCTGACTCTACCGGGTCTGATGAGACAAAAGAGACTGGGGACGGAAAAAAGGGGAACACCAACACTCGGGAAGACTGAGAAGGGGGTACTCCATGCCATCTTCACTCAGTTGAACGATCCGAATTCCCCCGCCCATGTTTCAGGTAAGTCCCCTCAGCCAGGGCGGCGGGGCGGCCCAGTTACCGCCCCGTTTTCATGGGAACTGAAAAAACCTGCACGAGATGGCGAGGTGGGAACTCTAATTGAGGGCGCTGGAACTGATGGAACACTCCTATGACATTCAGTCGGGAAAAGTGTCTAATCGCAAGTGGCCATTCGTACGCTAATCGCGGCTCTTCTGATGGTTGGGCCAGCCGTTGCAACGGCGCAGATCTCCGGTGAGTTTTATCTGGAGAAATCAACCTATGCACCGGGCGAGCCGATTTTCCTTTACTTCAAGGTCGCCAATGACGGGACGGAGACTGAGAACATCCATACTGCCGGCCCGTACTCTTTTTGTTCGGGCTACCAGATCAGCGTTTCGACTGATCCCCGTGCTACATCTTCATGCGGATATTTTGGCACTGCGGGCAGTTGTCTCTCGTCCTCGGCATTACTCTCGCCGGGCAAACTGCATATCGAGCGCCTATTGCTGAACTTTGACCATAAAATCGACACTTCGGGCGACTATTCGGTGGACGCGGTCCGTCTTCTTTCGCACGCCGGCTCGAACCTTGACTGGTTCAGCCCTGACACAGTCAAAGATTCACTGGAAGTAAGGATGACACTGCATTTCCGTGTGGACGAGAATGCCGCCCCGGCCAGTGCCAGCGAGTTTCAGCGCTGGGTTAATCAACTCCAATCGACGGATCTTATGGAGCGCATCGAAGCGGCGCGGACGCTGGCAAGCCTTGCTCCCCCGTTCCTTGAGAACACGCTGCTTGCCTTTGCCGACAACTCAGAGTTCCGAAGATTTGCGCCCCTTGCCTTCCATCGACTGAACACTCCTCGAAGCATGGCGGCGATGGCCGAATTGCTAACGAAGAGCGACGTCGGAACAGCTGAGCACTTGGAGAGCGCGGATTATCTGGCAGAAAGCGATGATGAGCAGTGGTTCCCCCTGCTGCGTGAAATAGCTCAACAGAATGCTAGGATCAGCAATTACGTTGACGACGCCGCGAAACTTGGAGGTGATCAGATGCTTTCCACACTCATCTCACTCGCCAACAGCTCGGACAGAAAGTTCACTGCAGTCAATGCAGTCATGGCGATGGGATCAACAGGATCGCGAGCAGCTGTACCTGCCCTACTCGATTTCTTAAAGAACCCCGATCCCGATATCGCCGACAGGGCTAGATATGCAGTGAGACTTCTAACCCATCGAACTGTTAGCGATGATCCAGTAAGAAGCCCCCAGTCCGAATACTTCAAATGGTCGAATTGGTGGGCGAATGAGGGTGGAATTGCTCCCATCTATAAGGCGACCGAGTGCGGCGACTTCATTCCTTTGAATTAGAGAGTCAGGTTTAGGTCGGGATATCGGTATGCCTTGCCAAGGCGGATACCAAGCCGAATTGGTGCAAACGCCGTTTGCGGGGCCAGGAGACCGTTCATTTCACCTTGCATTTAAATTCCTGAAGCAATCCGCTGGGCACGGCACCAATTTAATAGTCTCATCATCTGGTGCGATAAGGTTCCGCGCCCCGTGCGAGTTCACTTCAACGATCCACACTGCGCCATTAACTCCGAACTCTGCTAAGCCCCAACTGACGATATAGAGCGTTCCGGAATCGTCTGTCTCCGATATTCGAAGAGTATCAAGCTTGATTTTGTGAAGTCGAAAATCCTCTTCGAGGTTTTCCGCAGTCGCTTTTGCGAAGGAAAGGATGCTCGGTTTCAGCGCAGAGAGTATCTCTTTCTGGATGGACGAAGGAAGAGAGCCGAGGGGCGGCGAGTCCTCCAACACTTTCACGTCACTACACGGAAGACTGCTCTCTTTGGTTACTGTTTGTGCGCTTCTTATTAATGAAGGAGTTGTTGCAAGACAAACCGCAAAGGCGAGAGACAAAACCTTGCTGCGACGCATGCCATTTCTCCGTGTCGATCTCTGACGCTTTGAAGTTTATACTGCCAGATTCTGACCACCTCTCTAGACGGGGGAGGAAGCGTTCATTCACCGAACTGCCTGTGAAGTCTGGGTTTACGGTAAGTTGCCGTTTGGGGGAAGTCGCCGGGTTGAACCTACCAGATCGCCCGTTTTTTCAGACATGACTGCTCTATAGTTGAGATTGCTGCTGTGGGGATAATGTCCGGATGGCCGACCACACATGGGGGATTGTGCGGTCATGAACGCGATAGAGAGTTCTCACCATTCATAGCCGAGGGCGTCATTCGCCGTCATCACGTAACAAAGGCTCGTCCTCGAACAGCAAGTTGAGATACCTC
>Ga0206966_1171_pt1 | contig 16288 bp, 17 predicted proteins | sample Alteio_BWOrgHeat_23_FD_152970 | JGI IMG/M metagenome (GOLD analysis project Ga0206966, IMG submission 152970) | Enriched cells from forest soil in Barre Woods Harvard Forest LTER site, Petersham, Massachusetts, United States -... | ecosystem: Environmental > Terrestrial > Soil > Temperate forest >...
GATGCATTCGAAAAAAGTGGGATGCGCGGCGAGTTTGCCGGAGGCCATGAGCGATTCGATCGCCGCGTGGACTTTGGCCCAGGCGGCGGCGAAAGCGTCGTCGGAAATTTCTTCGCCCGCGACGCGGATGCGCTCGTTGATTTTTTCCAGGTGTGGCGAAGTGTAAAGGCCGGTGCGAAAGCCTGCGGTATAAAGAATCGATTCGAGCATCGCGGCGGTGGAGCCCTTGCCGTTGGTGCCAGCGATGTGGACACAGGGCGCCGCGCTATGCGGATTGCCGAGGGCTTCGGAGAGGATGGTGATGTTGTCGAGGCCGAATTTTTGCACGCGCGCCTGCTGCGGCGAGGCAAGCTCGCGGCCCAGAGCGAAGAGGGCGCGGACGGCTTCGGCGTACGTCATCGTCTGGGGCTAGTTCAGGAAAAAATCGAGCGCGTTGGAGACGTAGGCTTTCAATTCTTTGCGCGCGACTACGGCGTCGAGAAAGCCGTGCTGGAGCAGGAATTCGGCGGTTTGGAAGCCTTCGGGAAGTTTTTGGCGGATCGTCTGCTCGATCACGCGCGGGCCGGCGAAACCGATCAGCGCGCCGGGTTCTGCGATGTTGAGGTCGCCAAGCATCGCGTAACTGGCGGTGACGCCGCCGGTGGTGGGGTCCGTGAGAATCGAGATATACGGGAGCTTGGCTTCGTCGAGGCGGCCGAGCGCGGCGGAAACTTTTGCGAGCTGCATGAGGCTCACGGCGCCCTCCATCATGCGAGCGCCGCCGGAGCTGGAGACGACGATGAGCGACTCGCGTTTTTCGATGCAGCGTTCGGCGGCGCGCGCGACTTTTTCGCCGACCACGGCGCCCATCGAGCCGCCGATGAATGCGAATTCCATGGAACAGCAGACGACGGGGCGGCCGTTGAGATGGCCTTCGGCGGTGATGACGGCGTCTTTCATGCCGAGTTTTTGTTGCGCGTCTTTCAGGCGCTGCTTGTAGGGCTTGAGGTCGGTGAATTCGAGCGGATCGTTGGAGGCGAGGTCGGCGTCGAGTTCGGTCCAGGGCTCTTCATCGAGAAGCAGCTCGATGCGGCGGCGGGCGCTGAGGCGGAAGTGGTGATCGCACTTCGGGCAGCATTCCCAGTTCGTCTCGAGATCTTTTTTCCAGATGATGGCGCGGCAGGCGGCGCACTTGGTCCACATGCCTTCGGTGCGGACGCGACGCTCTTCCACCGGCGTGGGATTCTCGATCGGTTTTTTCTCGCGCTTGAACCAGGCCATTTAGTAGTCGATTCCCCGTTGGGCGAGGATGCCTTTCGTGTAGGGGTGCTTCACTTCTTTCATCTCGGTGACGAGATCGGCGGCTTCCACGAGTTTGGGATGCGCGTTGCGGCCGGTGCAGATCACGTGGACCTGCTCGGGGCGCGCGGTGAGCGCTGCGACAATTTTTTCGGGATCGAGCATTTTGTAGCTGAGCACGTAGTTGATCTCGTCGAGCACCACCAAATCATACTTCCCGGAGTAAATCTGTTCGCGGCCGAATTCCCAGGCCTGTTCACAGAGGCGAACGTCTTCGGGATCGGTGTCTGCGCCACCGACTTTCACGAAGCCGCGGCCCATGGGCTTCATCTCGAATTTGTCATCGCCGAGCATTTTGGCGGCGTCCAACTCGCCATAGTGCCACGAGCCCTTGATGAATTGCACCATCAATACCCGGAGGCCCTGGCCGACGGCGCGAAAGGCGGTGCCGAGGGCGCAGGTGGTCTTGCCCTTGCCGGGACCGGTGTAAACGATGAGGAGTCCTTTGCCTTCGGGCATGTGCGTTGTGTGCGTCTTTGTGGGCGAGGGCCGCACAGAAATGAAAGTGCGTGATTCGCGCACTACGGACGAACTTCTATCGTCGCTGGGGCGCGGGGAAAGGTCAAGCGGGGGCGAATTTACAACTGGTACGTCTAAGGATTGAACCGAGGCGGAGTATGATGCTCCGGTGTTGGGGCTGGAGAGACGAACGAATTCTAGAGGAGAGAGCGAAATGAAGAGAGCGATGGGGCTGTGTAGTTTCTTGGTTTTGGTGGTGGGGCTGATGGCGGCGATGGTGGGTGCGCAGGGACAGCCGCAGGATAAGACGAAGCGGCCGAGCCCGCCTGCGTCGGCGGATTGCACGCTCGCGAGCGGCGGCACGATTCACGTGGATTATTCGGTGCCGAGCATGAAGGGGCGGAAGATTTTTGGAGAGCTGGTGCCTTACGGCGAAGTGTGGCGCGCGGGCGCGAATGAGGCGACGACGTTTGTGATCAGCAAGGACGTGACGGTGGGCGGGAAAATGGTGCCGGCAGGGAGCTACACGCTGTTTGCGATTCCCGACAAGGATAAGTGGACGCTGGTGATCAGCAAGAAGACGGGTGAGTGGGGCGTCCCCTACCCCGGGGCGGGCGATGATTTTGCGCGGGTGGATATGAAGACGAGCGCGCTGCCGGGGCCGCAGGAGAAATTTTCGATTACGTTGGATAAGGGTGCGAGTGGGTGCACGCTGAAGATGGCTTGGGAGACTACGCAGGCTGCGGTCGATATTAAGTAGATGTGTGGTTGAGATAGCTAAACCCGGGACCAACTGAGAGTTGGTCCCGCTCAGACTCGAAAGGCTAAGCTACATCCCGCTTCGCGGGACTAAGACGAACGGCCCCGTCACAATTCGTGGCGGGGCCTTTTTTTTCAGCCGAGCTGGTAGGTGGTGAGGATCAGATTGGCGATGGATTGGACGCGGGTGCGGGCGGTCGGCGACATTTCGGTGGAGGCGGATTTTTCCTTGAGAACTAGCCAGATACCGGGGCGGTGAATGGATTTGTCGTGGCAGATGGCGCCGGTGAGTTGGATCACTTCGAGCTGGCCGTCGGCTAGTTCGGTTTTGAGCTGGGCGCGGACTTCGTCGAGGAGGTCGAGGAAGCCTTGGGAGGCGAGCATGGGATCGACGTCGCGCGGGATGGGAGCTTCGACTTCCTCCAAGTCGTAGTCGGGGAGCGGCTGCGTGATCATGAGTTCGGCGGAGGCTGTGGGGGCGTGCGTGTCGTATGTGATTTTTGCGGGCATGCGCAGTATGGTCTCACGGGCGCGGAGGAAGTGGCTAGTGACGAGTGGCTAGTGGCTAGAGAAAGGCGGGGAGAGATCCTTCGGCCGATGAATCGGCCTCTCTTCGCTTCGCCCGAGGGCAAGCAGGATGACGTCAAATGCGGGCGATTACGGGTGGCGATATCGGAGTTTCACAGTTCATGGAGGTGCGGATTCCGTTGCGCAGGCAGGAATGCCTACCCCACGCTGGCACGCTTTATTTGTCGTAGGGGTGGCCGGAGAGGATGGTGAAGGCGCGGTAGATTTGTTCGGCCAGGAGGACGCGGGCGAATTCGTGGGGCATAGTCAGGGTGGTGAGGGAAATTTTTTGGGTGGCGCTGGCGCGGATTTCTTCGGGGAAACCGGCGGCGTCGCCGCAGAGGAAGATCATTTCGCGAGTGCCGCGGTCGCGAGACTGTCCGATCCATTGGGCGAATTGCTGGCTGGTGAATTGTTTTCCGGCGGCGTCGAGAAGGACGAGAGTGGACGCGGTGTCAATTTTGAGTTTGCGCAGGGCGGCGGCGCTGGTTTCGCGCAGCTCGGTGATTTCGGCGGGCGTAAAGCGCTGCGTGCGCTTGATGTATTCGTCGACCATGGCGCGGAGGGCGGCGTTGTGTGTTTTTCCGAGCATGACGAGGCGGATTTTCATCGCTGATTTGAGGGACGCGCGAGGCTATTCGATCAGACCGAACTTTTTTCTTTTTTCGAGCAAGGTCTTGCGGCTGATGCCCAGAATTTCCGCGGCGCGGCCGATTTTGTAGTGCGTGGCTTCGAGTGTGGCTTTGATGGCTTCGCGCTCGAGACTTTCGAGCGAGCGCAACGGGCCGCCGCTGGTCTGGTGTGTGGCGGACATGCGCACGATTTCCGGGAAATTTTCCACGCCGAGCTCCGGCGACTGCGAAAAGACGAGCGCGTGCTCGATGGCGTTCTTCAATTCGCGGACATTGCCGGGCCAGTCGTAGGCTTCGAGCAGGCGAAGCGCGGCGGGCGAAAATGTGGCGTCTGGGCGGCCGTGAACGGGGCCGAGGCGAGAGAGAAAATGTTTTGCGAGGACGGGAATGTCGGCGCGGCGATCGCGTAGCGGAGGAACGACGATCGAGAGAATGTTGAGGCGGAAGTAGAGGTCTTCGCGAAAGCGGGCTTCGGAGACGGCTTTCGTGAGATCGGTGTTGGTGAGGGCGATGAGACGCGCGTCCATGCGCAGAGTTTCGTTGCCGCCGAGGCGTTCGAACTTGCGTTCCTCGAGGACGCGCAAAAGCTTGGCTTGAATGCCGGGAGCGAGCGCGGCGACTTCATCGAGGACGATGGTGCCGGCGTCGGCGAGTTCGAGGCGGCCTGGTTTGCGAGCGACGGCGCCGGTGAAGGCACCCTTTTCATGCCCAAAAAGTTCGGATTCGACGAGTTCGCTGGGGAGGCTGGCGCAGTCGATTTTCAGAAGAGGCGCGTCGTGCCGCGGGCCGCACCCGTGAATCCAGCGCGCGAGTTGGTCTTTGCCGGTGCCGCTCTCGCCGGTGATGAGCACGGTCGTCGAAGCGTCGGCGACTTTGTGCGCGAGTTCCAGTACGCGCAGGGATGCGGGGCTTTGCGCGATCCAGGTGATGCCCGCGGGCGCGCTCACGCGATTCCCTGCTGCGGCTGAAGATGAAGGTGCGAGTGCGCGATGCGGTGTGAGGCTAGCGAGCTACCGCTGGCTCGCATTGCCTTCGGATTCCGCGGCGCGGTGATGCGGCGGCGGAGCGTTGTTCGATGCGCTGGGAATCTCGATGCGCTCGATCGTTCGCCACAGGCGCTCGAGGTCGTAATATTGGCGAGCGCCTTCGCTGAAAACGTGCACCACAAAGAAGCCGTAGTCGAGCAACATCCAATCGGCGCTGCCGCGGCCTTCACGATGCTGCACCGAGCGGCCGGACTTATCGAGCTTCTCCTCGATGGCGCGAGTGATGGCTAGAATCTGCGGACCGCTGGTGCCCGAGCAGACGAGAAAATAATCCGCGAACGCACCGGTGCCCGAAAGATCGAGCACGGAAATATCAACGGCTTGCTTATCCTGCGCGGCTTCAACAGCCCAACGAACTTCTTTTGGAAGAGTGTCAAAAGTCATCGATATAAAGCCTGTCCTAGAATGTATTCCTCAACCCGCGGCGGCACAAGCCCGTGAATATTTCGGCGCGAGCCGAGACGCTGTCGGATTTCGGTGGATGAGATATGGCTGGCGACGGTGGTGAGAATGTGCACCGTCGATTTACGAAGCACGATGGTATTGGGATCGGACGATTGCGTGCGGCCGAGTTTTTCGGGCGGCACGACGAGACGCAGCGCGTCCACGCGGAAGCCCGGACGGCTGGCGATGATGAAATCGCAAGAGTCGAGCAGGGCTTCATAATTGCGCCACGTGGGAATTTCGAGAAACTGGTCAGCGCCGACGATGAAGTACAGATGATCGTCGGGATGTTCGCGGCGGTATTTTTTCACCGTGTCGTAGGTGTAGAAGACGTGCGGCGCGGCGCCATCGGGAGCTTCGGCCGTGGAAGGCTGAAAGCTGGCGTGATCGGCACAAGCGAGCGCGACCATGGCGTAACGGTGCAGGAACGGCGTGAGCGCGGGCTTGGTCTTGTGCGGCGGGCGCGACGACGGGACGAAATACACGGTGTCCAGGTGGAAGCGCTTCTGCGCGGCTTCGGCGACGGCGATGTGGCCGGCGTGAATCGGGTCAAACGTGCCGCCGAACAGCGCGACGGAGCGACGATGAGCGTGCGACTTGTGGCCGGATGCGGGGCTCAACTCTGCTCCGAACGCGGCAAGGCTTGGTCTTCGTTACTCGGATCTTCGTCGCGCGCAGATTCAACGCGCGGGTCGTGTTGATCGGATTCGTTTTCGATTTGTGAGGCGCGCAGGTGCGGCGCGACGGGTCCGGCGTAAGGCGCGGGCGTTGGTGGTGCGGGAAGCTCGGGCTTGGGAATGCGATCGAGCGCGTCAGCCATGGCGCGGATGAGTTCTGGAATTCCTTCGCCAGTCGCCGAGGAGACGGCGTAGAACGGCAAGCCGCGCTCTTTGGCGAAGGCGCGCAATTCTTCCAGGTGCGCACGGTCGCTGATGGCGTCGAGTTTGGTGGCGACGACGATCATCGGCTTCTCGGCGAGTTCGGGGCTGAAAGATTTGAGTTCATGCATGATGACTTCGAAATCGCGGACGGGATCGCGATCGTTGAAGTCGCTGACGTCCACCAGGTGCGCGGTGAGGCGCGTGCGCTCGAGATGTTTCAGGAAACGAGTGCCGAGGCCGACGCCTTCGTGCGCGCCTTCGATCAAGCCGGGCACATCGGCGACAACGAAAACGCGGCCGTGGCCGGGCGTTGCGCCGGGATCGGCGGAGACGACGCCGAGATGCGGCTCAAGAGTGGTGAATGGATACGGAGCGATTTTCGGACGCGCGGCGGAAATGCGCGAGATCAGCGTGGATTTTCCGGCGTTCGGAAATCCGACCAAGCCGATGTCCGCGAGAAGTTTTAGCTCGAGAATTAGGTTACGCGCGTCGCCGGGACGGCCTTCTTCGTGTTCACGCGGCGCTTGGTGCCACGGGCGAACGAAATGCGGATTGCCATTGCCGCGGCCGCCGTGGCCGCCTTTTGCGGCGACAAAACGCTGGCCTGCTTCGGTAAGGTCAAAAAGTTTTTCGCCGGAATCGGCATCGACGACGACGGTGCCGACTGGAACTTTGAGGATCAGGTCGTCGGCGTCCGCGCCGTGGCACTTCGAGCCTTCGCCGTGGCCGCCGCGGCGCGCCTCGAAGATGCGGTTGTAGCGATACTTCAAAAGCGTGTTGTCGTGCGGGTTCGCTTCGATTACGACGTCGCCGCCATTGCCGCCATCGCCCCCGGAAGGGCCACCGCGCGGGACGTACTTCTCCCTGCGAAACGCGACGGCGCCATCGCCGCCATCGCCAGCTTTTATCGAAATTTTGGCTTCGTCAGCAAACACGGATCAGGCCTTCTGGCGTGGACTGGGAGAAAAGCATACGCCAGCAAAGTGGGTAAAGACAAAAATACGCGCCCCGGAACAGAAGCGCGTATTTGGAAACGCGAATGGCGTGAGTTAGTTCGCCGCGTTGTGAGCGCGATCGGCGCCGCCGACCTTGGCTTCGTCCTGCGGAAGCACGCTGATGAACTTGCCGTGGCCGCCCTTGTCTTCAAACAGCACGATGCCGTTGATGACGGCGTACAAGCTGTCGTCCTTGGCGCGCTCGACGTTGCGGCCCGCCTTGTAGCGAGTGCCGCGCTGGCGAATCAAGATGCTGCCGCTGGAAACGAGCTGGCCGCCGAAGCGCTTGATGCCAAGCCGCTGGCCGTGAGAATCACGTCCGTTTGTAGATGAACCGCCGCCCTTCTTATGTGCCATGACGCCCTCTTAAATTAAGGAAGCTGGATTTCTCCGACTTTCACCGACGTGTAGTTCTGCCGGTGGCCGGTCTGAATTTTGTACTGGCCGCCCGTCTTGTACTTGAGGACCTTGCACTTCGGCCCGCGATCCTGGGCGACGATCTTGCCGGTAATCCTTGTCTTGGCGAGAACATCCGCGGAGACGAATTTCTTTTCGTCGTTACGCACGGCAACGACGCTTTCGAAGGTGAAGTTACCGCCGACTTTGCCTTCCACGCGCTCGATGCGGATGGTGGCGCCGGGTTCGACTACGTACTGCTTACCGCCAGCTTTGACTACCGCGTACATACTGCCTCCTGAAGCTTGTGACAAACCCCTGTTATCTGTGAGGGGAAACGGTCAACGAAGGAACGAATAGTTTACCGCGAAAAGGGCTATTTGCGGAAGCACTTTTCGCGGGGCGGGCGCAGGGGCGGTGTACGCGCCTGAAGGCGGGCCCGTGGTTGGGTTGACGTTACGCAGCCAATACTGGCTACCCCACTTGGGGGCTATTTCTTGGCGATGACGGCGCAGGCGATGCGGGGCGGCGCGCTGTCGGATACGGTCTTGGCGACTTCGTGGATCACAAGCGAAGTGCCGCCGTTGGCGAATACGGAGTTGGGCTCGTTGCCCATGGTGACGCCAGGCGCGACGACGCTGACGTGAGCGGTGCCGTTCTGCGCGACGGTGAGTTCGAAGTGCGGAATATCACCGGCCATGGCGGCCATCGACGAATCGGCGCCGTCCATCTTTGGATTGAAGTGCGGGCCGGCGGATTTGAAATCGGGCGCTTCGCACTTCGGGAATTGGTGAATGTGCATCAGGTGCTGGCCTGGCGGGAGATTCTTAATGTCGAGGGTGATCTTCACGCCTTTGGGAGCTTCGGAGAGCGTGGCGGTGCCGACGTTTTCCTTGGCGGCGTTGATGATGTTGACGGTGACGGGCTTCGGCGCGGTCTGCGCTGAGGCTGGAACGGCGGCAGCTGGAATGGCGGAGAGTGCGAGCAGGAGCAGCGTGGACGTTGTGACCTTCATGAGTGTCTCCGTTTACCGCTTCGGTGTAGATTCCGGCAACCGGCCGGACGAAGTGGTACCAGTCTGGCACATACGGGTGTCGCGATTTGTCGGGGCGATGTAAAGAAATTGTAGATGTGCTCAAAGAATACGGTCGGTTGTGGTGGAGCGGCGCGGAGGCCTAAATTATTGTAGCGTCAAGGCTTACTTACTGGTCGTTAGGCATAGGCTTGGCGACAGAGTTCGTGCTCGCGGCAGATGCGGGGGCAGTTGGTTTTATCGATGAGGATGTAATTGTGGCAGGCGGCGCAGATCACGCCGTAAATGGTTTCGTTGAACTGCTCGTGCGTGGTGGCGGCTTTGTGATCGGTGCGGGCCTGTTCGCGGCTGATGGCCATCGTGATTTCATTTTAACCTGAAATTGGTGCGAGTGTGTGGCGCGCATAGACTGTGATAATTTTCATGGCCCGGCGCGTGTGGGCCGGTGTTCGCGTGGCACGATTCCGCAGTCGAGGAACTCATGAATTCATTCAGAAATTTTTGGATTAGGACGGCGGCGGTTTGCGTGAGCTTGTGTGCGACGACGGGTGCGACGGTGGTGCGCGCGCAAGACGCGCGTGGAAGGAAGATCGCGGGCGCGGCCCCGGCTGCGACGGCTGCTGCTGCGCCGACGGCGAAGGGCAAATGGACACCAGAGGACGTGGTGTATCAGGAGGATGGCGGCTCGTTTGATATTTCGAAGGACGGGCGCTGGGCGGCGTGGGTGAAGACCACGGCGGACAAGGAGAAGAACGAGCGCGTCTCGAATTTGTATTTGTCGAGCATGACGGAGCAGAAGGAAGTGCAGCTGACGCGCGGGACGGACTCGGTGTCTCAGCCGCGATGGTCGCCGTCGGGAACGTACATCGGATTTTTGAGCACGCGGGCGCTGCCGAAGCCGAATCCGAAGGCGGACTCGACGCAGCTGTGGCTGATCAGCGCGGACGGCGGCGAGGCGTGGCCGGTGACGCAGAGCGAGCGCGGGATTCAGCAGTTTGAGTGGATTAACGACGACACGATTCTTTTCAGCGCGGAGGAGAATCCGTCGCTGTACGACTCGAAGATCAAAGAGAGCAAAGACGACTCGAATGTGGTGGACGATGCGGCGCATGCTGCACCGGTGCGACTGTTTGAGTTGTCGATTAAGGACAAGAAGATCAAGCGCATCACGGACAACGAGGATTGGATCGAGGACTTTGAGGTGTCGCGCGACAAGAAGATGGTGGTGATCAGCGCAAACCGCGAGTTGAGCTACGCGTGGGACCAGAAGACGCCGCCGGCGACCTATCTGGTGAACCTCGCGACGGGAGAGCGGAAGGAACTGTTTGAGGGCGAGAGAATTGTGCCGAGCGCGTTTGTGTGGGCGCGGGACAATTCTGGATTTTACGTGATCGCGCCATTTTCGAACGATCCGAAATTTCTGACGGCGACGGTGGAGCGGCTGCATTTCTACGATGTGGCGACCGGCAAGCGCACGGAAGTGAATCTGGATTGGGATCGCGGGCTGGGTGGATCGCTTCAGGCGACGGACGACGGATTTATCGCGCTGCTTGCGGATGGCGTTTACACGAAGACGGCGCGATACACGCGGCACGGATCGACTTGGTCGCGGAAATCGGTGACGGGCGATCACGAGCGGCACATTTTCGCGATGACGCTGGGCGATGACGGAAAGACGATGGTCTATCGCTACTCGACTGCGAGCGCGCCGACGCAATTTTACCGGGCGCGGCTCGACGGAACGAAAATTGGTGGCGAGCAGGTGATCACGGATTTGAATCCGTCGTGGAAGGAAAAGCCGATCGCAAAGAGTGAAGTGATTCACTGGACGGGCGCGAACGACGAAGAGGTGGAAGGAATTCTCTACTATCCGGACGGATACAAGGTGGGCACGGCGTATCCACTGGTGGTGGCGACGCACGGCGGGCCGGCGGGAAACGATCGCGACGAGTGGAGCGAGCGGTGGGCGTACTCACCGAATTTGCTGACGCAGCGGAATGCGTTTGTGCTGAAGACGAATTACCACGGAAGTACGGGATACGGGCTGAAGTGGGTGGAATCGATCTGCTGCGGAAATTATTACGACCTCGAAATTCCAGACATCGAGCGCGGAGTGGACAACTTGATCGGCAAAGGTCTCGTGGACCCGGACCAGATCGGCGCGCAGGGATGGTCGAACGGGTCGATTCTTTCGATTCAACTGACGATCACGAACCCGGACCGGTACAAAGCAGCGGCAGTGGGCGCGGGCGATGTGGAGTGGATCAGCGACTGGGCGAATGTGGATTTCGGCGAGCGGTTCGATCACTACTACTTTGGAAAATCGCCGCTTGAAGATCCGGAGCTCTATTTGAAGAAGTCGCCGCTCTTCCACATGGACCAGGTGAAGACGCCGACGCTGATTTTTTTCGGGACTGTGGACCGGCAAGTGCCGACCGAGCAGGGGTGGACGCACTATCGCGCGCTGTACACGTACGGAAAGGCGCCGGTGAAATTCATTTTGTTTCCGGGCGAGGCGCACGGGCCGCGGAAGTTGACGCACCAGCTGCGGAAAGTGGATGAGGAGCTGGCGTGGTTCGACAAATATTTGTTCAAGATCAATCCGCCGGAGAATGAGGCGCTGAAGAAGGATTCGCCGCTGGCGGTGGCGCTGGCGCGGCGGTCGGTGCGGCGCGATGGCGGATTTTATGGAGTGGGTTGGGCGCCGGAGCAGAGCGGCGAGACGGTGCCGACGACGACGTTGATTCCGGAGACGGTGAAGCGCGGCGCGATTTTGCTGGGGCGGTTCGAGGTTACGCGCGAGCAGTACGCGACGTTTGACAAGGAATACAAGGTGACGCCGGGGACGGAAAATTATCCAGCGAATGGCGTGACGTTTGAGCAGGCGCAGGCGTACTGCAAGTGGTTGAGCGAGCTGACGGGCGAGACGTATCGATTGCCGACGGAGGCGGAGTCCGCGGATTGGTACAAAGCGCGCGAGGGCGAAAACACGCTGGATTATTGGGCTGGGTACGCGGCGAATCCTGAGGACGCGAAACTTTTGCAAGAAAAGGTGAATGAACTCGCGGGCGATGCGCCGCTGTTGATGGAAGTGGGACGATTCAAAGGAGCCGGCGACGAGGGGCAGGAGCTGGTGTTTGATCTGGGCGGGAATGTGGCGGAGTGGGCGACGACAGCCGGTGGCGCGGGCAAGACGGTGGGCGGGAGCGCGGACCGCGCGGCGGATCCTGCGGCGGCGGATGCTCCGGCTGATGCGGCGTACACGGGATTTCGCGTAGTACACATCGCGCCACCGCCGAAACCCGATGCCCCTCCCACGAAAGCCGATCTCGGTGCGATCTAGAGAACGTAGTAGTGCGCTCAGCTCGCCGGCTGCTGCCGGATCGCGCCCGCGAAAAACTCCTCCCGAAATAGCGCCCCGTCATTCCACTTGTCCGGTTACGGCGTTTACCAGGAGTCGAGAATCTTAATTCCGTGACGACACGGCCCGGACAGAAAGGGGCAACTCGGCCGAGGCAACCCAATCAATATCCGGCGATTCGTATCCTCGACTGCGGTTGCAGTCTTTGAGGACGTGTCAGGAACGATTTCAATGGAGACCCGCATGGATCCCCCCCCCGGCCACTCTGCATTCTTGCCGCATGTTCGTTCCTAATAGCGGGCTTGGCCATTGCCCGACCAAAAGCCGCTGAAACCGTAAGTCAATCATCTCGGCCCGCCGTCAACGACCTACAGCTCCTACTCTTGCCGAGTCACCTCGTGGAAATGCAACAGGGCGAGAAAGTCTTTACTCTCGAATTCAGAAACATCAGTAAACGAGATGTCACATTTCGTCCTGGCACCCTCCGTCGATGCGGAGGGCAGCGAGGAGATACCGATGCGGTCACACTTACTCTTGTGGAGTCGAATGGCCAACAACATCGACATTTGGAGTTCCTCGGCGATGGTCCGCCCTACTCAGGCGGTTGCGGGGGGCAGCAGACCCCCTATGTTGTGACTCTTTCTCCGGGTGCTTCTCTTTTGCTTCCCCTCGATTTGGGAAAGTACTTCGACTGGTCTGACTCCAAACAATTCAAGATGGACCGCCTTCGACCGGGTAAGTACACGATGCAGGCAGAATTGGAAGGTCCGGACAGCCCTCTCTTATCCAATTCGATGGAATTCGTATTACCCAACGAAGTAGGCGTTCCTGTTGGAGACAACCCGAATCCATGATGCGTCCGCGGACCTATGCAGGCACAATGAACGCTGAGCCATGTCCTCGCCTCTGAACACGGACGATCTAACTCCTGATTAGTCGCGTTACGGGGCGATTGCCTCAGTTCGCCGAAAAACACAATCCATCCTAAACTCAGAACCGACATCGGCGCGCATCCAGCGTAGTCAGACGCCACCCCGGTTCAGATCGAGCTAATCCACAACGTCTCCCGCCCCATCCACTCGCTCGAACAACTCAACCGCCAACAGCAGCGCTTAGATCGCGCCCGCGAAAAACTCCTCAGCCCTTAGCGCCCCGTAATGCACGTGTCCAATTACGGCGGTGGTCTCAATAGGTCGATGCAACATCACCTGCTATAAATCTTCTCCCCGAGGTGGTGTTCATGACGCAAGGCCGGTACCCACAACTTTCCGAAGCACAGCGGACCGAGGTGTGGCGCCGCCGCTATTCAACTCGACAGTCTGTGAGCAGCGATACGTTTCTGCGACGAATGCGTCTAACTCGCCGCAGACGATTATGAATCGGGTTCTACGACAAACGATGGTGGCTGGGGCGACGATATTTCTCGCCTTTGTCGGCTCCGTCTGGCTGGTTGGCACCGCGCCAACCGACAGCGGACAGCAAGGGGCTGGTCAGGGTGCCGTAGCTGCGTCTGCGGTCTTGGAGGTTGTTTGGCTTACGTCTGCACTGATAATTGCGATTCCCCGATGGCGCGACACGCCGCTCGCATTTCGCTTTCTTCTCGGCGTGAACGGCCTGATCGTGGCTTCGATAGCATTGTATTTGTTCTGAAAAGTCCCGTTGATGCCTGTCGACAGCAAGCGCAAGAGTTTTATATTGTGGTCATCGTGACCACTTCCCACAAGACACAGTCGTTCGGGCTTGCTTTCACCGTGCTTTTTTCAGTCTTGACAGTGAGTATTGTGTGCTGGTGTCAAACCGTATCCTCGTTTCAGAAATCACTCGACCCGGGGCAAATGCCTTCCGGTCCGGCTTGTTCGAGCACAGCCGACGATGGCGCGATCTATTCAGCAGTTATTCGGAGAACGCTCTTGGACGTGCAAGCAGTTTACGATACGAGACCGAACAGCGGCGCAATACATGGCAAGAGTCGCGTTGTGCTTTCGACTCAAACCCAAGGATATCCCCCCGGCATGGGCACCTCGACTACGTTCGGCGGGGAGGCGAGACAGAAACTACTAGGTAGCGCTTCTGCCGAAACCAAAAGCGACTTCGACGCCAGAGCGAAGCTGCACTGTGACGTTACGAAGAGTATCGAACCTCAGGGAACAAATGTTTTCGTAACTGCTAATGACGTTGAGGTCCTCGCCGCAAATGACTCTGGAGGTTGGGACGCTTTCCACAAGAAATACCCTAACTCGTTCGGCCTGACGTTCGTGTCTGCGATTGGATTTAATACCCCACATGACCAAGCCCTCGTGTATCTTGGCAACCAGTGCGGCATCTCGTGCGGGTCTGGTTATTTCGTGCTGCTCCGGAAAAAAAGGGGGAAATGGGAAGTTTGGAACATGGCAAGTATCTGGGCCTCGCCGTTGAATTAACAGACTCCGCGTTCGTCAGCAAGGTTTCCGATCTTCCGCCTCAGCCCGTCCGCCTGAGTCCCGATTAGTCGCGTTACCGTACAAGTGGATTTGGCTGAATTTCACCTGTCCGATTACGGCGTTGATCAGGAGTTGCCCTGGTGTGGATAGCGTTCCTGCCTCTCGAAACGAACTATATAACTAGGGCCGGATGTCGATTCCTGGATCGTCAATGTCGCCAGGAGAGAACTGCCCCGTCTGGCGCCGCGGAGATTTGCATGCGTATCCGCTCGCCTGCCAGCGGCAATCCTGAGTCGCGTAGTACATAGGAGCCGCTCCTGCCCCTGCGTCGTCTGAGAGCGCGGACCAGATCTGAGCGCGGTCAGGCTCTTCCGCATACACGACAACTTTACCGTTGTCCGTTAACGGCAGCACATGCCATTCGAGTTTATTGGGCGAGAATCGAAGGATAGCGAAACCCTCCCTCGCGCCCACCGCACCACCCTCGTACTCGCAGACCAACATTCCAATGTCGCCCTTTTTGAGTAACGCAGTGTGCGACAACCGAAGCGTCTGATGCTTAATCATGCGGCCAACATTGAATTTTACGACGACCGCGCCGTTACGCTCGATGCTGGTCGACGATTCGTAGATTAGTTCGCTTTTCGGCTGTTCGAAGAACTTCACGGTCGTATAGGCGTCGATCGAAACTTCTGCCCGGAGGACGGTTTTGTGCGCATCGATTGCCGCGTCGTCGTCTATCGGATCTGGCCATCTGTACGCCTGAATCTGGCCAGGACCTGCAGTATTCGTTTGCGGCAGATTAGTTGACGCTTGCAACGCGAAACCCAGCAAAATAAGGCCGACACCCGCGCCGATTCCGGCCCCACCCAGGCTCCCCTCCCTGAATCCTTTTACGGCCTTGTTGCCGGTGGCTCTCATAAATGCATTCTAGGCGTAATCTGCGCCAAACTCCTGATAAGTCGCGTTACCGGACAAGTGCGGCCGGTGTGGCCGAAACACAGATTCACATTAGACTGAGAACAAGCATCGGCGTGCAGCCAGCGCGACCCGATGCCCAAACAAACCGCCGAAGAAAAACGCGCGATCGGCGCGCTCCTCGGCCCACCCTCGAAAAGTCCTCGGGAGATAGCTGCCCAATTCGATTGCGGTAACGTTTTCGATTGTAAACTCTCGCCGCGAAGTACTACAGCAGCCCGCCAAATTCTGTGCGAATCTTCGCCCATGAAAGAAATACCCCTAAAATGGCGTTGGACGTTCGCACTGCCAGCCGTACACGTCTGCATGTGTTTTGTGAGTGCCGCCGGCTGGCTGATACCGGCGCTTTCTTTTCTGGCGTTCACGTGGACGGTGCTGATGATGGCAGACCTGCCCATCTCACTACTCGCGTACTTTCTCGCCTGGCGATATCCCTTCGCTGCGGGCGTTTGGATTCTCGTTGCCGGTACCGCTTGGTGGTATCTGCTCAGCCTCGGCGTCCAGCGGCTGAAAGGATCCGCGAGCCGAGTCGCTTACGAAAAGCAGTAGCCAAACCAGTTTCGAAATATTCGGCCACTTGAAACATCGGCGCGCAGCCAGCGCGACCCGATGCCCAAACAAACCGCCGAAGAAAAACGCGCGATCGCCGCACCGGCCGCCTCACCTTGGCGTCTAATATTCTGGCGCGGGACAAATGCGAAAACGGCTGACCATCATAATCGGCGCCGCACTTGCGTTACTCGCGGCTCTCGCAGTTTATTTGTCATGCGCCGCCTACGTCGCGCAAAAGCGCGCCGTCGTACAAGCCGACCAGTTGCGCCGCGCGGTCCTCACCCTCCATCCGGGCATATCAACTCCCGCCGACGTCCGAAAGATCGGGCTAGGCGTGCTCGAGTTACCCGAATTGGCCCACACCTCCTCCGATTGCCCAAATTCGAGCACGGCGTTCGGCGGGTACGCCAACAATTTGCCGCAGGAC
>Ga0206966_1172_pt1 | contig 16287 bp, 19 predicted proteins | sample Alteio_BWOrgHeat_23_FD_152970 | JGI IMG/M metagenome (GOLD analysis project Ga0206966, IMG submission 152970) | Enriched cells from forest soil in Barre Woods Harvard Forest LTER site, Petersham, Massachusetts, United States -... | ecosystem: Environmental > Terrestrial > Soil > Temperate forest >...
AATAGTTACGTGCAAAAGAGTATCGACATTGATCTGTTTGAGAGTCGAATGAAGCTCTTGCTCTATTATTGGGTCGCAGTCAACCAATCCATGAACTGAATTTCATCGAAAGGGGAGGGGAAAGCCGCCGCGCAATTTATTTTGCCGGCGGCTCCTAATTTGCGAGCGCCAATCGGACTAGATCAGCGATGCGGCGCCGTATCTGTTGACGTTCAGCGCGTGATACTTCGACAGTACCGCTTCGATTTCGGAGCGATCGATCGAATCTGCGAGGCTAATCGCTAGAACGACCCCGCCTCCGGCGACAGTGTCTCGATAGGACGTCGCGACATCCTCAGGCACGCCCTGGTCTTTTAGAAAGCCATAAACTCCGCCCGCAATGGCGCCGCCGCCAATGGCCACCGCCGCTCCCGATGCCGCCAGCGCCAGAGCTCCGCCTCCGATTACCAAACCAATTCCGGGAAGGAACACGGCAGAAAGGGCGGCGAGAAGGCCAACTCCCAAGCCAATACTGGCTCCCTTTACGGCTCCGACTCCCGCATCGGCTCCGGTGGTAGTGGTGATTCCGCCCTTACTTTCATGAATCGCCGACTGGCCTTCATCGCGGACGCCTTGTTCGACAGTATTGTGTGCCCACTGTTCGCGATACTCCTCTGAAGCGATCAAGCTTATATAGGCTGCGTCGACTCCGTGGTCCATCACGGCGCCCGTCGCTTTCTCGGCGTCTTCAAGGTCGTTAAACGAAGCAAAAATCGTCGTTGTCATTGATGCTCTCCTCGTGCCGACAATAAAATTGTCGTCATACGGCCTTCAGAGACGCAAAGGGCGCCGCGTAGTTCCTTAGATGCGGCCAAAATATCGGCTAAAGTTTCTTATTCGTCAGGAGCATTGAAATGAACGTTGAGATTAGACAAACGCACCCCAAAAAAGTGCTGTGCATGACGCATCGCGGCCCCTATAATTTGATTGGCGAAACCTTTCAGAGGTTCGGCCCCTGGGCTAAGTCCGAGGGAATAAGGACGGAAGCGTACGTGGGGATCTACTATGACGATCCTACTTCGACTCCACCAGACGAACTGAGGGCCGATGCGGGTGCCTTCGTCGATATGGATTTCACGATCGACAATCCCAGCGTGCACATCGTCAATATTCCAGCCGGCACTTTTGCTATCTACACCCATGTAGGCTCATACGATCTCATCGGTAACTCCTGGCAAAAGTTCATGGCCTGGTTCGCGACCAGTGGCTACCAATACGGGAGCTTTCCATCTTACGAGATTTATGTAGATGACTGTGACGACACCCCTGTCGAGCATCTTCAAACAGAGCTGTTCATTTCGATCGGATGAAACCAGTCGATCAGGCCCTGTCACGGATTTCCGTAACTTTGGCCGAGCACAACGCAGTGTTAAGATTGTCTTATGGACGCAAAAATATTTATCAGTAAGAAGCACGATGCTGCACTTGATGAGCTTAAGGCTATTGAAGCCGAGTATCGGCCACGATTGGACGCCGCAAGGGCGATGATTACATTGACCGAAAGTTGGCTCAATGAAATTGGCCCCGAAAAGGGCAGCCAGAGCCCCATTTCTTCCGAAGTGTCTAAGTCCCCGTCTGAGAGCTGGGTTTCCGCACGGGATCTGAGCCAGGGTCGCGCGAACTAATTGTGCACTAAGAAAGGTTCAATAATCGGTTGCCAAATTTGGTAGCCAAGATTGTTCATGTGCAGTTGATCACTCAAAAAAATATTTGATTTGGGACGCCCACGATCGTCGAGCATGGCGTTCCAAACGTCGATGTATGCAGAAGAAGGTTCCTTTGATAAGAATTCGGCGATCCAACGATTCGCGGCCACAAACTTGCTGCGCATGTGCCAACGGCTTGGACTTGGCTTCATTGAAATATAGGCGATCGGGACACTCGGCAGTTTTTCTCTGATACGTTGGTAAAGCGTCTTAAAGCGATTAAGTACGACGTAAGCCGGCAGATTGGGGGCGCCTGCGAAATCGTTTTCGCCGCAGTAGATCACGATTTGTTTCGGTTGATAGGGAAAGATCACATCGTTCGCATACCGGATCACATCCGGCAAGCTTGAGCCGCCAAATGCTCGATTGAGTATTCTTCTTCCCGGAAAGTAGCTGGCTACGTCCACCCACTTCGTAAAGGACGAACTGCCGACAAACAGGATCTGCCCCACCGCAGGTGGATTTCTCTTGTCGGCTTCCTTGAATGCGGCAATCTCCTGGGCAAATGGAAGCGGCGTAGTCTGTACCCCATGCCCTATGGACTGCCTGGTGAAGGGAATCCAACAGGCTAGACAGACAACGGGAATCACGCTCGTACGATACCTCTGGGGTGTTGCCGAGCGCGCTTGCTTAAATGCCTCATTAACTACGGGTGTAGCTCTCTTTCGACTTACTTCCCTGAACCAGGATCATTTTGTTCCCGGACAGTGTGGCCGGGTATTTCACAATTGTCTCCGTTTGATGCGGGACGGTATATCTCAGAAGAAGATCGCCACCGGATACCAGCCAACTGCCTTCAAGGGTGGATTTGACAATCCCCCTCGGGGACGGATGCGCGCTCAAAATTTGGGCGGATCCGTCCTTCCGAAGATCGAGGCATGAAGTTTCTTTCGCGGTTTTCCAAGTTCCAACGAACTTGGGATCCACCGTGCCTTCAAACGCAACCGCAGCCGGCTTAGGCGGCGTATCGTCCGTTTCGCTTGGCGCCGGCTTACAGCCGGCAGCCATAACGAGCAGAGTCACGCCGATGAGCCAGGCGAATCGCTTCAATGGCCTCCGTTAGCCATTGCGGCTTGTCGTTTTTTCGCCGCATCAGCCATTTCCTGGTTAGCTCTCTCCCCATTCTGCCGACGGACGTCCAAAGTGGACTGCTCCTGAGCGTCCCTCGGTTTTCCACCAGGATTTAGTGCCACCTGAGGCTGAACTTTTTCATCAGAACCGCCTTGGCAGCCTGCAATGCAGGCTGCCGCCAGAACGAACAGCAGCAGCCCCTTCATTACTGGGAATACCCCGCGCAGACGTTGCCGGCGCCAAATGTCCAGCTGTCATCCCAAGGAGCGCCGCCGGCATAAGAGTCCATGTAGCTTCCTGCGATGAACATATCCGAACACCAGCTAAGGGCGCCCTTCTTGCGCGTATGAACGTGGCCGTCTGCAAATGCTTCGTTCAAGGAAGGCCCGGTGAACCGGAAGCGCGGAAGCGAGTCGTACGGACCGACTCCGGTTAGAGAGCCACTCCAGTCGGGTACTGTCGAGCTGTCGCCGTCCCACGCCGGAGGAATCGTTGCACCCTTGATGTTGGCGCTTGCGCCTGCCCACCAGTACTCGTCCGGCTGCATATAGGGATTAGCAGCGCCCCAAGGAATGACGATTCCGACTGGGCAAAGCAACAATGTGGTCGCCGCATGCGGCAACTGCGTCTGAGATGTGGAAGGAACTGGAGATGCGCCGGTAGCGTTTCCATCGCCGGTCTGGTCCTTGTAGGGGCTTGCGCCGCCATCGAAGTTCCAGTACTGACCGGACGGCATGATTCCGCCGTTGGTCGCATAACCATATCGTGTGCTCAAAGGCTGGGTGGGTTCAACCCAGATTCCATCTTGAGCCAACGGTCCGGTTGTCGTCGGATCGATCATGATGAAGTTGACGTTGTCGACTCCATTCTTAATATAGGGTCCTTCTGCCTCGGCGTAGGTGAAAGGAGCCCACGTTTGGCGAGTTGGAATTCGATAGTCGTTTCGCGGGAACATATCGTCCGCGTCAGCGCAATACATAATGGCGCCCAAAGCGATCTGCTTCTCATTAGAAACGTCGGCAGTCTTCTTCGCGGCCATCTTTGCCTGAGCGAAAACTGGGAACAGGATTGCGGCTAGGATCGCGATGATCGCGATTACGACGAGCAGTTCAATAAGGGTAAAGCCCTTGCTATTTTTCATGATATCACCAGTGCATCAATGGACTTGGTGGAGCCTCGAATATCGAGGCCGCACGGATAGGTAAGTTCGGCGGGACCCTGGGTCTCGCCACGGATGAAAGCAACTAAGAGGTCGATCGCTCGAGCTCCCATATGCTGTAAGGGTTGAGATACGGACGTTAGTGCCGGTCTCAGTTCGTTGCAAAACGATGTGGAGTCAAATCCAACCAAAGAAAGGTCGTCTGGAATCGAAACTCCGTGCTGCTCTGCCGCTTCCATAATTCGGCCGGCAAGATTGTCGTGGCAAGCGATGATCGCGGTGTACCGGTCAGAGAAAAGTTCATCAAAATTCTCGCCAAGGGCGCCGATCGTCACCACGTCGTCGGCGCTAACTGGAAGTCCCCGTTCCTCGGCAATCTTTAAGAATGCGTTGTGTCGATCGCGAATCTCCGTGCTCAAAAACCAAGGATCTTGAGCGAAAGCGATGTGGCGATGCCCGAGATCTTCTAAATGCTTAACCGCGAGCAGAATCCCTTGATAGCTATCACAAAGGACGCTCGGGAAATTGCAATCGAAGTCGCTGGATCGGGTGTGAACGAGCACGAGAGGCACTGTGCATCGCTGAAGCATCTTCGCGTTGGCCTCGGTAATATCGGTGCTGTATAAAACGAGCCCGTCGAACCGGCCGTCGCTTAGTGCGTCGTCCGGCGATTGCCCCAAAAGCTTCGGGCAAAGCGAGACGGTGTAGTCGTTGGCGAAGGCGCCCGCGACAAACCCATCCATCAACGCTCCGAAATAGCTGCTTCCCCCTTCGAAATTTGGCATCGCGCGTCCCGCACCGTGAAAGATGCCGATCGCCATCGTCTGCTTGGTTCGGAAACTGACGGCAGAGATATTCCGCCGGTATCCAAGCTCTCTAGCCGCAATTCGAACCCGCTCGGCCGTTGCTTCGGTGACCTTTATGGCCAGGGCCTTGTTGTGAAGCACGCGCGAAACGACGATCGGCGATACTTTGGCCAGCGCGGCGACATCGCGAAGCGTAACCGCCATTAGAAGCCTCCCCTTATTGCGAGAGATAGAGACAGTATATGGCAGTATATTTTAGTATTGCGTAGCACTCTTTGGCCCATCGTTGGCGTCCCAAACATTTCCAAGAGTTGCACGAGCCACAACTCCCGGCGGCGACTTTGCCGACTATACCGATATCACTGCGATATTATAGACCAGCTATACCGGTATAGCAAATAGAATTTGTGAAGACAATCTTATTGGTCTCACGCTTGACCAAAGAACCTTCAAAGTGACTTTGTATACTACTGTATAGCGGTATAGAGCACTATACATTTTTCACAATATAGTATCGTTAAAAGCAATCTCCCATGACGCAGGAGTCTCAGTAAACAAACCTGCCCCTCCGTGGTTCCGCGAATATCTTGGACGTCCTCCCATTGCTCCGCAACGGACCATACATCCGCTCGCCGACCGGTAGACTCTCCACCGAAAGTCCATGGATTTTGAGTATAGCTATCCTTCAGTCCGACAGCCGTTGATGGCAAAGAACATCGTTGCGACCTCACAGCCGCTTGCCGCACAAGCCGGGCTTCGAATGCTGCTTAAGGGAGGAAATGCGGTGGATGCGGCAATTGCCGCCGCGATCTCATTGACCGTCGTCGAACCAACCAGCAACGGTATTGGCAGTGACGCTTTCGCCATTCTTTGGGACGGGTCTAAGCTTCATGGGCTAAATGCTTCGGGCCGCTCACCTGCCGGTTGGACGGAGGAGAGGTTCGCAGCATTCGACGAAATGCCGCAGCGCGGCTGGGACACGGTTACCGTCCCCGGAGCCGTTTCGGCGTGGAAGAAACTCTCCGACGCCTTTGGCAGGCTTGACTTCAAAGAGTTGTTCGAGCCGGCGGTCGAATACGCCTCAAACGGCTTCCCCGTTTCGCCGATCATTGCTACTTCTTGGGCTCGTGCCGCTGAGATTCTCAAGAATGAAACGGGATTCGCCGATGCTTTCATGCCAAGAGGCGCGCCACCGAAAGCCGGTCAACTTTTCGCGTCGCCCGAGATGGTGTCAACTTTGCGGCAAATTGCCGAGAGCGGCGGCGGGGATTTTTACCGGGGCGAGCTTGCACGCAAAATAGCTGAGTGCTCCGACTCGTGCAGCGGCACGATGACTCTAGAGGACCTCGATTCGCACCGCTCCGATTGGTGTGGAACCATTTCGCTAGATTGGTGCGGTTATCGCATCCACGAGATCCCACCAAACGGTCAAGGCATTGCCGCGCTCATCGCCCTCGGAATACTTCAAGAACGTGGAGGGCTTGGAAACCTCCATCCCGATTCTGTTGAGAGTATCCATCTTCAAATCGAAGCAATGAAACTTGCGTTCGCAGATCTTCATCGCCATGTCGGGGATCCCCAAACGATGGACGTCTTGCCTAGCACCCTCATTGAGCCGATTTATCTTCGGTCGCGGAGCGCACTCATCGATACCGGGAAAGCAGGTTTACCCGCGTTCGGTGTGCCGCCGCCGAGCGGTACCGTGTACCTGAGCGCCGCCGACGCGAGCGGCATGATGATCTCCTATATCCAATCGAACTACATGGGCTTTGGCTCCGGAATCGTCGTGCCCGGTACGGGAATCAGCATGCAGAATCGTGGAAACTGTTTTCGATCGCAGCCCGGCCATCCTAATTCGGTCGGCCCCCGAAAACGCCCTTTCCATACGATCATTCCGGGATTTGTGACGAGAGATGGAAAGCCGGTCATGAGCTTCGGCGTTATGGGTGGCGCGATGCAGGCCCAAGGTCACGTCCAGATGGCGATTCGTATTCTCATGCACGGTCAAAACCCACAAGCTGCCTCGGACGCGCCGCGCTGGCAAGTCCTTGACGGAGGTGAGATTGCCGTCGAAGCCGCCATGGCGCCTTCCGTAGTCGACGGGCTAAGAGCACTCGGGCACGAAGTGACCATCCAAACCGGGTGGGCCAACCAATCTTTCGGCGGCGCTCAGCTAATTTTCAAAACAGATGACGGCTACGTGGCCGGCTCCGATCAGCGAAAAGACGGCCATGCCGTCGGATATTGATTTCATGCTATGTTGGATCGGATGATTTCGAGACGTGAGGTTTTGATCGGTGCGGGCGCAGCGGCGATTTCGCCATGGAAGTTTTGGCGACAGACGGAAGCGGCAAAGTCGGTCGGCTGGGCGATTCTCGGTTTGGGTAGTTACGCCACGAACCAGATCATGCCGGCTTTCGCGAGTTGCAAGCACTCCAAGCTTGTCGCCCTCATCAGCGGACATCCTGAAAAGCTGACGCGTTTCGGAGACAAGTACGGCATCGCCGCGGCCAGTCGATACGCCTATGACACCATGGACGAAATTCGGCACAATGCCGAAATCGATGTCGTTTACGTCATCACCCCGCCCGCCACCCATCCAAACTTCGTTATTCGCGTCGCCAACCTAGGCAAGCACGTTTGCAGCGAAAAGCCGATGGCGCCAACGGTCGCCGAGTGTCAGTCGATGATCGACGCATGCCGAAAAGCAGGCCGCCTTCTACAGATCGGCTACCGGTGTCATTACGAGAACCACAATCTAGCCGCCGTAAAGGCCGTCAGGTCTGGCGAACTTGGAAAGATTCAGTCATTTAAATCCGACCACGGGTTCAACATGCCCGACGGTCTATGGCGAACCCAAAAGGCTTTAGCCGGCGGCGGGTCGATGATGGATATCGGGATCTACTCCCTCAACGCCCTTCGATACTTAACCGGAGAAGAGCCGACTTCCGTTAGCGCGAAGATCACGAACCCGCCAAACGACCATCGATTTATCGATGTTGAGGACACCGTCGACTTCTCGCTCAACTTTCCGAGTGGCGCAGTAGGACAAGGCACAAGCGGTTATTCGTGGGTAATAGGAAAGAATCGCTACGAAGTCGTGGGAGATAAAGGAATCCTGCACGCCGAACCTGCCACGCCTTACGACGGCCATCGCTTCACGATTGACGGAAAGGAAATGCTCGTTGAAGCCAACAACCAGTTCGCCGCCCAACTTGATCATATGTCGGAGCATGTTCGAACCGGCAAGCCGGTCCTCACACCTGGCGAGGAAGGACTTCGGGACATAAGGATCATTCAGGCGATCTACGAATCGGCTAAGACGGGCCAACCCGTCAGCCTAAGGGCCTAGGCTAAAAGCCCATCGCCGCTTGTGTTTGAGAGTTCGTCTGTATACTTTGCGGTTAACTATCATGAGTATCCAATCCATGAGACCGCACGACTTCTTTCCCGGCGCTGAAGGCTGGGTGCCGCCCTCGACACTCGAAATCGACTCTCGCATAAAAGCACTCAAAGAGTCGCCCGAGTCGACGAGCGGGGCGGATGCGGCCAAGTGGCTTGCCGGCCAAGCTTGGCATGCCTGGTACGGCCGACATGAGGTTGCCTGGCTAAAAACCCTGATTCTGGTGGACGCTTCTCTAAATCGAACCATAGAGTGGTGCCTACAAAACGACCCGCGCGGTGCCATCGCTCTTACTGGCGATTTACCTCGGTATTGGTTCCTTTCTGACGGCTACAAAATTGGCTTACCCTTTCTCAAGAGGGCTCTAGAGGGCCCGTTTGAGATTTCGCGTGAACGTGCTCGCGCTATGTCGGGTGTCGTCGATGCCGGCCTGACGATGAACTGGAACATGCCGACCGACAACATTCAGATGGCCCAAGACACGATTGAGATGTATCGTTGCGCCGACGATCTTTGGGGAGTCGCACATGCCACATGGCATTTGGGCTTGGCCTATTGCTACGCGTCCCGTCCGAAATCAACGATGGAATGCTATTGGAACGCACTGACACGATTCAGGGAAATCAGCGATCCGATCGGCCAGGCAAACGTGCTTCTTTGCATTGCCAGCCTGCCTTACTATGAGACTCCGCTAGGCATGGCTCACGGTCCCGAGGACCTCGACCCGCTCACGGAGTGCCTTGAGCTATTTAGCACGATCGGTAACGATTGGGGACAAGGCGTCGCCTTGACCATGCTGCTGTCTCAACGCCGTCACCTGTCGCGTGCCCAGTGCGATGTGGTCCGAACAAAGCTCCTCCGTCGAGCCACCGAGCGCAGGGCGGAATGGGATCACGCGGGAGCAAAAGATGCCGAACGATTGGCAGCCGAACTAGAGAACGCCTATACCAAGCCAATCACGCAGGATTGGAATACCATCAATCTGAACTAGGCTCCTGGCATTTCTGTCTCCTCCTGGCTCGCGCCGAAAGTCTCGTTTTGTCGTCTGGGATGCGCCCTGAGGCAACAAATGTTTGGTGCTCCCTAGTCGAACACTTATGACTCCCAATCAACGCGAAGAGGTGAAGTAGTGAAGCCCTTCTATAGCCGACTATCCAACCTATCGCTCGTCGTCGTCCTGTGCGCCGTGGTCGCGGTTATTCTTGGACTCCCGCCAAAATGGGTTGGAATCGTTTCCTTTATGGTGATCGACTTTGCCGGCATAGCCCTCGCTGGACGGAATTCACCTCGGGGAAAGAGGGCAATCGCTCCGAGCCGGTCTTTGATTCAAGTTAGATGGTATCAAGAATTTGCCTGCTAGCGTTGCCAAAGCAGCTTTGCCCACAGAGCGGTAAACCGTTGTGGGCGGGCCTAAGCTAACCTGGCCGTCGCCAGCATCAGCAGATAGTGACAAGCGCTGCCGCCGAGCACGAACAAATGCCAAAGTTCGTGGGAGCCGAATTTGCCTGGCCAGAGTTTGGGACGGCCAGTCGCGTATACGATCGTTCCCACCGTGAAGGCAAGGCCACCCATAAGCATCCAGAATACAGCTGATAGAGGCAGCACCTTAGACACTTCGGGCAAATCCGCGACCACAAGCCAGCCCATCAGCAGGTAAAGCGTCAACCGGAGTCGCTTCGGCCCCCCTCCGAAGAAGACGTTTGCAATGATGCCGATGGCGGCCATGGTCCACTCGGCCGCAAGCATGGCAAATCCGGTCATGCCCTTTACTGCAAGAAGGCAAAGCGGCGTGTAGGTACCTGCGATCATAAGGTAGATGGCCATGTGGTCCAACCTTTGAAGCCACTGAGACCGTGTTTCTACCGAGTGATAAAGCGCACTGGCGACGTAGAGAAGGGTCAGGCAACTTCCATAAATCGCAAAAGCAACGATGGCGACCGTGTGATGCCAAACCATATAGAAGAGATAGGCCAACCCAAGAATCGCTCCCGCTGCGCCAACGTAATGAGACAGCGCGGAAAACGGCTCCTTTAATCGAAGGTTTGCCATAATCAACCGCCGAAAGCAGTGACGCCACTTGCTCTTGGAGCTGTCTTCCGTTTCGTCTTTTCCTCCGTCGGCGGATGGATAGGTCCAAAATCGACTACTGCTCGGATCTTGCCTCCCTCTTGGTGCAAGGAAACATCCCAACTGTTGGCGGTTGAAACGGCTCGGCATATTGCAAGACCCAGGCCATTTCCGCCTGTTTTGCTATTTCGAGAAATGTCATCGCGATAAAACGGTTCGAACACATGCTCGGTGGCAATCTTGTTCGATGCGGGATAGTCGTTGATGACCTCCAACAGGACTCGATCGTTGACAACCTTAAGCGCAATGCCAATTTCTCCGCCCTCGGTCGCGTATTTCACGGCATTTTCGATAAGGTTACGGGCAAGAACCTCGGCGTGACTCGGGACAGCTCTTATCTCGATATTCGGGGCGAATGATTCGGTTAGATGCAAGTTGCGGTTCGTAACTTGCGTGTACATCATCTCTAAAGCACTCTCACAGGATTCGCTAAGATTCACCGGCTCTTGCGGAGCGTTGGTTCGCGTATCGATCTGATGCAAGAAAAGCAAACCCTGAACGAGCGAAATGAGGCGGCGCGTCTGCTTATACGACTCTTTGACGACCTCTTCATACTCTTCTGCCGTTCGCTTTCGGCTTGTTGCGAGCTCAAGGTGACCGGATAGGGCCTGCAATGGAGTTCTTAATTCGTGGGAGGCGGCTGCGTAAAATCGCCCCTTAACTTCCGCCGTCTCGTACACTCGGTCCAATAAGCCATTCAAGGTATCCACGAGATCACGCATCTCGGCATCCTTAGAAGGCGTCTCAAGGCGCACGCTCAGATGATCAGCCGAGGCTTGCTCCGTTTGCTTGGCCAGAGAGCGGATTGGAGATAGAATCTTGCCGACCATGAGCCAGGCGCCAGTACCAACAACGCCAATCACGATGACGCTAAGTCCAAACATCACTCTTGGCAAAGTCTGGGTGGCGGGTTTCCGAGGTTGGACGACCAGGACGCGGTACTCCTTGTACCGGCCAAAACTAGCGCGCCATTTTTCACGACTTTCGGGAGTTGGCGGCGTGATCGGCGGCGGGTTTACATAAGAGCGGAAGGCGACGCTATCGTCAGGGTTACGTACCAATATTCCGGCCTGCAAATCGCGGAACGGCTTTCCATCCGCCAGCTGCTCAAGCTGCTTGACCTTCCAGTCCGGACTCTTCATTGCATTAACGGCCCGATCTTTCAATGCATCGAGCAGCTTGTGGGCGTCGTTTTCGGCCGCACCGCGAGTTACCGTCAATAGAAAGTAGGAGGACGCCAACAGGAAAGGGATAAGCAGCAGCACGAACCACACGGTCATGCGGCTTCGCATCGATTTAAGCATCCGGATTCTCCATACAGTATCCGACGCCGCGAACTGTCTGAATCAGCGAGTTTTGGTGGCCTCGATCGATCTTCCGGCGAAGATAACTGATGTACACGTCGAGTACTTTGTCGTTCCCATCAAAGTCGTATTGCCAGACATGCTGAAGAATCATCGCCCTCGTCAGAACCCGGCCGGAATTACGCATTAGGTATTCCAGCAAGGCATACTCCGTCGCCGACAAAGAAATCGCCTTTCCGCCGCGTACGATCTGGCGTGAGGTTGGCTCAAGCGTAAGGTCGCCGACCTTCAAACTCGTCGTGCCAAGGTTTCTCCGGCGCAAGAGCGCCCGAGCACGAGCCAAAAGCTCGGCGACTTGGAACGGCTTGACCAGGTAGTCGTCGGCGCCGCTGTCGAGGCCCATAACCTTATCGTCCAATAGGTCCTTGGCGGTAAGGATGAGAATCGGCGTAGCAATTCCATCGCCGCGTAACCGTCGGCAGACCTCAAACCCGGTCAGTCCTGGCAACATGACGTCCAGCAAAATCAGGTCGAATGGATTCGTTTTGGCCAAGTGATAGCCGGTCAACCCATCCTCGGCCACCTGGGGAGCATAGCCGGCCTCAAGCATCGCCTGCCGCAAAAAGCGAGCGACGCTTTCATCGTCTTCAACTATTAGTACATTCAAGGTTTCAATTAGACCACGTTAGGGCGAGATAAACCAGCCCCTTCCGAGATAACAGTGTGGTTTCCTTGAATTAGACAAACGTGTGAACGCGGTGAGAGTTCTGTAACCAAATTCGAAGAGTTGGGACGAAGGAGACTGGAGTCACTTCGTTCGGATGGCAGTGAAGTGCAGGCGATCGCTTTTCGCGCGGGGCGGATTGAGTGTGTAGCTGTGATAAGCCTGAAGCTGCTCGAACCCGGCCGCTTCGAGCATAGAGTAAATTTCCTCCTCTTCGTAAGCGCGTTGAGTGTGCGTTTCGCGGAACTCTTCCCCGGCGCGCCAGAACCGCATGTTTACGGTGATGATCCGAGTTTTTTCATTCCAGTCGCCAACCCATTTGTATCGCAGCTTGGCGTTGCTGCGAAGGTTCTCTTGATCGAACATCTGTTCCTCAAACGCTACAGCCGTATTCATATCGAAGATAAAGGAGCCCCCGGGGCGAAGGTGTGCGGCAATTCGATTAAACGCCATCTGCAGGCGCGCGGGATCGAGGATGTTGTTCAAGCTGTCGAAAAAAGAATACGCGGCGTCGTACGATTCGCCCATATCGACTTCGGCGGCATCCGCTACCTCGTAGCGGATATCGAATTTTTTGGAGGCGGCCTTCCGACGAGCTTCCTCAATCATTCCCGGAGACAGATCGAATCCCGAAGTTTTGAATCCTTCGCGATTGAGCATCTGACACATGGTGCCGGTGCCGCAACACACGTCCAGGATCGCTTTAGGGTGGATATCCTGTTGGGTGAGCAAAAGGAAGTAATAGCCGATCCACATCCGGTACGGCACGAACTTCATTAAGTCGTCGTAATAAGGCGCAACCGGACCGAATGAACCCGTCACTTGTTGAGCTTGCTTTCCACCGACTTCACGCGCTTCTCGATCCTATTCAGATATAGAAATAGGACGAACCACACCAGTAGGGGCGGAATCGAGGCTTGTATCCAATTTTCCATTATTATTTTCCAGTTCGATTTCAGCCAGGCCCACACGGACCCGAAGTTTATAGAGATAGAGCGTCAAAATCGTGACGAGCGTTAGGATGAGAATGACGCAGTAAGCATATTCACCTTTGATTTTGCCTCCCATGATGCTGTCGGACGGATGCAGCGACATGTTCTCAATGGGCGGTAGGCGAGGAAATACAAATACGAGAAACAGTGCCGGAAAGATGACTAGGAGAGCGTAGCCCGCCCCGAACGTTGCCCGCTTAGCGGCATCCGCATAGGCAAACCTAACGGAGAAGTACGCCGCGTAGATGAGCATCACGATGAGAAAGGAAGTCTGCCGAGGGTCCCAACTCCACCAGGCGCCCCATTGCTTTTCGGAAAAGAGGATCCCAGTGGCCATCGTCAGAATGGCGAAAAGGTAGGCCAGCTCCATGCAGGCAAGCGACTTTAAATCCCAAATCGCTCGCGCCGCCGCATCGGTCTCCGGCTCAATCTTAAACGGCGACAGTGTGATTCGTTGAAAGATCCGAAGCCCGAACCATGTCCCAAAGAGAATAAGAAAAGTGAATAGCATTGGGCACGGAAAATGCCACAAGAAGATTCGGGCAAATCCCGGCGCCTGAAACCTCGCGACGTCCGGAACCTTAAAGCTCCAGATCGTGGCCCAACTCATCGATAGGACGAATAATGCTTTTAGAGTCGTCTTCAACTTTTCCAGACCGCCGCGTAGATATAAGGCCCTGTAGCTAGCGTCGCGACCGCATAACCGACAAGCCCGATCGCGGACGACGTACCGCCGGACGCTCCGCCTTCCCCTAACGAAACGCGCATCCCGCTTACACCTAACGCAACTAAAGGCAGCAGCATTGGCACAGCTATCGCGGCAGCAAGCATCGAGCGGTTCGACGCTTGGGAAGCGATCGCTCCGCATAAGGTTACCGCGCCCGCAAGTGAAAGGCACCCGGCGACTAGCGATACGGTAAACAGCCAGGGTATGACGACCGTCGCCGACATAAACCCGAGGTACAGGAAGCTCAAAACGAACGACGTCACGAGGCTTTGAAAGATATTAAAGAGAGCTTTGCCCCAAAAGACAGCGTGTGGTCTTGCCACCAACCTCAGCAGATCTGCCGTCCCTTGCTCTTCTTCCGCCACGAACGTCCGTGGCAACGAAGCGGCCGCCGAGAACAGCAGGGCGACCCATAGCATGCCCGCTATAACCGTTGGCTTCAGCTTCACGTTCAAGGACGCAAAAGAAATTGCATACACGGTGACCACGCTAAAAAGGAATGCCGTGATGAGGCCGCTCATAGAGCGCATCTCCGTCCGCCACTCCTTACGAAAGACAGCCTGGATCTCAGCTTGCCAACTGGAGTTCAAGATTCGCCAACCTCCGCTCGGCAGGATCGTTTGTCGCAACGATCAGGCACCCGCGCTCGGCTTGCTCGGCCGCGATTCGCGAAACCAAACTCCGTCCCTCTTCGTCGAGACCCGCGCCGGGTTCATCGAGGAGCAATACGGCAGGCTTGGCTTGTATCGCCATCGCAAGCTTCAGCCGCGCTTTCATCCCGGTTGAAAGTTGGCCCGCTGCCTTGTTCCTCGCATAAACGAGATCGATTTTTTCGAGGATTTCGTCTATTCGGGCTGGGCAGCCGCGCAATTGGGCGGTCAGTTCCAAGTGCTCCTCAACCGTCAACTGAGTGTAAACAGATTGCTCAAGCGCGGAAAGGCCGAGCGTGTGTCGAGGATCCCCTTCCGGCAGGCTAACTTCGCCCTCTGTTATTTGGGTGAGCCCGGCAATCGTTCGCAGCAAAGTGGACTTCCCGGCGCCGTTGCGGCCGAGGATCACGAGCCGGTCGCCTCGCCCAAGCTCGAAGGTCAGTCCCCGGAAAATCCAGCGTCCACCGTATCTCTTCCCCAGCCGATCCACCCTCAGCACAGGAAACAGTATGGCAGTCGGGACGCGGTACGCTCGAAAATGCATGAAACTGAGCGAGGTGATTTCTACCGTCACGAATCTAAAGGACGGAACTTTGCTAGGGCCGGAAGTTATCGAAGTAAAAAGAATCGTAGGCGATCTTTCGGGCTACTGGCTTGATTCCGATGCAGCAAAGAAACAGGCCAACGACCTGCTCTACATCACTCAAAGCTGGTTTCCCGTCCCCGAAGAAACTGAGGGCGCGATACTTTGGGGAAATACGACCCTGATGCCGGGCACGGTGGGTGACGAATATTTCATGACTCGCGGCCACTGGCACAAAAAGCGTGATCGCGGAGAACTGTGCGTTACCGTGAGCGGTTCAGGTTTGTTGGTGCTGATGAACGAATCTCGAGAGACAAGGTTTGAGCCGATGTCGCCTGGCTCGACGCATTACGTCCCTGGATACACCGCTCATCGAACCGTAAACACGGGCGACGAACCCATGGTTTTTCTGTGCGCATGGCCTGCCGACTGCGGTCACGATTACCAAGCGATTCGCGAAGAAGGGTTCAGCCGACGCGTGAGAAGAACTTGACCCACCCTTAAAGCGACAAATTTCTCGTTTTGCATTTCAAGGCTGTTAGATCGGCTCGTTTAACCGCTTTTTAAGGTGCGGAAGGAAACGAGATGATCGATACATATACAACTGATTCAAAACGCACCGATTCGTTTAGCGCCGAGGCAATCGCCTTCGCCGCCCTGCTCGACCAAAAGGTCGACTCCTTACTTCACTCAGTTGAGCAAAGCGATATCTACGCCCTCGTAGCATCGCCGGACACCGATCCGCGCCTCGTTGCGTTGATCGTCAAATACATTCTGTTGGAGGTCTTCTCTTACGGGCCGCATGTCACCGAAGCCACCTTTACCGCTATCGGCAGATTCCCTAAAGATCGGCCTGATCTGATGAGACCACTTATCCTCCACGACCTTTCGGAAGTCGACCACGGCGAAATGGCCCTGACGGACTTTGCAAAACTTGGCGGAAACGAGACTTGGGCCCGCAGCCGAATGATCAGTCCCTGCTCGTTCGCGATGGGC
>Ga0206966_1173_pt1 | contig 16214 bp, 9 predicted proteins | sample Alteio_BWOrgHeat_23_FD_152970 | JGI IMG/M metagenome (GOLD analysis project Ga0206966, IMG submission 152970) | Enriched cells from forest soil in Barre Woods Harvard Forest LTER site, Petersham, Massachusetts, United States -... | ecosystem: Environmental > Terrestrial > Soil > Temperate forest > O...
CGAGGCCGCCGACGCCGGTCCGGGCTACCACAAGATCCAACTTTCAGCCGATCGCAAGGATTTGAGCGTTCAGACGCGCGAAGGCTACTACGCGAAGTAGCCCGTGCGCACTTCCAAACAGCGTCCGGCGCGCAGCCGATAACCGGACGCAAACTGTCACTGTTTAGTTGTCTTTCGGGTTACCGCGAGGCCGCTTTACGTCCACCGCTTACCGGGCGCGCCATCTTCTGCGCCATGTACAACAGCGTCTTCCGATCGCGCTCGCTCGCCTTGCCCAGAAATACACGGAAACGGTTCAAGAGCTTCTGGTCCTTGCCGGACTCGCCCCATTCACTCGCGCCCGCAATGCCCTTCATCACGTTCAACGGTTTCGGTGGTTTGTCGCCGTCGTAAAATAGCTGGTACATAGGCACTTCCAACGCGCGCGCCATCTTTTCCAGCGTCTCGATGGCCGGCACGGTGTGCCCGTTCTCCACGCGAGAGATGTAGCACCGGAGGAGCCCAGTGCGCTGCTCGATGTCTCCCTGCGAAAGGTCTTTGTCTTCCCGGAGTTCTCGCAACCGCTCTCCTATTACCATGTAAATCTCCTTAGCTGAGTAATGACGCAGAACACATGCTACTCGAAATTTTTTGAAGTTCAACTAACTTTACGATTCTGCCCAAAAAAAGCGGTTATTGCTGATCCGTGGCGGTCAGCGAATTGATCAGGTTGTCCGCCTCGGCCATCGATCCATCGATACTTTTCATTAGAGCCGTCACATCCGTATCCATCTGGGCAGACGTGCCTTTCAGCGACCCAATCGCCCTCGCGTTAAGATTATGCTTCAGGAAGAGTACCTGGTCGTGAAATGACGCCATCACCGGCGTAATCCGTGTCTCGGTGTTCCGCATCGCCTTCATGATCACGGCCTGCCGCGTCTGTGAGTCCTTCAGCATCCCCGTGCTTCGGGCCTTCAGCTTGGCATTGCGCATCTGGTTGATTTCGCCCTGCCATTCTGTAAATAGGTCTCCGCTTACCTTATCGATCGATTGAATCCGGTCATGCAGCTTCGCCACTTGGCCCGCCGCACTCTCGTAGTCGCTGTTCAGCTTCTTGTAAGACTTCTCGAGCGACCCGCCCTGAAACCCGGTGAGCGCCTGAAAACTCTCCATCGTCGTTTGCAGCTTTTCCTTTGTATCTTCCTGGTCCTTCTTCGAATCCTTCACTCGCTGCACCAGGATGTCCCGCTTTTCCTTGCCCAGCTTCTGCATCGTCGCGTAATACGCCGACGTGCAACCCGTCGCAGCAAACGTTCCTACAATTACGATTGCCAAAATGGACCGGTGAAAGTTCCGCATATCCGATGTCTCACTTGGATGAAAGAAGCGCGTAGTTGGGGCCGAAAATCGGATTGTACCAATTTGAAACCGTCCAGCCATGTAAAAGTCGTGTCACGACCCACCGACTCGCAGATCGCGCCGTCTTGCCCGCCTCTCTCGCGCGGAGATACAATAGCGCTTCAGACTTTCGCGTTTCGCATCTCCAGAGGGGACACGCCTACATGACTTCCACAGCCACGCCGCGCACCAACATCGACCGCGGCGACTTCGTGAACGAAAAGTTTATCGACTTCACCAAGCCTGAGAATCGCAAAGCGATGGAAGACGCCATCGCCCACGTCAAGACGCAGCTCGGTCGCGAATATCCGCTGACCATCGGCGGCAAAGACCTGACCACCACTGACAAAATCATCTCCACGAATCCTTCGAAGCCCGATCAGGTGATCGGCGTATTCCAGAAGGCCACCGTCGAGATGGCCAACGAAGCCATCGACAAGGCCGCTGTCGCATTCGAGAGTTGGAAGCGCGTGCCCGTCGAAGAGCGCGTCGCATGCCTTTTCCGCGCCGCCGATATTATGCGCAGCCGCCGCCTCGAACTCGACGCCTGGCTTAACCTCGAAATCGGTAAGACCTGGCCCGAAACGGAAGCCGACATAGGCGAACTCATCGACTTCGCCGAATTCTACGGCAGGGAAGCGCTCCGCCTCGGCGGCAAGCAGAAGCTTCACCCGTTCAGCGGCGAGAAAAATTATCTGCGCTACATTCCGCTCGGCGTCGGCGTTGTGATTCCGCCCTGGAATTTCGCCGCGGCCATCATGGGCGGCATGACCATGGCTTCGATCGTCACCGGCAACACCGTGGTCGTGAAACCGTCCAGTGATTCGCCGACCATCGCCGCGATCTTCGTGGACATCCTTTACCAAGCCGGCGTCCCGCGCGACGTCGTCAGCTTCTTTACCGGTCCCGGTTCCACCGCTGGCGAAGCGCTCGTCAATCACCCGAAGACGCGCTACATCGCCTTCACTGGTTCGAAAGAAGCCGGCCTCCGCATCGCCGAACAGGCTTCGCGCACACAGCCCGGTCAGGTGTGGATCAAGCGCACCGTTCTCGAAATGGGCGGCAAAGACGCGATCATCGTTGACGAAGAAGCCGATGTGGATTCCGCCGTCGAAGGCGTTGCGCTATCAGCTTTCGGTTTTCAGGGGCAGAAGTGTTCTGCATGCTCGCGCGCGATCGTCTCTGAAAAAATTTACGACGAATTTGTTTCAAAGCTCGTCGAGCGCGTGAAGAAAATCAAGGTCGGCTCGCCCGAAGATCCCGCGAACTTCATGGGTCCGGTGATCAACAAAGCCGCCATGACTTCGATCCTCGGCTACATCGATGTGGGCAAAAAAGAAGGCCGCCTCGTTGCTGGCGGCGGACGCGCTGCGGGCGACGGTTACTTCGTTGAACCCACGGTGATCGCCGACGTCGATCGCAAAGCCCGCATTTTCCAGGAAGAAATTTTCGGGCCTGTCCTCGCCATCACCAAAGCGAAGGACTTCGACGACGCTCTCTCGATGGCCAACGACAGCGAATTCGGACTCACGGGCGCCGTCTATTCCCGCAACCCCGAAAAAATCGAGCGCGCCGCCGAGGAATTCCACGTCGGCAATCTCTACATGAATCGCAAATGCACCGGCGCGATGGTTGGCAGCCACCCCTTCGGCGGCTTTAACATGTCCGGCACCGACTCAAAATCCGGCGGCCAGGACTACCTGCTCCTCTTCACGCAGGCCAAAACCATCTCCGAAAAAGACGGCGCCACCCGCATCGCGTAATCGCGAACGCGCGTACAAATCGACCATTCACAGAGGGCCCGGGGAATTCGTGAGTCACCGCGAGTTCTCCGTGCCCTCCTGCATTTCTCGGCTTTCTCTGTGGAATGTTTTGATTCGTTTTACGGTTCGAACGCGGGTTGTGCCTTCGGCACCAACTTAAATCCATACCGCAAAATCGCGTATGCCACGGGCCCCGTCAGCAACAGCAGCGGCGCATAACGCACCACGTAATCCTCACTCTGCAATACTTTCACCGCACACAAAATCACCGGAAAAATAATTACGTACGCCAGCCCCAGCGTCCCACCCGGAATTCGAAACGAGCGCTCCGCCCCAGGCGCCTTCACCCGCATCCGCCACGCCGCAAACAACGTCAGCAGCGTCGTGGCAATCCGCGTCCAAATATAAATGTTCACCAAATCCTCGACCGGATACCGCGCCAGCACGCAGTAAATCACCACTGAAACAAAAATCGCCCGCACCGGCGTCTGAAATTTCGCATGAATTTTCCCCAGCCACGCTGGCAGGTAGCCATCCTGTGCCATCGTCGCCGGAATTCGCGTCGTGTACAAAATCGTGCTGTTCGCAAGGGACAGCGACCCGATGATCGCCGCCATCAACATCAGCCCGCCTAGCAGCGGCCCCCCAATCAGCCGCGCCGCCGTCACGATATAGTCCGTCTTCCACTCCTGCCAGTTCCCAAGCATCGCGATCGCCAGCGTTGTCGGCAGCGTGTACGTCAAAATATTCATCGGCGTATTCCACGCCAGAATCCGCACAAACATCTTCTGCGGATTTTTCATCTCGCCCGTCGAACTGGAAAGCTGTTCATACCCAGCGTAATTCCACATCGCCAGCGCGAGCCCGCGCCCGAACACGCTTCCAAACGGTTTTCCCGGCGGCGTAAACGGCAGCACCGGATTGTGGTGCATGTGGAACAGCGCGGTGACGCACATCCACGCCACGGGAATCATCACCGCCACAAGCAGCGCCACCGAAAGCCACCCGGCCACCTGAATTCCGCGCGCATTCAGCAGCGCTAGAATAATCAGCACCACGCACGCGCCTTCCCACTTCACCGTCCCCGTGATCCACGGCAAATACAAACTCAGATAGTCCATCACAAGCACGCCGTACAAGCTGTTCAGCAAAAACGTGCCGGTCCAATTCCACCAGCCGCACTGAAATCCCCAGAAATCGCCAAACGCCGCGCGGCTCCACCGGTAAAATCCGCCCTGCACTGGCAGAATGCTGTTCAGCTCCGCCGACGCCATCGAAATCGGAATACTCCAGAAGAGCGGCACAAAGGTGAGGAACAGCAGCGCCATTCCCGGGCCCGAGTCGGTGAAAATCGCCTCGTACCCAAACGGACCACCCGCCGTATATCCGTAGAATATTGCGAGAAGAGGAAGGAATCCGATCTGCCGCAGTTGCGCCGCGCCCGACTGCGCCACCGTCGTCGTCGCCACCACCGCTTTTTCTTCCCCGCTAACCTTGTCCATCGAGCCTGTTTGCAAGGTGCGCGATGTTAGTGAACTGCCTCGCCGTTTTCAATCCCTAAGAAACTTTCAACTTGACCCTGCGCGACCCCGATAGCAAAATCTCCCAGCGTTTGCCCCCGCTTATTTTTGGCCTCCTACAGGAGTTTCTGTGATGCATAAGCCGTCTTTTTTCGGCCTTTTTTATCGGTCGATTCTCGTCGTATCCGCTTTGCTGCTCCCCACCCTCGCCTTCGCGGCTCCGCAGGCCGCGACTTCACCCGCCGCCACGAAACCGGCCGCCGCTCAGCCGGGTTCGACCGCCTCGCGCCCCACCACGAGTTCGAAACTTCGCGTGCACCGCGCCATGAAGTTCAACGCAACAACCACGAGCTCTCGATCGAAGCTCGTCGCCACGCAAGACGACGGCTCGCCCCTACTCACTCCTCCGCAGTGGTACCTCGACGATCTCGACCCAGAGCTGGGTTTCGACTTTCCACCGGAAATTCCAAAACAAATCATCGGCACCACCGGCGTCCCGTTCCCCCTCGTCATCACCAATAGCTCAACGGATACCACCGTCATCGTCACCAGCATCACCGGTGACAACGACCAGGAGTTTACGTTCGGCGGCACCTGCACGGCTCAAGCTGGCATCGCTCCGGGTGCCACTTGCGTACTCGAAGTCACCTACAATGCCGCGATCATCTGCGAAGCGTCCACCGTCAATATCACCTTCAACGACAACGATCCCAACGGCCCTCTGGTTCTCAACCTCAATTCTTATGGAGCCGCTTCGGACGGCCTCACCACCGACGACTTGCGCGACACCAGCCTCAGTGCCAGCTCACTCGCTCAGTCCCTCGTCGGCCCGGGCGTCACCATCAGCAACGTTACGTACACCGGGTCGCCCTGGGCCCTCGGTAACTTTGCGGGCGGCGCCGGAATCATCGGTTTCGACAAAGGCATCCTTCTCAGCAATGGCGCCGTATCCAACGTCATCGGGCCCAACTGTTCCACGGGCATCACGCAATCCAACGCCACGCCCGGCGATACCGACCTCAGCAATCTGATTGGCGGAGTCACGAATGACGCCGCAGTCCTCGAATTTGATTTTGTACCGGCCAACCCGACGATTTCTTTTCAATACGTTTTTGCGTCTGACGAATATCAGGACTTCGTTTTCGACTACAACGACGTCTTCGCCTTTTTCCTTGGCGCTCCCGGCAACACCAACGACATCGCGCTCATCCCCGGCACCAACACCATCGTCTCCATTAACAACGTCAACAACGGTTCTACCGACCCCGTGGACGGCAACATCCCGGCCGTGAATCCTCAGTTCTACGTAAACAACGATTTTCAATTCAACGGGCTAGACATCGCGCCTTACGACACCGAAATGGACGGTATGACCGTCGTCCTCACCGCCTCCGCTCAAGTCACACCCGGTCAGAAGAACCACATCAAACTCGCCATCGCCGATGCTACCGACACACTTTACGATTCTAACGTCTTCATTCGCGCAGGCAGTTTGGTCAGCTCCGTTCTCTCCGTCACGCCCACCGGGCTCGGCTTCGGCAACTTGAATGTCGGGAACACCGCGGCTCCGCAATCGGTCACCATTACCAACGTTGGCTCGGCCCCACTCACGCCGCTCGCGATTACCAGCAGCAGCCCCGCGTTCACGCAGACCAACAATTGCCCTCAGTCGCTCGCGCCCAATGCCAGTTGCGTAATCACCGTTTCCTTCAGTTCTCCAAACGCCGGTACGTATCAAGGCAACATTCAAGTCGCCGACAACGCTGGCGACAGCCCGCAAATAATCGGCGTCTCGGGAACCATGATCTCCGGTCCGTACGCCACGTTTTCTCCGGTCGGTTTGACGTTCGGCACTCAGGCGCAAGGCACTACCAGCCAACCGCTGACTTTGACGCTGAAAAATACTGGAACTGCTGCGCTGCAGATTACTCAAGTCCAGTTGTACAGCCAGGCAAATCCGCAGTTCGAGCTTCCAACGGAGTTCGCCATCTCGAACGATCTTTGCTCGGACTCGAGCATTCCGGTGGGAGGCACATGCACCGTTACCGTCGTCTATGCTCCTGACGAGAACTCGAGCGTACCCTTTGGTTCGGCTGACATCGACGCGGTCATTTTCTCCGACAATGGGCAGAACCAGGGTCAACAGCAGGCGGGCCTGAGCGGCGGACTGACAGTGAGCGTAACCCTCACCCCCCCAACTCTCGCGTTCGGCAATCAAAAAGTGGGCACTACCAGCACCGTGCAACCCATCACGATCACAAATTCGGGCACAGGCACTGTGAATATCGCCAGCGTTGTGGTGCCCGTCGGCTTTTCCGAAACGAACAATTGCGTCTCGGCGGCGGGGCTAGCGACAACTGCGTCTTGCACGATCAACGTCGCGTTCGCTCCCGGTGCCGCGCAGGCTTACTCGGGCTTGGTCACCATCACAGACAACGTGCCTAACAGCCCGCAGACGATTTCGCTCTCCGGCACCGGCACCGCCGTCACCGCCGCGCTCACTCTTACTCCCACGAGCCAAAGCTTCGGCTCGATAGCGGTTGGATCGAGCAGCGAGCCCGTGACTTTCACGCTCACGAACGTAGGCACGGCAGCCATCGATCTCGGCAACATCACTTCCAGCGCCGGTTTCACGGACACAACCAATTGCGGTGACGGTCTGAATCCCGCCGGCGATGACGGCTCGAGCTGCACCGTACAAGTTTCCTTTGCTCCCACAGCCACAGGCGCCGCCACGGGAACCCTGACCGTGAATTACACCGTGGTTGGCAACACGAACAATCTCACAGCGACCTCGTCGCTCAGTGGCACAGGCACAGGCGCCACGGGCACCATCACCGTCTCGCCGTCATCGCTTTCGTTTGGTTCACAGGTTGTCAATACAACCAGCGGCACGCAAACCATCACCATCACCAACACGGGCACCACGGCTGTCACGGTCTCGTCCGTTACCGTTCCCGGCGGCTACGCGCAAACCAACAACTGCACCTCGATCGCCGCGAGCGCTACCTGCACCATCAACGTCACCTTCACCCCCACCGCCGCGCAGTCCTACAACGGCAATGTCACCATCACCGATTCCGCCGCCGGCAGCCCGCACTCGGTCGCCGTCTCCGGTACCGGCGTCACTTCGCAGGTGATCATCTCGATTCCGTCCGGCGGCTCGAACACCGCCACCTCCGTTCCTGGCGGCACCGCGTACTTCGGACTGGTGATCGCGCCCGCGCCCGGTTTCAGCGGCACGGTTCAGCTCAGCTGCACCACTTCGTCGCCCACTGTTACCTGCACGCCGGTTCCAAGCACCGTCACACTCGTCGCGGGCAGCCCCATCGAAGTCGCCTTCGGCATTCAGACCTACTGCAAAGGGACCACGACGAACAGCCCCGGCAACGGATCACTCCCCGCTTTGCCGACGCTTCCTGGCGGCACAGCCGGCGTCGCGCTCGGAATCCTTGCGCTCGCGCTTTCCGGCGGATCGTTCGCATACCGCCGCAATCCGCGCGCAGCTATAGCGCTGGCTCTGGTTTTGATTGTGATTCTGGCAGGAGCGGCCTGCAGCGGCGGCCCAGCAAAAGGCCCCAACGGCATCACACCCGCAGGCACCTACTACATCACGCTAACCGCCACCACAAGCGGCGGCACCACCGTCCTGACGAACTACCTAACGCTAGTAGTGAACTAGCGCGGCTCAATTTAGAGTGCGGGAGCGAAGCTACCGCTTTGCCTCCCGTTCATCCCCCGGAGAAGCGTAGCCTCGTCCAGCAACCATCGAGCTGCAGCACCCGCATCGACCGGGTAGCTCGCAAGCGGCTGCATCTCTGTCCCACACAACTCAACTCAACTCAACTCAACTCAACCACTCTTCGTAACATCAAAAAGGTGCGCCTCGAACCGGTCACGTCTCACAAATAATCCCATCGTCGTGAGTTCCGCCCCACTCCGCGGATACTTCACATCATTCACCTGATCCCAAAATGTATAATTCGCTCCAGCATCCACAGCGCCCGCCAGCGGTATCCGCCCCTGGCACGTCCCGCCCGCCAAGTTCACCACAATCAATTTCCACGCGTTGTCGTTTCTCCACTCATATGCAATGAGGCCATCCGGCGGCGCATCGCCCTCCGCATTCACCGCGAGCATCCGAAACGCGCCCGTATGAAAAACTTCCTCATTCGTCACGCGCAGCAGCAACTCAAAGAATTTCTCGCTCACCGGATCCACCGGCTCGTCCGCTGCCAGTCGCAGAGTGATCGGCATCGTGATCCGCCGCCCCTCGAGCTCGCCCTGGTGATAAAAACGCATCCCCGGCAGCGTTCCCATCAACGTCCCGTCCGCCTGCAGCCGGTCGTTTGGAAACGCTTCCGCGCGTCGCTCCTCGTCATGATTCTCAAGGAATCTCGCGAAGTCGCCTTGCCGCTCCGGCATCCATCCGAGCCGCTCACGCACCGCCCCCGCGTTCACGTTTCGCACTTCGTCGTACATCACCTTGTCATACGCAAAGGAAAATCCCAGATCGAAAAGGAGCGGCTCCGTGCCCCAATACGCTTCGGCGAGCAGCGTCAGGTCGGGAACCGCCGCGTGCGCCTCCGCCCAGAATTCCGTCGCCGGCGCCAGCGCTCCCCGCAACGCCCATCCCCACGTTCGCTCGAAAATTTCTGTGATCTGCAGCATCGCCATATCGCAGCGAACGCCGTCGCAAAAACTTGCGATGCGTTTCAACTCCGCGATCTGCGCGGCGCGAAATTCCGCGCTGAAATAATTCAGCTGCGCCACGTCGCGCCACGGAGGGAAGTACGGATCCTTCCCGCGCGCGATCAAATTCGTCTTCGATCCGTTCGCGACGGGAAAAAACAGGGAAGAGTCGCGCTCGAACTCATCCTGCGTGCCGAGCACGTAATATTCGGGATGCTCGCGCGTCCACGGATGGTCGAGCGCGGTGTGATTCCCCACAAAATCGAGATACAGCGCCATCCCGCGCGCGTGCAATTTCTTGCGCACCAGGTCGATCGCTTCCCACGGCCCGATCCGCGCATCCGGCACGTAGCCCGTCACGGCGTACGGCGAGCTGATCACGTCCGCCGCCGTCCATCCCGGCAGAGCAGCGCTGAACTTCGCAAAATTCGCGGGATCTTCCACATTCTGCCGGCGCGATTCCGGGCTGCGCCGCCAAACGCCCATCAGCCACACGATATTGAATCCGCGCGCCGCGATCCCGTCCCACACGCTGTCTGGCACATCACCCAGCTGGATCTGCCTCTTCTGCTGCAGCGACATTTTCTCCAGCCACGGCCAGGTATTGATTTCGTACAAATGGGGATTCGCCCGTGCGCGGAACGCGTCCGGACTAACCGCATAGGTGGGCATCACCGAGAGCCTAGTCGCCCTGTCCATCCACTGTCAATGGACCACCCAGCCAGGCCTCCTAGTCGCGCGCAGCGCGATGTAGCTTAGACTTTCGAGTCTGAGCGGGACCAACTCTCAGTTGGTCCTGGGTTCAGCCATTTCTCCGAGATCTCCAACTCAAGAATGTCCCACAGTCAAAAATCACAGAGCATTTCGTGTCGCAGTTTTTCTTCAACCGCTTCCGTCCAAGCACCCCTCTGCTATACTCCCCCGACCAAATCCACTCCGCATCACAAGGGCCGCAAATGATCGCCGCCAAATTTCTACTCGTCTCGAGCATTCTCGCTCTCGTGCCTCTCGTCGCCATCGCGCAAACGCCACCCGCGAAACGCAATCTCACCGTGGACGACTACTTCCGCATCAAGGGCGTCGAAGATCCGCACATCAGCCCAGACGGCAAGTGGATCGCCTACGTCGTCGAAACTGCGAGCCTCAAAGACGACAAGAACCACAAACAAATCTGGATGATCTCCACGGTGGGCGGCGACGCCATCCCTCTCACCAGCGAAGCCGTCAACTCGTCGCACCCGCGCTGGAGCCCCGACGGAAAATATCTCGCCTTCCTCTCCGCGCGCAGCAGCGGCTCAAAAGATTCCGACGACGATTCGAAGGACGACGCCAAAAAACAGGTCTGGCTGCTCAATCGCACCGGCGGCGAAGCCCAACAACTTTCCAGCGCCATTCAAGACGTGGACACTTTCGCGTGGTCGCCAGATAGCTCGCGCCTCGTCCTCGTCCTGCAAGATCCGTCCGTCGATGAAATCGCGGCCTCAAAAGACAAAGACGCCAAAATCAAGCCGCACCCGTGGGTGATCGACCGCCTTCACTTCAAAGAAGACGAAATCGGCTACCTCGATCGCCGCCGTCATCACCTCTACACGCTGAATATCTCCGACAAGAAGCAGACCCAAATCACCAGCGGCGATTTCGATGACGACGATCCCGTCTGGTCTCCCGACGGCAAGCAGATCGCTTTCGCCAGCAATCGCTGCACGCCCGAGCCCGACCGCAACTACAACACAGACATCTGGACCGTCTCCGCCGACAACACCGACACCGGCAAGTCGCTCACCCAAATTTCGAAAGGTCCCGGCGCCGACGGCTCGCCGAATTGGTCGCCCGACGGCCAGTGGATTACCTACACCACGCAGCTCGACGAGAAACTTTTCCAGTACGCCACATTCCACATCGCCGTTGCGCCCGCATCCGGCAATGGCGAACAGCGCGTTCTCACCACGAAGCTCGACCGCAACTCCTCGCAGCCGCGATTTTCGCAGGACGGGAAATTCATTTACTTCATCGTGGATGACGACGGCACGCAGCAGCTCCTGCGAGTCCCGCCCACCGGCGGCGAAATCGAACGCCCCATAAGCGGCCGCAAATTCGTCGAATCGTATTCGCTCGGCCCCGATGGCGCCGTCGCCGCCGCAATTTCCGAACTTACGCATCCGCCCGAAATTTATTACCAGCCCGCAAGTGGACAGCTTGTAAAGCTGACCAAAACCAACGACGCGCTCATCGCCGAGCTGAACCTGCCCGACGTCGAGTACGTCCATTTCAAAAGCAAAGACGGCACCAACGTTGCCGGCTACCTCTATAAACCCGTCGGCTACCTCGCCGGCACAAAAGTTCCCACGCTGCTTCGCCCGCACGGCGGTCCCGTTTGGGCTTACTACGCCGAATTTCATTTTGACGCGCAGCTTTTTGCCGCCAACGGCTACGCCGTGCTCACGCCCAATCCGCGCGGCTCCTCCGGCTACGGCCAGGATTATTGCAAAGCGATTTTCGCCGATTGGGGCAACAAGGATTTTCAGGACGATATGGCGATGGTCGATTACGCGGTGGAGCAGGGAATCGCCGATCCCGATAAACTCGGAGTCGGCGGCTGGTCTTACGGCGGCATCTCCACCAACTTCATCATCACGCAGACCACGCGCTTCAAAGCCGCGATCTCCGGCGCCGGCGAATTTCTTTACATCACCAACTGGGGCCACGATCACTACAGCAAAGACTGGGAATACGAACTCGGACTCCCATGGGAACATCGCGAACTCTGGGAAAAACTCTCGCCCTTCACCCGAGTGAAAAATATCACCACGCCTACTCTAATTATGGGCGGCGATCAGGACGTGAACGTCCCGGTGATCAACGGCGAGCAGCTCTATCAGAGCCTCAAGCGCCTAGGCATTCCCACTCTCCTGGTCGTCTATCCCGGCGAGTATCACGAATTCGAACGCCCCACCTTCATCCAGGACCGCTATCACCGCTACCTTTTCTGGTACGGCCACTACGTAAAAGGCGAAGGCCCCTCAATCCCGCCAACGCCGACGCCGTAGCGCCGTAGCGTTGACTTCAGTCTGCGCGCCTCTCTCCGCACACAGAAAAGCCTCGCGTCAGAAGACGCGAGGCTTTTCTGTAGTTGCTTTTGCCGTTGCGAGCTACTGCCCCTTTGCGGTGCTATCAATAAATGCCCCGATGTTGCCTTTGAGCTTCGTCAGGTCTTCGTTCCGCAAATACATCATGTGCCCCGCGCCGTAATACTGAATATCGATGTGGCTCCGCAAATTACCCGGCAAGAACAGATGATCCATCGTGTACTCCGTAGCAAAAAACGGCGTCGCCATATCGTAGTAACCCGTCTCCACTTGCACCCGCAAATTCGCATTCGTCTGAATCGCGTTGATCAAATCGCTCGACACATTCGGCGAACTCGGGAACCCACCATTCTGCCCATGCTTCCAATCCCATCCGCCGCCAACCTGACCGCTCAAAATCTGATACTGCCGCTCGAGCGTCACCTTCAATTCGTCGCGCATGTACGAATTCAGCGCCGCCGTAAAGGCACCGCGCACGCCCGTGTACGAAGGATCCTCTTCCGCGAATTCGCTTAGGACGTCGTACGTCGGCATCGTGTACCGCGAATCGTACCGTCCGCTCTGCGTCCGGTCCGCGCGCTGCAGCTCAATGCTGAACTGCGCCAGATTCACGCGCAGGTCCGCCTTTTCGATGTAATCCGGCGAAAGCCCGATGAATTTCGAAAGCTTTGTCGCGATGTCCTTCTTCTCATCCGGTGTCAGGTTCGTGCCCTTCATCAGCGCATCGGTGAACTCGCCCGCCGCGAATTTCCGCGCGTCCGCCAAAAACGCGGTCAGATCCGCCGGCGCCGGGTTCAACATCTTGTGATACGCCGCCGTTGCCGCGTAACTCGGCAAATACAAAATGTAGGAAAGGTCGTCGCCCGCGTTGAAAGAAATCGTCTCCGTATTCAACACGCTCGAGATCAGCACGATCCCGTTCACATAAATTCCGTCGTGCGACTGCAGGTAATTTCCCACCACCGCCGAGCGAAACGTACCGTAGCTCTCGCCAATCAAAAACTTCGGCGAATTCCATCGCCCGTTGCGATTCAGATAAATGTTGATGAACTGTGCGATCGAATGCGCGTCCTGATCGACGCCCCAGAAATCCTTGTCCTGCGCCTTGCCCACCGCGTGGCTAAATCCAGTCCCCACCGGATCGATAAATACCAGGTCCGTCTTGTCGAGCAGAGAATTTGCGTTGTCCTCCACCTTGTACGGCGCCGATCCCGTCGGCGCTGCATTCGCCGTCGTTACGCGACGCGGACCGAACGCTCCCATGTGCAGCCAGACCGACGCCGATCCCGGCCCGCCGTTGTACACAAACGCAATCGGCCGCTGCGACGCGTTCTTCGTGTCGTTGCGCGTGTACGCCGTTGAAAACATCAGCGCCGTCGGCTCGCCCTTCTCATCCTTCAGCAGGGTCGTTGATGGCGTCGCCTTATAGGAAAACGTCTGCCCGCCGATCGTGATCGTGTGATCACTCGGCCACGATTCTTCCTTCGGCGCATTCGCATCCGCGCCCGCCGCCGGTCTCGCGTCCGCTCCCGCAGCCGCCGCACCAGGCTTCGCATCCTTCGCCGGCTCCTGCGCCGCTACCATCGTGCCCCAGCCGCAAATCAACGCCAGCGCCACCGCGCTAGCCGCAAGTCGCATCTTCATGTGCTTTCGTATCTCCGGAAGGAAAAGTCTGCGCCCCAATGGCAGCGCCGCAATACTATGCACCACCCCGCCCCAAGTCAATGAACCCACCCGCACCACTCGTACAATTTAGATTCTTTTTAGCCGACGTCCTCACGCCACCTGTTCACGAATCGAATCAACTCTCACGGTTCTCCCGGACTGCGGTGGCTCCCCGTCGAGACGGGGACCATCGCCCGCCCGCAAACAGTTCAACGCAATCGTCTCGCTTACCGTGGAATAGCCTGCCGCGCAGGCTGTTCTCCCACGAAGATGACTCTCAGTTACAGCAGAACTACCGTCGCTCCACCCACCCAAAAAACAAAACCCCCGTCATCCTGAGGACGTACACGGCCGGAGGATATCTCTTCGCTTTCCCTAGCGACACCACCCACGCACACATCTCCACCCACCCGCCTCCGTCACCACTCAACTTGTCTATTTGAATTTGTTACTGCGGCTTACTCTGCTGCTGCGGCTCAGCACTCTGCGTCTGCGGCGCCGCGTCCTGCGGCTGATCCGTAGTAGCAGCAGGCGCATCACTCTGGCACTCCGGCTTAGCAAACGTCAGCGTAATTTCCTTCGCCTCGGGGTCCGCCCCATCCACGGTCACCGACGGCGCCTCAATCCGCGCCGGCAGATTACACTCACTTCCACGTTTCGAAGCAGCCGCCCCCGCGCGCGAAGGATCCAAATCCTCCCACGCCGAAAACGTGTACTTCGCATTCTCAAGTATCGTAAATTCGTACGCACCCTCGCCAATCTTCACCGCCGAAGGATTTCCGCCACCGCCATCCTCCGCCTTTCCCATCACCGTCACGTCACCCGGCGGCCGCCCGTCCGTCCACTTCAGCGCCACCTTCACCTTCCGCGTCGGATATCCATCGCGCAGTTTGATGTTCGCGTTCAGCAGCTGCTGCCCATCTTTCAAATGAATCGCCACGGCGTCGCCCTGATCCGCCGCGCCGGGATAAAACGTTCGCGGAAACGGCGTGTTCGGATCCTTGCGATCCATCCGGTTAAACACGAGCAAGTAGTCGCCCGCGCCGATGTGATCGAACTCGAATCCCGCTTCCTTCGCGCCGTTCGCCGCGCTGCCCTGAAATCCCCACAGCCCCGGTTTGTCGTTGTCGTATTTATCCGAGCGATACAGTTCCACCGACGCCAGCTTAAGCGGCTTACCATCCGGCCCCACCACCGCGCCTTTAATTTTCCCCGTTGGCAGCGCGTCCACGTTGTATTCGTAGCAAGCGCCGCTCGGAATTCGAAACGGAGGCAGCCCGCCCTTCAGCGTCTTCTGCGAAAATTCAAATCGCGCCGGCAAATCCGCCGTGTACGAATACTCGCCCGCGTGGACATCGTAAAAAGTGTAAACGCCGTCCGATCCCGTGCTCGACGCGAACCGGTCGTCCTTCGACCGCAATTTCAATTTGATGTTCGGCAGCGGATCTTCCGGATCATCCGAAGGCGCCAGCAGTGGCGGGTCCGCGCGGCGTAGCACTCCAAACACAGACGCCACTCGCTGATGGGTCCGCATCGCGCGCAGTTGCGGAATCAGCGCCCGCGCTTCGATAAACGGCCGCGTGCCGTTGCAGATCGTTGCGAACAGCCGCCCTTCCGTTTCCTGCTGCGTGAATACCACATACTGCTCGCCCAGTTTGAAAACGTAGCCGCAGTCGCCGTCGTCGCCACCCGAATAAATGTCGATCGTCTCGCCGCCCGCGCCCGCGAATCGCTCGTTCACCCGAAACTTGTACCGCACGATCGGCGACGCCGCTTCCTGCGGCGCGTCTGCCGCGCCAGCCTCTGTCGTCACCGTCCCCGCCGGAGTCTTCACCATCTCAATCGCCACCACCGTCCCCGCGAACACCACATCGTCCGCCTGCAATCCAGGGCAAGTCCCCGGTGGCAATTTCGAGCAGGTACATCCAAAGGAGGGAACAGCGCCGAGCGTCACCAGCACAAGTAGAGGCAGCCAAAACCGTCGCATCATCTATTCCATCCTACCAAGCGCCCCAAGAAAAAATCGAGCATCCGCACCAGAATCTAACTCCCCTGTGCTCCTCCCTCTTTTCCGGGTGCCGCACCCTTTTCTTTCCAAAAGGGTGCGTGGC
>Ga0206966_1174_pt1 | contig 16050 bp, 17 predicted proteins | sample Alteio_BWOrgHeat_23_FD_152970 | JGI IMG/M metagenome (GOLD analysis project Ga0206966, IMG submission 152970) | Enriched cells from forest soil in Barre Woods Harvard Forest LTER site, Petersham, Massachusetts, United States -... | ecosystem: Environmental > Terrestrial > Soil > Temperate forest >...
GCACCGGTGGCGCGCGAGGCCCGAGAACCGGCGGTCTCGATCAAGAAATCGGTCAAGCCCGACTATATCGTCTGCCTGGAAGACGGCCGCAGGCTGAAGATGCTCAAGCGCTATCTGCGCGCCCGCTACGACATGTCGCCGGACCAGTACCGCGCCAAATGGGGCCTGCCCGCCGACTATCCGATGACGGCGCCCAACTATGCCGCCAAGCGCAGCGAATTCGCCAAGAAGTTCGGCCTGGGCAAGCCGGGCAAGAAGCACAAGAAATAATCAGGGCTTCTTCTTCGCCACATATTCCAGCTTGCGCCGCGCCTGTTCGGCCAGCACCGATTGCGGTGCGCCGGCTGGGCCGACAATGCTGGCCTCCAGGCCGGTCTCAGGGTCAATGGCGGTGACCTTGACGAAGGACCCCCGTACCACAAACTCGACGTAGATTTCCTTGCGGCCGCTCAAGCCGCCCGGGCAAGCTTGTGTGCGTCCCACACCAGGTTCAGCGCCACCACCAGTTCTTCCATCATCTTGTCGCTATGGGCGGGCGAAGGCGTGAAGCGCAGCCGTTCGGTGCCGCGCGGCACGGTGGGGTAGTTGATCGGCTGCACATAGATGCCGTGATCCTTGAGCAGCGTGTCCGACACCGACTTGCAGAGCGCGGCGTTGCCCACCAGCAGCGGCACGATATGGCTATGGCTGTTCATCACCGGCAGATTGGCTTCGGCCATCATCTGCTTCAGCTTGGCGGCGCGCTCGGCGATCTGTTGCCGTTCGACGTCGCTTTCCTTGAGATGGCGGATGGAGGCCAGGGTGCCCGCCGCGATCACCGGGGCGATGGAGGTGGTGAAGATGAAGCCCGGCGCGAAGCTGCGGATGCAATCCACCAGCTCAGTGCTGGCGGCGATATAGCCGCCCATCACACCAAAGGCTTTCGCAAGCGTGCCCTCGACAATGTCGATGCGGTGCATGGCGCCGTCGCGCGCCGCCACCCCTGCCCCGCGCGGGCCGTAAAGGCCGACGCCGTGAACCTCGTCGATATAGGTGAGCGCGCCGTATTTCTCGGCCAGGTCGCAGATGGCGTTGGTGGGCGAGAACTCGCCTTCCATGGAATAGACGCCCTCGAAGGCGATCAGCTTGGGCGCGGCCGGATTGGCCGCCGCCAGCAATTCCTCCAGATGCTTCATGTCGTTGTGGCGGAAGACATACTTCGCCACGCCGCCATGGCGGATGCCTTCGATCATCGAGGCATGGTTGAGCTCGTCGGAAAAGACGACCAGCCCCGGCAGCAGCTTGGCAAGGGTGGAAAGGGTGGCGTCGTTGGAGACAAAGCCGGAAGTGAAGATCAGCGCGGCTTCCTTGCCGTGCAGATCAGCCAGTTCGCGCTCCAGCTCGACATGATAGTGAGTGGTGCCGGAAATGTTGCGGGTGCCGCCCGAGCCGGCGCCGACGCCATCCAGCGCCTCATGCATGGCGGCGATCACCTTGGGATGCTGACCCATGTTGAGATAGTCGTTGGAGCACCAGACCGTGATCGGCCGGCCTTTATTGTCGGTATAGGTGGCGCCGCTCTCGAACAGCCCGGCCTTGGGATAGGCGCCGCGCTCGCGCAAAATATCGGCGAAAACCCGGTAGCGGCCTTCGCGCTTCAGGGCGGCAAGCGCGTCCTGGAACTTGGAATGGTAGGAAAACGCCATGCCTGCTCTGTGACTGTCGGGGCCGTCCGGACCTTAGCCGATATCAAACCACTGATTCCATGCAATTTGTCACATCGAAAGCCCGGAAACCGGGCTCCGCTGCGACACTTATTGCAAATCATTCTCAACTGGATGCCAGAGATGGACTAGCTCGCCATCGCCACTGCGGCATTGACCGCCATGGCGATCAGCACGGTGTTGAAAAAGAAGGAAACGATGCCGTGCAGCAAGGTGGCGCGGCGCATCACCGTGGTGGTGACCTGGACATCGGAAACCTGCGCCGTCATGCCCACGACGAAGGAATAATAGAGAAAGTCCCACGGCCCCGGATCGCCGCCTCCAGGGAACAGCAGATCCTTTTCGTCGCCGGCGCAGTCCGGATCGTCGAAATAATGGATGTCGGCGTAATGGAAGGCCATCACCATGTGCAGCACGAACCAGCCCATCAGCGCGCCGGTCCCCGCCAGGATCAGGGGCGCCGGCACGCCATGCCGTTCATGCAAGGCGGTGAACGCCGCCAGGCAGAAATAACCCATGGTAGCCAAGGTAATGAGCAGGACGATGGCAATGCCTTCGTCCTGGCTCCTGGCGCGCAAGCGCAGATCGGCCGCCGACTGGCCCGCGATTATCGCCAGGCAAAGACCCAGGAAGACGAGATAGAAGACATCGCCCGCCACCAGTAGCGGAGGGGCAAGTTTCAGCGCGGCGGTAATGCCATAGGCGATCAGGCCGCAAACCAGCGCGGCATAGAAACGGATATGGCGCAGGATGGCGGCCTTCATGCCGCCAGACTAGCTGAGTCTTACAACCGGAAGCGAACCTGATCGATCCAGAAGCGCTCAAGGCGTTTGAGCGTGACATTCAGCCCGTCCAGGTCGGCGCCGCCGACATTGCCCACCGCCTCCAGTGAGCCGAGATGGCGGTCGAACAGATTTTTCAGCATGTCACGAACCTGCTCGCCCTTGGGCGTCAGGCGCACCAGCACCGAGCGGCGGTCGGCCTCGGAACGCTCATGGTGGATATAGTCGGCCTCGACCAGCTTCTTGAGATTGTAGGAAACATTGGAGCCGAGATAGTGGCCGCGCGTGCGCAGCTCGCCCGCCGTCAGTTCCTGGTCGCCGACATTGAAAAGCAGCAGCGCCTGGACCGAATTGATCTCGCGTTCGTCGCGGCGATCCAGTTCGTCCTTGATCACATCGAGCAACTGGCGATGCAGCCGCTCCACGAGATTGAGGGTCTCGAGGTAGAATTTGCGCAGTGGCGCGGCGCCTTCAAGCGCCTCCGCGGCCTGCAATTTGGCCAATGCCGTCATCTTACCCACCATGCCCGCGTTTTGCGGGACCCACTTGTTATATTTGAAGCGAGCCTAGGGGCAGACGTCTTAAGGACGGGTAAAATGCGCGCCTTTGCAGGGCTTTCGCCGCCCGCTTTCGCAATCAACAACGGACATGGCAAACAAAACGTAAAAGATTTTACGCGAATGCCAGACTGGTTCCGGAAGGAGCGGCAAGCGCGGCGGCCGCTGCGTCCGTAACGGCGGCGAGCGAAGAAGGTTGCCAGCGCGGCTGGCGATCCTTGTCGATCACCGCCGCGCGTACGCCTTCTGCCAGATCGGGCCGCCGGAACAGATGCGCGGCGGCATCATATTCCTGTTGCAGGCATTGGCGCAGCGTCAGCGCCGCGCCCCGACGCAGCAGATGGAAGGCCAGCTTGAGCGAGGTGGGGGAATTGGCGCGGATCGTCGCCGCCGACCGCTGAGCGAATTCGCCGCCATCGCGGTCCAGCCGTTCCAGCACGTCTTCCACAGACGAAGCCGCGAACAGCGCCGTCAGGCGCGCACCCTCCGCCGCCAGCGGCGCCAGCCCCGGCCTGCCTGCCACCGTATCAATGGCCCGTTCCGGCGCCTCGCCGCGCATCAGACGTTCCAGCAGCGCGTCGAAATCCGCCAACGCCACGGCGCGGTCGGCCAGGCCTGTAGCGATGACGTCGCCCTGGCCGATGCGTCCCGCCGTCAACGCCAGATAGAGACCGAGCCCGCCGGGACAGCGCGGCAGGAAATAACTCGCGCCGATATCAGGGGTGAAGCCGATGGCGGTCTCCGGCATGGCGAAGACCAGGCCGGGATCGGCGACGCGATGGCGGGCATGCACGGACAGGCCCGCCCCTCCCCCCATGGTGACGCCATGCATCAACGCCACAAAGGGCTTGGGATAGGTGGCGATACGGTGGTTGAGCCGGTATTCGGCGGCGAGAAACGCCAGCGCCGCCTCCGGTCCTTCTGCGACCCAGGCGCGGATGTCGCCGCCGGCGCAAAAGCCGCGTGGCCCCTCACCCCTGATCGCCACCACCTGGACGCCGTCATCCGCCGCCCAGGCTTCCAACGCCGCCATCAGCGCCAGGACCATGGGCAGGCTCAGCGCATTCAGAGCGGCGGGGCGCCGGAGAGTCAGAAGCCCCAGAACGCCGTGTTTTTCAGCCAAAACATGGGGTTGGGGGGCGGTCATCGGACCGAACCCTTGCGCGCGGCATGGCGAATTGGCAAGAGACCAGCATGGGAAGTTATCCACAGACCCGCATGCGCCGCCTGCGCCGCCATGGCTGGACGCGCAGGCTGGTGGCCGAGAACACGCTGTCGCCGTCAGACCTGATCTGGCCGGTCTTCGTCATCGAGGGCGAGAAGGCGCGCGAGCCCATCGCCTCCATGCCGGGAGTGGAGCGGCTTTCCATCGACCTGATGACGGCGGCGGCGAAGGAGGCAGCGTCCCTCGGCATTCCCGCCATCGCGCTTTTCCCTCGCATCGACCCGGCAAGGAAGAGCGATGATGGGCGCGAAGCCGTCAATCCGGACAATCTGGTTTGCCGCGCAGTGCGCGCGCTCAAGAAAGAGGTGCCGGAGATCGGTGTGCTCTGCGATGTGGCGCTCGATCCCTTCACCTCGCACGGCCATGACGGCGTGCTGGCGGATGGCGACGTCCATAATGACCGCACCATCGCCATGCTGGTGAAGCAGGCGCTGGTCCAGGCCGAGGCCGGCTGCGACATCATCGCGCCGTCGGACATGATGGACGGAAGGGTCGGCGCCATCCGCGCCGCGCTGGAACAGGCGGGCCACCACAATGTCCTGATCATGGCCTATGCCGCCAAATACGCTTCGGCCTTTTACGGCCCCTTCCGCGAGGCGCTGGGCTCGGCCAAGGTCCAATCTTCCCAGGGATTGGAGGCCGGCGACAAGCGCAGCTACCAGATGGATTGCGCCAATGGCGACGAGGCGCTGCGCGAAGTGGCGCTCGACCTGGCCGAAGGCGCCGACATGGTGATGGTCAAGCCGGGCATGCCCTATCTCGACATTGTGCGGCGGGTGAAGGAACGCTTCGGCGTGCCGACCTTCGCCTATCAGGTCTCCGGCGAATACGCGATGCTGGCGGCGGCGATGGAAAAAGGCTGGCTGGAGCGCGAGCGCGCCCTGATGGAAGCGCTGCTGGCCTTTAAACGCGCCGGCGCCAGCGGCATTCTCACCTATTTTGCGGTCGAAGCGGCAAGACTGCTGCGCCGCGACTCGCTGCGTCCCGCACTGTCACGGCTGCAGGGCGATCCCGGCAACGACCGCTAGTCACGCGGCGTGGTGAACAGGCTGCGGAGAAGAATCTCCGCACGGCTCGGCAACACGGAGAGACCGGAGCGGCGCTGGCCCAGATCGATGACATTTTCCAGCACCAGCATGGCCAGGCCATGCACCGCCGACCACACCGTCATGCCCAACGCCGGATCGGGCAGCGCGTTGGCGATCTCGGTGCCGACGGCGTCGGCCGCCTCGCCCAGGGCAGGAAACTTTTCGCGGTTGGGCAACTGGCCGCCGAACATGAGCCGCGCCACCGCCGGCCGCTTGGCGACGAAGCGCATATAGGCAGCGCCGATATGGGCCGTGCGGTCGGATTCCGGACCGGGGATGCCGGCGGCTTCCGCCACCATCTCGCGCAGCTCGCGGAAGCCTTCCAGCGACAATTCCACCAGCAGCGCCTCATGATTGGGAAAGTGGCGATAGGGCGCGGCGTGGCTGACGCCGGCCTTGCGTGCCACCGCCCGCAGCGTAAGCTGCGAAAGATCCTCTTCCTCTAGGATGGCGCGAGCCGCGTCCAGCAGGCCGTTGCGCAGGTCGCCATGATGGTAGGGGCGGCCGCGGGAGGTATCGTTCATGGGTTGGTCGCTCATCACTTTTTGCCCCCCTTGCGGGCCAATTCCTGGCGGGCGAACAGGCTGGAAGTGTCCCAGCGCTTGCCGCCCAGATTCTCAACCTCAGCATAGAACTGATCGACCAGCGCCGTCACTGGCAGGCTTACGCCATTGTTGCGTGCTTCGTCCATCACGATTGCGAGATCTTTGCGCATCCACTCCACCGCGAAACCATGGTCATATTCGCCCCCTGCCATGGTCTTCCAGCGATTGTCCATCTGCCAGCTCTGGGCGGCGCCCTTGGAGATCACTTCCACCACGGCCTCAATGTCGAGGCCGGAGGCACGGGCGAAGCTGAAACCCTCGGAGAGCCCCTGCAGCACCGCGCCGAAGCAGATCTGGTTGATCATCTTGGTGATCTGGCCGGACCCGGCCGGGCCTAACAGTTTGGACAGTTTTGCATAGACGGCGATCACCGGCTCGACACGGTCATATGCCGCCTTCTCGCCGCCGCACATGATCGAGAGCTTGCCGTTGACCGCCCCAGCCTGCCCGCCCGACACCGGCGCGTCGATGAAGTCGAAGCCACGCACCTGCGCCGCCGCAGCCAGCTCGCGGGCGATGGTGGCCGAAGCCGTGGTGTGATCGACGAAGACGCTGCCCCTGAAGATGGCGTCGAATGCGCCATCCTTCTCCAGCGTCACCTGGCGCAAATCCCTGTCTCGCCCGACACAGGCGAAAACGATATCGGCGCCCTTCGCCGCCGCGGCGGGCGTGGGCGCCGACTGGCCGCCATATTCCGCCACCCACTGCTTCGCCTTGGCGGGGTTGCGGTTATAGACCATGACCTCATGGCCGGCCTTCTTCAGATGTCCCGCCATGGGGTAGCCCATGACGCCCAGTCCCAGAAATGCTGTCTTCATACCCTCTAGTCCATCGCTTCAACTTGTGGCGGCGCCGAACCCGCGAATGACGGCCGCTTCATCAGCCAGATCACCACGAACACCGGCAGGCTGATATAGAACATGAAAAGGAAGTCGTTGGCATAGGCCTGCACCGCGGCGCGGTATTCGATCAGGCCGTTGAAGCCGCTCAGCCCGAAGGGAATCTGGGGGCTGAAGAACAGGGACTCGGAATTGACCCCCAGCGCCCGGTTGAAGGGTGAGGCATTATGCGCCAGCTGGCTATGAATGGTCTGCATGCTGTTGGTCAGCACCACCGTGGTGATGGAGACCCCGACAGCGCTGCCGATATTGCGCATCAGGTTGCTGAGACCGGCGCCGTCGGTCCGAAGAGCGGGCGACAGAGTGGCGAAAGCCACCATGTTCATCGGCACGAAGACCAGGCCCATGCCCAAGCCCTGCACAAAAGTGACGATGGAGACCGACATGACGCTGACACTGGGAGTCCAGTCGGTCATGTCCCACATCGACCAGCATAGAAACGCCGCGCCCGCCGTCATCAGGATGCGAGGGTCCATCTTCATGGTCAGCCTGCCGGCGAACATCATGGCGAACATTACCCCCAATCCGCGCGGCACCATCAGGAAACCGGTCTGGGTGACACTGCGGCCCGCCAGGTTCTGCAGATAGGGCGAGAGCAGCGCCGAGGAAGCCAGCAACACCAGCCCCATCACCAGCATCAGCACCAGCCCTGAGAGGAAATTGCGGTCCTTGAAGATTTCGCGGGGCAAGAAGGGCTTCTTGGCCGTGAACATGTGCACGACGAAGAGATAAAGGGCGACACCGGCGACGCAAGCCTCGATGATGATCTCGCTGGAGGAGAACCAGTCCTTGCTGGTGCCGCGGTCGAGCAGCAGCTGCAGCGCCCCCAGGCCGACCGAGAGGGCGCCGAAGCCGAACCAGTCGAACTTCAGACTGGTGTCACGGGCGGTGTCCTTGAAGAAAATCCAAAGCGCAGCGCAGGCGGCGATGCCGACCGGCACGTTGATGTAGAAGACCCAGCGCCAGTTATAGGCGTCGGTCAGCACGCCGCCCACTGTGGGGCCCAGGATCGGCCCCAGCATCACCCCCATGCCCCAGATCGCCATGACGTTGCCGCGCTTCTGCGGCGGGTACATGTCGAGCATGATCGCCTGCGACAGGGGGCCCAAGGCGGCGCCGAACATGCCCTGGACCAGGCGGAACACCACCATCTGGGTCAGGCTCTGGGAGGCGCCGCACAATATCGAGGCGATGGTGAAGCCGGCGATGCAGGTAATGATCAGGTTTTTCTTGCCGAAACGCGCCGCCAGCCAGCCCACCGGCGCGGTCATGATCGCGGCGGCGATGATGTAGGAGGTCAGGACCCAGGTGATCTGGTCGCGTGACGCCTGCAGGCTGCCCTCCATGTAGGGCAGCGCGACATTGACGATGGTGGTGTCGAGCGCCTGCATCAGCACGCCCGCCATCGAGCCGATCAGCACCGCCCATTCGGCGAACTTGCTATCGTAGGTGTGGGCGGCGTGGACGGCGGTCATCCCCGGGGCTAGCTCCTACTGGTCCGGTCTATGAAACCAATCAAAGGGAACGAGATTTTCGTTGATCAACCGCTGCCAGCGGCGCTTGGCGGTGTCGATCGAGACCACAACGCTCATGCCCGCGCGCAACGGCACGTTGCAGCCGGATTTGTCGATGGCGATACGCACGGGAATGCGCTGCACCACCTTGACCCAGTTGCCGCTGGCATTCTCCGCCGGCAGGGCAGAGAAGCTGGAATCGCTACCGGCGCTGAGGGTGTCGATATGGCCGCTCCAGGCGCAGCCGGGATAGGTGTCGATCTTGATGCTGACCGGGGCGCCGGTGTGGACATGGGTAAGGTCGGTTTCCTTCATGTCGGCCTCGATCCAGGTCTTGTCGCCGATCAGGCCGACGGCGCTGGTGGTGGTGAAGGCGCTCATCGCCGAGATCACCAGCGTGCCGGGCTGCAGTGAATCGACTTCGCCGACGATGCCGGCGAAAGGCGCCTTGACCACGGTATGATCGAGCTGGCGCTGCGCCTCGTCCACCGCCGCCTGGGCCTTCTGGTAGTCGGGCGTCTGCTGTGCCGGGATGTTGATGTTGCCGTTCAGCTTGGCCAGGGTGGTGGCCGCCGTCTGCTGCAGCGAAGCGACAGTCGCCTGGGCGGACAGCAGCGCGGCGCGGGCGGTATCCACCAGCATCGGCGCAATGGCGTTGTCCTTCACCAGCGCCTGATAGCGGTTCAGGGTCTGCTGATCGACATTGACCTGGGCCTGCTGGGCGGCGATCTGCGCCACGGCAGCACGATACTGCGCCTTGGTACTGTCCACGCCCTGCACCACGCCGGCCAAGGCCGCCCTGGCGTTGTCGAGCGCGATCCGGAACGGTTTGGGGTCCAGGGTGAAGAGCACGTCGCCCGCCTTCACGGTCTGGCCTTCCTTGACATTGACGGTGGCGACCAGCCCCGAAACATCGGTGGAGACCATCAGCTTGTTGGCGTGGACATAGGCGTCGTCGCTGCCGATATAGCGGCCGCCCCAGAGATAGAAGGCGGCAGCGGCCACGGCGAAGACCGCCACGCCGCCGATCATCAGCACCCGCCGCAACAGCTTGCGCCGGCTCTCCGCCCGCGCCTCGTCATGAGGGCGCGCGGGGACATACCCGCCGGAAGTCACTGCCGACATTCTATTCTCCCGCCGCGACGATCGGTTCGTCCGCGGCTTCCGTCGTGAGTCTGTTCTTCATGTGCAACAACGTATCGACCATGGTTTCGACCGCCCGGGGCGGAAGGCCATCGGTGAGCATTTGCGTCAGTTCCGCCTTGTAGGCCTGGATATCGGTCAGCACCGGCTTCGCCGCCGGCAGCAGATGCAGGCGGCGCACCCGCCGGTCGGTGGGATCGGCGCGGCGCTCGATCAGCCCGCGCGTCTCTAGTCGGTCCACCAGGCGGCCGACGGTGATGGGTTCGACCTCGCAGATCGCTGCCATTTCGTTCTGGGAAAGGCCTGGCTGGCGTTCCAGGCGCACCAGGATCACGCCTTGTGCCCGCGTCAGGCCATAGGCCCTGGCCCATTGGTCGAAGCGGGTGCGCATGATCCGCGCCACGTCGTGGAGCAGGAAGATCGGGTCGCGCTGCAGGTTTTGCATGGGGATTATATAAGCTGCGTTATAATAACGCGCAAGACCATAAGCCTAGGAAAATAACCCCTGTCATCATAGGGAACTTTCCCCAAGCCCCGAGAAACCAAAAGAAAAAGGGCGGCCGAAGCCGCCCTTCCCTTTGCTTTTGGGTCTGGCTTAGAAGCCGGAACCTTGGATGCCGTGCCAGCTGGTCTGGATGGCCTTCACGGCCACGTTCGGCAGCGGGATGTAGTCCAAGCCCAGCGCCAGCTGGTCGCCCTTCTCAAAGCCCCACTGGAAGAACTGCAGCGCTGTCTTGCTGGCAGCCTGGTCGCCCGGGTTCTTGTACATCAGGGCGAAGGTGGTGGCGGTAATCGGCCAGGCGTTGGCGCCGTCATTGTTGAGGAACAGGATGTAGAAATCGCTCCTGGCGGCGTTGCCCCAGTCGGCGCTGGCGGCAGCGGCGCTGAAGGTCTCCACCGTCGGATCGACCGTCTTGCCTGCCTTGTTGATCATCTTGGTGTAGCTGAGATGGTTCTGCTTGGCATAGGCATACTCGACATAGCCGATCGAGCCCGCGATCTGGGCGACGTTGCCGGCGACGCCTTCATTGCCCTTGGCGCCGATGCCGGTAGGCCAGTCGATCGCCGTGTCGGCGCCGACATTGTTTTTCCAGTCATTGCTGATGCGCGACAGATAGGTGGCGAACTGGAAGGTGGTGCCCGACCCGTCCGAACGATGGACGATGGTGATGGCGCGGCTCGGCAGCGCGAGGCCGGGATTCAGCTTCTTGATGGCGGGGTCGTCCCAGCGGCCGATCTTGCCCTGGAAGATGTTGGCCAGGACTTCGCCGTCCAGAACCATCTGGCCGGGCTTGACGCCCTGGACGTTGACCACCGGCACGATGCCGCCGATCACCACCGGGAACTGCGCGAGGCCCGCGGCCGCCAGCTCCTTGGAGGTGAGCGGCTTGTCGGTGGCGCCGAACATGATGGTCTTGGCCTTGATCTGGGCGATGCCGCCGCCCGAGCCGATCGAGGCGTAGTTCAGGCTGTTGCCCGAGACCCCTTTATAGACCGAGGCCCATTTGGTGACGATCGGCGCCACGAAGCTGGACCCGGCGCCGGTGATTTCCGCCGCCATGGCGCTGGTGGCGAACACCGCCGCCGCCGCGACGCCGGCCAGGATCTTGAGATGCTTGTTCATGGAAACTCCTTTGGTTCGGGAGCAGCCGCCCCCGGTGTCTGGTTAGTTGGCGAAGGCCATGCGCAGGGCCACGACATTGAGATCCTGGCTACTCTGGCTGAGATTGGAGGCAATGCCCTTCTTTACCGAAACGATCATGTCGTCGAGTTGAAGTTTCACGTTGCGGTTAAAGTACCAATTGAGGCCAAGATCCACGACGCGTTCCTCGCCGCCTTCGATGCCTGCCAGATTCGAGGTCCCGGTGACGTTGGTGACCGCCACCTGCGTTGCATGCCAGTTCAGGTCAGTGTCGGAATAGCGGACCGCAAGCTCCCACGCGCCCCAGCTGTCGCCGGCCAGAGAGAAGGGCGCCGAAGGCACCGGCGAATTAAAGCTGGCCTGGGTTTCATTGATGCCGTTCGCCGTATAGACCTTGGTCTCGCCGGTGATGATCCACGAGCCGCCGATGGTGAAGCCATGGAAGCTGGGATGGTCGATAACCGAGGTCGAACTGACACAGATCGGATTGTTGGTGACCCCGAGAGAACTGCACTGCCGGTCCGCCGTGAAATTGGCGTATTCAGCGCCAAGATAGAAGTTCTGGAGATTTCCCTCCAGGTCAACCGCCCACATGTTGCCGGTCTTGGCGTTGATGGCGCCGGTGTCGATCAGGCGGGTACCGTCAACGCGGATTTCCGGGCGATCGCGGAAGCGCAGCGTCTGGCTGCCGCCGTCCGGGTTGCCGTTCGAGCCGGAATAGAGCACCTGAGCCGCGCTGACGCCGACCTGGACATTAGAGATGCCGTCGCTCCAGAACCGGTCCACGGCACGGCCCAGGATCTGCGAATTCTCATCGCCAGAGCCAGGGGTCGCCAGGCCGGAATTCGAACCATGGTTCTGCGCGCTGCCGGTCTTGCCGCCGGTATAGGCGATGTCGATGGCAGTATTGTCGCCCGCCCAGAGCGAATCGGTCTTGGACCAGCCGACTTCGATGCCGCGGCGGCTGTCGCCGGCGCCAAAGGTGTCGGCGGCGATGTTCTCGATCTCCGGACGTTCTAGCCACATCAGATTGGCTGAGGTGGTGGTGCCTTCCATCATGAAGGAGGGCTCGATCACGCCGACGTTGAAGTGCCAGTTCGGAATCCCGGTATAGGTGATGACCGCCTTGTTCAGCAGTGGATCGCCTTCGCCGGCGTTCGGCACGCCGGAGGCGCCGAAGCTGCCGCCGTCGGCGCCACCGGCGTTGAGGCGGATTTCGTAAGAGAAGTCATTATAGACCTTGCCCTCGACGCCGAAATAGGCGCGGCGCATCACGGCGCCACTGGAAAGGTCGGTAGGGCCGGCGAAACCTGCTGGGTGGGTGCTGTCCTGCCCGAAATCGGCGAAGTCGGCGTGCATGCGAAGGCGGATGGACATGGTGAAGCGACCGTCGCCAGTGGAGAGAGTTGGCCGACCATTGTCGAATGTCCAGGAAGCGTAATTGTACTGCTGCTCCAGGGTCGACAGACGGGTACGGTCGGCCGTGGCGCGATCTTCCAGCGCTGTAAGGCGATCCTCTACCGACTGCGCCATCGCGTTCGACATCATTGCGATGGTGGCGGCGCCGACCATCAAACCCACCTTGGCCGTCTTCTTCACGGAAATACCCCTCTGTTGCATTGCGCAATCTCGCGCGGGGCTGCTATCGCCGGGGCCCGCGACGGGCCTGTGAAGGTTCCATGTCAATGATGTGACACGGCGGGCGGAAGCCAGGGATTTCGCGTTTTCCGAATTAGCGGCTTGTTAGTAATTGGCCGCTGTGGCGACCCGGACACGTTTTCTTGCCCCTTCCGTCACAACTCGACTCGGCTCCGCCGAGATCTCGTTGCGACACCTTCCCCCTTCCTGGTGCTTCGCACCGAAGGGGGAAGGAATCTGGCGGATGCGGAAGGTCGCCCGGCGGCTACGCTGCCGGGCTCGAGACAACCTAAGCCAGCGCACTGTAGCGGCCGCGGAAGAAGACCAGCGGCGCACCTTCTTGCGGGCGGTGGAATCGCAGCACCCGCCCAATCAGCACCGAATGATCGCCGCCATCAGCCACTTTTTCCCGCGCGCATTCGAACGCCGCCAAGCAGTCGGCCAGCGCTGGTGGACCCAACTCAGTCTCAATCAGCTTGAGTCCGTCCAGACTGTGCTCGCCCGCGCCCGCCAGCCGCGCAGAAACCGCGCGGTGCCCGGCCGCCAGCAGCGAGACGGTGAAGCCGGGCGCAGCAACGAAAGCGTCGTACCGGCGCGAGCGCCGGTCGATGCACCACAGCACCAGGGGCGGATCGAGAGAGACCGAAGTGAAGGAATTGACCGTGATCCCGATATGGGACGCCTCCCCGCCGGTTGCTGCCGTCACCACCGCCACCCCGGTGGGATACAGCCCCAGGGCGTCGCGGAAGGCGCGGGAATCAAAAGAGTCGGCCATTTCACACTCGGTTAAGCGGGGCTGTGCATTATCGCTCAAGTTAGGCGAGACCAGCCCCGGCGGAAAGACCGGGGCGGCAAGCCGGGTAGATTGGGTGGCGGTACCATGGCCGGCGATTCAGCGGTCATCATCAAGCGTATCAAGAAGGGCGGTCACGGCGGCCATCACGGCGGCGCGTGGAAAGTCGCCTATGCCGACTTCGTCACGGCGATGATGGCCTTCTTCCTGTTGATGTGGCTGATCAACACCACCACCCCGGAACAGAAGCGCGGCATCGCCGATTATTTCGCGCCCCAATCCATCGCCCAGACCGTGTCCGGTTCGGGCGGCGTGCTGGGCGGCAAGGTCATGGGCGCCGATTCGGCCCATGCCGGCGGCGCCCAGTCGGTGATGCAGAAACAGTCGCCGCCCTCGCCCAACAGCCAGACCAATGCGATGGCCGCAGGCGGCGCGCAAGGCGGCGCCAACGCTTCTTCCGCCAGCGCCGCCGATTCGCAATCGGCGCAGGACGGCGAGTTCAATCACGCCGCCGAGGCGATCCACCAGACGGTGCAGGACAATCCCGATCTCGCCAATCTCTCGCACCAGGTCATCACCGAGAAGACCCCGCAGGGCCTGCGCATCCAGCTGGTGGACCAGGACGGCCGCCCGATGTTCCAGCAGGGCTCGGCCGAACTGACGCCCTATGCCAGGAAACTGCTGGCAGCGATCGGCGGCATCGTCGCCAACCTGCCCAACCGGGTCACCATTGCCGGCCACACCAGCGGCGGCGATTCCGCCGGCGACGACTGGAAACTGTCCTTCGACCGCGCCAATGCCGCCCGCGCCGTGCTGCAGGGCGGCGGTCTGCCCGCCGACCGCATCTATGAGACCGCAGGCAAGGCCGCCTCGGAACCGCTGCTGCCGGAAAATCCCGGCGCCTCGGCGAATCGGCGGCTCTCGATCCTGCTGCTCAAAGAAGCGCCGCCCGCGCCGGCGGGCGGTCCGCTCGGCAACTAGGCCAGGCCCGTTCTTCAATCCCAACATCAAGACCTGGAACCAATCTCCCGGTAGTGTTGGTTTTTTGACGGTGGGCCGTTAACCCAGAGGCAGGCCAGAGGCTGGCGCGTCGCCGGGTTTCCTTGCCATAGTCGGTTTCGTGACCGACCAGCGCGCCGCCCGCATTCCGCAATTCTTCCTGACGCCGGGAGGAGCCTGCCCCTATCTGCCCGGCCGGGTGGAACGCAAGGTCTTCGCGCGCCTGGCCGGCAATCTGGCCCAGCCGCTGTCAGAGGCGCTGACCCATTCCGGCTTCCGTCGCAGCCAGTCCATCGCCTACCGCCCGGCCTGCGAGGGCTGCAACGCCTGCGTTTCGGTGCGGGTGCTGGCAGCTGAGTTCCGGGCCGGCCGCAACCTGCGGCGCAACGCCCGGCGCAACGCCGACCTTGCCCGCGCTGAAGTCGCCGCCGAGGCGACGCGCGAGCAGTTCGCCCTGCTGCGCACCTATCTCGACTCCCGCCATCCCGGCGGCGGCATGAGCGACATGGGCCTGTTCGACTATGTCGCCATGGTCGAGGAGACGCCGGTCGATACCCATATCGTCGAATACCGCGACCGGGACGGCGTGCTGATGGCCGCCGCGCTCACCGACAAGCTGCGGGACGGCCTCTCCATGGTTTATTCCTTCTTCCATCCCGGCGCGCATGACCGCGGGTTGGGCACCTTCATGATCCAGGACCATATCGCGCGGGCGCGCAAACTGGGCCTGGACTACGTCTATCTCGGCTATTGGGTTCAGGGCAGCGAGAAGATGGACTACAAGGTCCGCTTTTCGCCGCTGGAAGCACTGACTCCGAACGGCTGGGAAGTGCTGATCTAAGTGGTCCGCCGTACGATCTCAACCTCATAGCGGGTAGCGAAGGGATGGCCGGCGCGTTTCAGCCGGATCTCGTCGCCCGCCTGCAGCTTGCCCATATCCTCCAGCCGCCAGCCATTGTTGGCGTCAGGCAGCAGCAGCCCGCTCTTGCTGCCGACATTGATGAAAAGCAGCCGCCCTTCCAGCAGGCACTTCTGCATGAAGTCCAGCAGTGCGCTATAATAGGGCTCCCGCTTCCAGGCATCCGGCGAGGAGCCATCGACGAACACCTTGGTGGCCTTGCCGTCATTGTCTGGCACGATGACGAGCTTGCTCTTTTCCGGCTTCCACTCCTCGCCCAGGCCTTCGTCCAGCAGCCAGAGACAGGAGAAGACGCGGCAACTGTGCGGCCGCTGGTCATAGATGGCGCAGCCACGTCCCGGCACGGCGTGATCGCACCAGACCCCCTTCGGCTTTTCCAGCTCGACGATGCCCATGACCTTGCAACACAGGGTGCAAGTGCCGCACTCCCGCGTCACGCTTCGCCGCCTCCGAAACGTAGCTTCAATTCCGCCACCTGCTCATCAGTGATTTTGGTCACCAGTACTTCGGGTGGGGTGATGGGCTGACCGGGTTCGAGCTGGT
>Ga0206966_1175_pt1 | contig 16018 bp, 13 predicted proteins | sample Alteio_BWOrgHeat_23_FD_152970 | JGI IMG/M metagenome (GOLD analysis project Ga0206966, IMG submission 152970) | Enriched cells from forest soil in Barre Woods Harvard Forest LTER site, Petersham, Massachusetts, United States -... | ecosystem: Environmental > Terrestrial > Soil > Temperate forest >...
TTGACGAAGGCACGGCGTATGCAACTTTTGACCGGCATACCTACGGCGACATAACACCTTACGCGTACAAGACCACCGACTACGGAAAAACCTGGACATCCTTGCATCCGCAGGAAAGCGGCGTGCGCGGCTACGCCCATGTGATCTGCGAAGACACCTTGGACCCCAATCTTCTTTTTCTGGGCACTGAATTCGGGCTTTGGATCTCCGTGGACGGCGGCCAGCACTGGGCCCAGTACAAAGGCAGCAGCTTCCCCAATGTTGCGGTGCGAGACATGGTGGTCCATCCGCGCGAGTCCGACCTCGTGATCGCGACCCATGGTCGTGGCATGTGGATCATTGATGACATATCTCCCCTGCGCGCTCTCACTCCAGATCTAATGGCCAGAAACGCGTCGCTCATCGAAGGCCGCGCTGCCGTGCAGTACCTTCCCGCCAATGGCGGATGGCCCGAAGGCGACGAGAGTTTCGCAGGCCCCAGCCGGTCCACCCAGGCTTTCATTGACTACTATCAGAAGGAGCGGCATATCTTCGGTGACTTGAAAATCGAAATCTTTGATCAGAACAGCAACCTGGTGGACACCATCGAAGGCAGCAAACACCGGGGCCTCAACCGCGCAAGCTGGTCCATGCAAATGAAGGCACCAATCGTTCCACCAGCAGCGACTGCTTTGGCTCCCGCATCGCAGGGGCCGCGTGTTCTGCCAGGAACTTACACGGTCAAAATGACTAAGGGAGACCAGGTTTACACCGAACCTTTAAAACTTGTCCTCGACCCGCGTGCCACATTCACAGTAGAAGACCGCAGGATGCAATTCGATCTTGCCATGAAGTTGTACCGGCAGCTCGAACACATGAGCTATGCCGTTAGTGCCATCGAAGGGGTACGAGACGCAGCTAACACGCGAGCTGCTAAACTAGCAGAAAAAGATCCGGTCCGCTCTCGACTTCAGCAACTGTCTGTGGACCTCGATCAACTGCGTTCTAGGATTGTCGCGACCAAAGAAGGGGGAGGCATCACGGGAGAGGAACGTATCCGCGAACATATTGGGGTGCTCTATGGAGCTGTGAATGGCTACGAGGGCCGCCCGACGGACTATCAGGTCGCCCGGACCGAATCCCTTGGCCATGAGCTCGAGGACGTCATCGGCGATTTTCGCAAGCTCACCGAGAAAGAATTGCCCGCGATCAACCCCGTGCTGCAGAAAAAAAAGCTGGAGGCCATCCGTGTACTAGCCGAGGGGGAGTGGCGGGCTCAGAATGAAAAATCCGCGTCCAAGGCTGCTGGAAGTGTAGTCAACGAGTATGATTAAGAACTGAGCCGGGCATTGGTTCCGGCGCAAAGATGCTGGTAACTTTGTGTTTCTGACTGCGTTTAAACATCTTAATCTCTCTAGGGGAAGGTATTCAAAAATGCGCTCTCTGTCTGTTCTTTTCACTACATTCGTCTTGGTCGCGATGTCGGCAGCGCAGACGTCCACACCGGAATCCCAAAGCGCCATGCCTGCGTTGGAGCATTTCAGCCTGGATCAAGCCGACAAGTCCCTGGACCCTTGCTCCGACTTTTTCCAATACGCGTGCAGCAAATGGATTAAGGCCAACCCCATTCCGCCCGACCAGGGTGGTTGGGGAACGTTCAACTCGCTGGCCATCTGGAACGTGGCCGCTGTCCGCAACACGCTGGAGGAGGCCGCGAGCAAGCCCTCTAATCGCACTCCTGTAGAGCAAAAAGTCGGTGATTACTATGCTTCTTGCATGGACGAAACTACCATCAACAATCTCGGCGTCGCCCCTCTCAAGCCGATGATGGACCTTATCGCAAAAATGCGCTACAAATCCGAGCTTCCGGAAATCGTCGCCCGCATTCATCAGATGATCCGCCCTGCCAACCTCAACTTCATTGACGCGCAATATCAGGGCGTGCTCTTTGGAATCTACGCATCCCCTGACTATGACGATGCCCGCACGATGCTGGCCACGCTGGATCAATCCGGCATGGGTATGCCCGGACGCGAGTTTTATCTGAATGACGATGACAAGTCGAAGGAAATTCGCGAGAAGTATCTACAATACATCGCCCGCATGCTTGAACTGAGTGGCGAAACGCAAGCGCAATCGGCAAGCGATGCTCAGGCCGTGCTCGCTATCGAAACCGGGCTGGCGAATGCTGCCATGGATATCGTCGTGCGCCGCGACCCCAAGAACCTGAATCATAAGATGTCCCTGGCGCAAGTGCAGGCGCTGACCCCATCGTTCGACTGGAGCCGCTACTTTGCTGCCATGCATGCTCCGGCCTCGCCCCAGTACCTGGTGCTGTCGCCAGACTTCTTTCGAGGCATGGAGAAGCTGATCGCTTCCCATGCGGCGCCGCACTGGCGCGCTTATCTCCGGTTCTCGACCGTAAGCTTTATGGCCCCTTTCCTAAGTCAGCCGTTCGAGGAAGCGCGCTTTGACTTTCAGGGCCGCACCCTATTCGGGGCGCAGCAGATCCAGCCGCGCTGGCGGCGCTGCTCGGGCAACACCGATGCCGATCCGGGCGACCCCGTGGGACAAGCGTACGTAGCCAAGTATTTCCCGCCGGAGAACAAAGAGCGCATGCTGCACATGGTCAAGGCGATTGAAGCTTCCTTGAGCCGGGAGATCGCCTCCGCGTCCTGGATGTCGGAGGAGACCAAGCAACGCGCCCAGGTAAAACTGGCCGCGCAAGTGGACAAGATCGCTTATCCAGAGCACTGGCACGACTACTCCTCGCTCGAAATCAAACACGGCGACTTCCTGGGCAATGCCACCCGGTCCGCAAATTTTGAAATCTCCCACCGTTTTGAGAAGTTCGGGAAACCGGTAATGCGCACAGAGTGGGGGATGACTCCGCCAACGGTCAATGCCTACGAAGACGCACAAACCAACACCATCAACTTCCCTGCTGGAATTCTGCAACCACCATTCTTCGATGCCTCCAAAATTGATGCGGTGAACTTCGCGGCCATTGGGGCCGTGATCGGACATGAAATCATTCACGGCTACGACGATCAAGGGCGCAAGTTTGACGCCGACGGTAACCTGCGTGACTGGTGGACGAAGGCCGATGCCGCTAATTACGATGAGCGCGATAAGTGTATTACCGACGAATACACTCAGGACGTGCCCGAAGCCGGGGTCAAGCAGAACGGCAAACTTTCCGCCGGAGAGGACACCGCTGACAACGGCGGCGTACACATTACGCTGGCCGGACTGGAAGCCACGCTTAAATCCCAAGGCAAAGACTTGGACAGTCCCGCCGATGATGGGATGACCCAGTTGCAGGAGTTCTTTCTTTCTTACGCCAACATATGGTGCGGAGAGGTCCGTCCCGAGGCCGCACGTACGGCAGTCATGACCCAGGGGCATTCGCTGAATCGCTATCGCGTGAATAACGTACTGGGTAACATGCCGGAATTTGCCCATGCTTTCGGTTGCCATGCGGGCCAGCCGATGGTCCACGCCAACGCTTGCCGTGTCTGGTAGTAGTACTGCTGCAAATGTAGGCGCGGGCGTCCGTGCCCGTGCAGGCAAGCGAATGTCCTTTGCAACTTTTCCGGTGGTTGAGGGTTTACTGTTCCGAGTGTTTTGTTTCAAATCGGGCACGCGCAGCTGCGCGTTTACACCATGCAATCAGTGGACCATCATGGCTGTTGGTAGCCAATATGGGTCCTTACGGCCCGTCAGGGAGAAAAACAATTGAAGAAAACTATTTTGGTCCTCGCCATTTTTGCATTGAGCTTTCTTGGAACCATCGCGCATGCGCAACAAATTGATGTGGCTTTCGGCCTTAGCACGATTATGTCGGCTGCGGGTAAGACTACAGGGGGATTATTTTTTCCCAGCATTCGCGGTGGTGCTTACCCCGAGTTTAGCGCCGACTTTTTGCTGAAGCACCGCTTGGGACTTGAAGGCGATATTTCTTGGCGCGTCAGTCAAAATAACTATGGCGGATTTCAACCCTACCGTCCTATTTTTTATGATTTCAACGCCATGTGGGCGCCGCGCCTGGCCAAACCCATCACGGCGGAGATCTTGGCCGGGGTGGGCGCAGAAAGCTTGCGCTTCTACACGGGCAACATCGCGTGCAATTTCGTGACTGGTTGCACGAATTATTCCAGCAGCAATCACTTCATGGGTGACTTTGGCGGCGGCATTCGCGCCTACTTCTGGCGCGACGCTTTCATTCGCCCTGAAGTGCGTTTGTACCTGATCCACAACAACGTCGAATTCAGTTCCAACTACGCAGCCCGCTATGGCATCTCGCTAGGCTACAGCTTCGGCGGACGGTAGTTAGTCCCAGTTGCGGGAAGTGGGAGCCAGCACGGGACATTGTCCTACCACTTCGCGAAAAGAAACTCTTCAGGCTATACAAGAGCTTGTTTGCGGAAAAGCTCTTTCGGCAATGAAACGGTTTCTCGCTCTCGATGCAGGATCATAGCTTTGCCTTGAGGCTGTCCCTGATTTCCCTAAAAGTACTCCATTTCCATTTAGGTAATAATCCTATTTTTTGGTTTGGTCTGATGTTTTCCGCAGGGTTTTTATGATAGTATTCATTCCCAGTTTTTGAGCACCAGGCTTTTTCAAGGAGGATAAACAATGAAAATGAATTGGAAAATGAGGTTGGTTTTGGCGTTAGTATTGATGGCCGGTTTCGTCGGAACAGCCACGCTTCAGCATGGTGGTTTCGTTTCCACAAACACGACGCGAACAGATGTTCTGATGGCTTGTGTAGGAGCTGGGAATCCGGATGGCTGCAGTGGCGGCTTCTATGAAGTATTTAAGGCTATGGTGGGTACATTCCTCTCACATTTCCAATCGACAACGCGAGCAAATGTCCAGATGGCTTGTGTAGGAGCTGGGAATCCGGATGGCTGCAGTGGCGGCCTCTATGAAGTATTTAAGGCTATGTGGGGAACTATCCGCTCACATTTCCAATCGACGGCAAGCAGCCCTATTCGCCTTGCATAACATCTCCGCAGACATGAGACACTTCTCAAATTTGTGATGAATCCGAAAATATCCACGGCCCGAGCGATCGGGCCCTTTTCTTTGCTGAGAATTGTGTACCTCAATAATCACCCTTTTAGGCCCAAATACCTTTCTTGGCAGTGATGAGAGTAAGCACGTCCTAAACGTTGCCCGCTCGGAAAACCTCGTCTAAATTGCCAAGTGCTCAAATCTGAATTTCAGAGGTGCCTACACATGAGGCGACTGCGGGGAACCGAATAACAGGTGAAAACAGAGATTTAGCACCGTTATTCCAGAATCTTGCCATCGAAGTACGATGGGAGATTCGTGCCATGAGTTGGCACACGTGGGCTATGGTGATGCAAAGCAAATGAGGAGAAGATATTGGGAGCAGGGGCAGTTTTGCAGCCGATTTTGGGTATGTATGAGTCAGGAATTTCAAACTCGCAGACAGATTTTGATACTAGCAGACCGTGAACAGAAGGCTGCCATTCTAGAGAGGACCAAATGTCCGATGTCAAAGTGAACATGCAAGATACCAGGCTGGAGTGGCATTCTATCGAAGAAATTCCCCCCATGCATACCGTGAAATATGCAGGTGAGATTTGGTTGCAGTCGGGCCCTCTGCTTTTGGTGAATGGGGCTGGAAAAATGGCAGTGGGATATTGCCAGCAAGAGGTAGGAGGCCGGCCAGAATTCGAAGCGGGTGCTGGTAACGAGACTCTCACTAGTATTTCCTACTGGGCGATCGTAGAGGCGCCGATCATGGGCCCACCTGAAGATGCGAAGATTGAGTCGGGCCCTGAAATCTATGGATAGTTAGAAGAATCTAAGCGGCTGGTCCCCCCCGCCGTTCATGTCAGAAAAAACCCATCATCTTTCAAGTTCAAAAATTTTTCCCCATCGAAGTCATTGCTCCCAGAAACAGCGAGCGCTCGTTTGTTTAGCGGTAAAAGCCCAATCCCACGAGATCGAGCCCCCCAGAGAAGACCGTCGGAAATCCGACATTTGGAACGGGTATCTGCAGTCGGTGGGTCACCCAACACATCGACGATATCCTATAACAAACAATGCGTTTAATATGGCACTTTAGAGGGGGCCAAAGCGTGGGGGTTGACACTTTTTCTCTAGGTGACTAGATTGCTAATCAACAAATGGTCGGAATTCCGACCACAGCTGTCCAGTCGCACGGAGGCTGACTTGAGTTCGTCCAATACGACCGGCTTCTCAGCTTTTTTTCTGAAGTACGGAAGATCCAGCTACGGAGAAGCTGCAGCTGCGTTATCAACGCCAGATGCCACAAAAGACGACGAACATCTACTATTACGCATTCAAACTGGAGATCGCGATGCGCTAGGAACTCTCTTCGACCGTTATGCTCGATTAATCCTATCGGTGGGGCAACGTATTCTTCGTGACCCTGCCGAAGCTGAAGATCTCGTTCATGATGTCTTCCTATTTCTCCTTGACAAGAGTGACCTGTTTGATCCGAAGAAGGGCTCGGCACGCGCCTGGCTTGCCAAACTGACGTACTACCGGGCCCTTGACCGGCGAAAATACCTGGCCAGGCGCTGTTTCTGTGACACCAGCAGCAACGCGGATTCATTTTCGAAGGTCCCGAACCGGGTGCATTCAAATATAACTGAAAGCCCAGAGCTATCTTATTGGCAGTCATACTTGCAACGCGCATTTGACGATCTGTCAGAAGAGCAACGTCTTACCCTCGAGCTATATTTTTTCGAGGGGTTCACCATCCATGAAATCAGTGAGCGTCTACGAAAGTCACCCGTCAACATCCGCAATTATTATTATCGAGGGTTAGAACGGTTGAGAGACGTCATGGCCTGTCGAGTTGACGGAGTAGATGAGGGATGTTATTGAAGTCTGGAACCGCTAGTTAGGAGCGTACGGCAGTTGACCACTCACGACGAGTTTCGCGCACTCTGTGCCCTTTCTACCTCCGGTTGTCTGTCGGAGGAGGAGAGCAGCAGGTTAGAGGAACACGTCCTCACGTGTCTTGATTGTCGAAAGATAGTGCAAGAGTACGAGACGATCGCGCGAACCATGCCGTCATTGATTTCGGACTTTCCCGCAGTCCTACCTGGGCCTTTTGAGGGGTGGTCTGAAGAAAGAGCGAAGCAAGAGTTGTTCCGGAAGCTTGCTGCGCGAGAGCAATCCGATATGACTCCTGCGCATCGATATCGTTCCGGTAGGGGAAGCCATGCCGGGCATGAAGCCGCACGCGCAAAGAGGAAGTCGACTCCTTGGCTGGATCGCATGGTGCCCTATGCAGCTGCGATTGCTATGGTTGCCCTAATCGGATTGCTAGGGTTTCACTTGGGGATAAACTGGAGAACAAATTCTGTTCCGGTGACCCAGCAGGGTCCAGCACGGGAAGTCGATAGGGCGCACGATGAAGTCGCAGCCATGTCTCAAGAACGTCAACTCCTGCGTGCTCAGTTAGAGGAGCGGAACCGGGGAATCGCGAGTCTCGGCAGCAAGATCGCTCGCCAATCGGCTGAGCTCCAAAACTTGAAGAAAAGAGATCAAGAAGGCAAAGATTCCTTGCAGAGGATTCAAGAGGAGAAGATCCAGACAGCATCCGAGCGAGATGGGTTAAGCCATAAACTTGAACAGGCGCAATCGAACCTAGCGCTAATGCAGAAGGACATAGAATCCCTTCGGCAGCTGCGCGCAAATGATGCTTTTCGCGTAACGGAGCTCGAAGCTCGCATAGGGAAACTCCCTGACCTTTTGAAAGACCGTGATGCCACGATTGAAGGGCAGCGTGAACTTTTGGATCGTGACCGTGATATCCGGGACCTGATGGGTGCCCGCGATCTTTATATCGCCGAAGTTTTTGACGTCGGGCGTGACGGAGAAACAAAAAAGCCATTTGGGAGAGTTTTTTACACCAAGGGGAAATCGCTGATTTTCTATGCCTATGATTTAGACCAACAGCCAGGACTCCGCGAGGCCAGTACGTTTCAGGCATGGGGGCGACGCGGACCGGATATGGCTCAGGCCATGAACCTTGGGATTTTCTACATGGATAACACCACCCACAAACAATGGGTCCTCAAGTTCGATGACCCGAAGTCCCTCGAACAAATTGATGCGGTTTTTGTGACCGTCGAACCGAAGGGGGGCAGCCGGAAACCTAGTGGTAAACAGCTCTTGTTTGCCTACCTTCGTGTGGAACCCAATCATCCCTAGCCTCGCTCCGTGGCCGTTCTTCTGTCTTCCTTCTAAATCGTGTCCCCCCGTCACATTGGCGAGAATTTAAATTTCTCCCTGACAAAGATTCGGACGTTGGATCGTATTAGGAATGTGTAATGCCGAATCCACAATTGATTGGGAGGTAGTTGATGCATAACCGCAACGTCGCTGTCCGGGTTCTCTGCCTCATCATTCTTGCCACTCTTCCTCTCCATGGCCAATCTCCGACAGCAACTGTGAACGGACAAGTACGAGACACCTCGGGCGCGGTTGTCCTGGGCGCGGATGTCCAGATGATCAACGACGGGACCAATGTAAGATATTCGGCCAAGACAAATACAGACGGCATTTACTCGATTACCAATTTGCCTCCGGGTAGTTACCACATTCAGGTCACCAAAGTGGGCTTCAAAACCATCGTGAAGCCGGACATCACCCTGAATGTTCTGGATGCCCGCGCCATTAACTTTGACCTGCCAATAGGTGCGGTCTCTGAGACGGTAACTGTGGAGGGCGTCTCCCCGCTCATTGACACCCAGTCAGCTGCGGTCAGCACGGTGGTGGACCGCCAGTTCGCGGAGAACCTGCCCATGAATGGCCGCAGTTTTCAGACCTTAATTCAACTCACGCCTGGCGTGGTCCTAACTGCGAATAATGGGTATGACACAGGCCAGTTCAGTGTCAACGGGCAGCGCGCCAGCTCAAATTACTGGATGGTGGATGGGGTGAGTGCGAACATTGGCATAGGCGTTGGCATAAACTCAACGGGAAATGGAACTGCAGGCACTCTTGGTTCGACGAGCGTTTTGGGAGGCACAAACAGCTTGGTTTCGATTGATGCGCTACAGGAATTTCGTATCCAGACTTCTACTTTTGCACCTGAATTTGGCCGCACTCCGGGGGGGCAGATTTCGATAGCCACCCGCTCCGGGACGAACCAATTCCATGGCGCAGCGTTCGATTACCTGAGAAACGATGTGTTCGATGCCAGTGACTGGTTCAACGGTTTTACCAATAATCCGCCGCTTCCGAAAGCGAAGGAACGGCAGAATGATTTTGGCGGAACCGTGGGTGGCCCAATCTTCAAAAACAAGACCTTTTTTTTCTTTTCCTATGAGGGACTACGCCTTCGTCTGCCCCAGACTGCACTTACTCTGGTCCCGGATACGAGTGCGCAAGATCCTTTTTCACGGCAATTTGCGCAGCCCGGGCTCCTGCCGTATGTAAACGCCTTTCCTCTGCCAAATGGGCCTGAAGTCCTCGATTCCAGCGGCAACCATCAGGGGGTGGCCCAGTTGAACGCAAGCTTCTCCAACCCCGCATCGCTCGATGCCTACAGTCTTCGGGTTGATCACAAACTCACGAACAAGTTGAATATTTTTGGGCGGTATAACTATTCTCCATCGGAACTAATTCAGCGCGGTGGTGTAACCTTAGCGTTAAGCAGTGTCGAGCCCACCCGAACCACCACCCAAACTGGCACGGCGGGGGTTACCTGGTTCCTATCAACTCTTGCGGAGAACGATTTCCGGTTCAACTACAGCAGCACGGATTCTTCCGCTTCCCAACATTTAGACAATTTCGGGGGCGCAGTGCCCTTTGGGGCACTGCCATTCCCCAGTCCCTTTACAAGTCAAAATGCGGGGCTCACCATGCAAATTACTACACTGGGGCGCAACAGTATCCTGGGTGCGGGCGCCAGCGCACACAATCGACAGCGGCAACTCAATTTCGTGGACAGCCTGTCTCTGCAAAGAGGCCCGCACAGCATCAAGTTTGGTGTCGATTTTCGCCGCCTGTCGCCTCAGCTTGCTCCCGCTGCATACACCCAGCTAGTCCTATTTTTCGGCGTACCCTTACTGGAGGACGGGACTCCATTTTTCAATCTGGTAGGTTCTCGTCTTCCCGTGACCGTGCTGTTTCGTAATCTCGGAATTTTCGCTCAAGATACCTGGCGTGTCACTCCACGCCTAACCTTGACCTACGGGTTGCGGTGGGACACCGATTTCGCTCCAGGCTCTCTGAGCGGGCCCGGTTTCGCTGCGGTGAAGGGGTTTAATCTCAACAATCTTACAAATCTTGCCCTCGCTCCGGCGGGTACGCCACCATACAAAACGACCTACGGCAACTTTGCCCCTCGCATCGGATTGGCCTATCAGGTGTCTCAAGCCCCACAGTGGCAGACGGTAGTCCGAGGAGGGTTCGGAGTCTTCTATGATCTGGCGACATCCGAAGCGGGGAATCTTATGAATTCCATCTTCTATCCATTTGGATCATTGAATGCTGTGTTTGGCAGCTTTCCTCTGACGGGTACCGCTGCGGATCCTGCTCCGATCGTACCTCCGGACGCTACCAATTTCGGCTCGCTTTTTGCTTTTGATCCCAATCTTCGGTTGCCGTATACGCTGGAATGGAATGCAGCCATCGAACAGTCTTTGGGAAAGCAGCAAAGTCTGACCGCATCCTATTTGGGTTCTGCCGGACGACGGCTTCTTCAAACCGCAGCGATATCCTTTGCCACCGGCGTTCCGTTCGGATTCGCGAACATTGTAACCAATGCGAGCACCTCTAACTACGATGCATTGCAACTTCAATTCAACCGCCAAATGTCCCATGGTTTCCAGGCGCTTGCATCTTATACCTGGGCGCATTCGATTGACACCGCTTCCGCTGCTTCTATTGGCAATGGATCCAACGAGATTTCCTCTCTAAATTCTCGCATTAACCGGGGGTCTTCAGATTTCGACATTCGACACGGATTGACGATGGGACTGACTTATGACATACCAGCGTCCACATCCAATTTCTTGGCCAGTGCAGTGCTTCATGGTTGGTCGATCGAGAGCACTATCCAGGCTCGGTCTGCTTCTCCGGTAGATATTAACTACCAAGACATTGGCCAGCTCGCGAACGGATTCAGTGCGAATCCAAGGCCGGACGTTGTCATCGGCCAACCTTTCTACTTGCATGGGCCGCAATACCCTGGCGACAAGGCTTTTAACCCGGATGCATTTACGCTTCCCCCACTGGATCCGGTCACCGGCTTGCCTTTGCGTCAAGGAAACCTGCCCCGGAATGCGCTGCGAAGTTTCGGCGCCACCCAGTGGGATTTTGCGGTTCATCGGGATTTTCCCATCCATGAGTCGGTGAAACTTCAATTCCGCGCCGAGATGTTCAATCTGCTTAACCATCCCAACTTCGGGCCGCCCCCTGGAAACCTCGGATTTCCCGGCGCACTCAACCCGCAGTTTGGTCAGTCCTTCCAAACATTAGGCCAGAGCCTCGCAGGCGGTAATCTTGGATCCGGTTCTTTCGATCCTCTCTACCAGCTCGGTGGCCCACGATCAATGCAGTTTGCGTTGAAATTATTCTTCTGATGGTTCTTTAACACCTAAGGGGAGTCTACGATGTTGAGCGCGGACCAGATGTGCGAACTGTGCCCGTGGAGACATAAAGAACCTGGGAAGTCGAGGCTCCACAGGGTGCCCGGTTTTCTAGGGATCGGTATCTTGCTCATGATGGTTGGCCCGTCTTATGCATTTTGCGTCCGTCACGCGGCAGAGATGAGCGCAGAGGTTTCCCGTCCCCAAACGAGGTCAGAGAGCGCCACGGCAAAGCGACCCGTGACCGTGGCGGATATCATCCAGATGACTCGCCTTGGCGACCCTCTTTACACCGATGGGGCCCCATCCAAGGGTCTTGTAGCCAAGTTCTCGCCGGACGGAAAACGGCTCGTTGTAGTGCTAAGAAAAGGAAATCTTGAGAACAATACAAACGAGTATTCGCTGATTCTGTTCGAAACGGAGGATATTTTCCGTTCGCCGTCTCCTCGTGTGCTGCTTACCATGGCGTCGTCTTCGAACCGGCCTGCCATTCAGAACCTGGTGTGGCGCGAAGATAACGACACCATCCTGTTTCTGGGGGAACATCCGAGTGAGACCACCCAGCTTTATTCGTTCCAGTGCAGCACCAGGGAGTTGAATAAACTCACAAGCCACGCCACTAATTTAAGTTCATTCGTTGCGTCGGCAAAGGGGAACGAAATTGTTTTTACCGCAGAAAATCCCGATGTTCCCTTCGTGAACGACGACAGCGCTCGCAATGGCATCCACGTAACCAGCGAGCGGCTCGTTGAGCTGATGGCGGGCAAACACGGTGGAGGAGAAAACAATGATCGCGCCTTGTACTTAAAGAATGTGGGGAGTGAAAAGGAAACCAAGATAGTAATAGCCGGCCGCGTCCTGCCCCCAGAAGTGATGGCGCTTTCTCCGGACGGATCCCATCTTGTGCTTCAGACGCAAGCCGTCCAGGTACCTGCAGCTTGGATCGAGTATGACGACCAGCTCGTGAAGGCATACCGGCACTCTCCTCCGGTGCTCGGGGCATACACCTCGATTTACCAGTATGAGCTGGTTGACCTGCGAAGCGGTCAGAGTCGCATATTGCTCGATGCTCCGTTTCGTGCCTTTGATGAGTCGGAGGTCATCTGGTCCCCGGACAGCCAGTCAGTAGTGATGTCAAATACGTATTTGCCGCTGAATATAGATGACGCGGCGGAACGGACTCTGCGAAAAGCGCATACCTTTTTAGCGGAAGTCAATGTTTCGGACGGCCAGCTGGTCAAGATCAGCGACCAGGACGTCAGACTCCTCGATTGGGACACTAAAACAAACTCCGTGGTGTGCGATGTAGGAAGATTGGATAGTCTTCTCGGAAAGGCTACTGCAAAAGTCTATTTCAGCAAAAACAAAACCGGTGATACTTGGTCCCGATCCGATAAGCCGCCAGCCATCGTGGACAACGCAACACCCACACGGCCGGAAATTGTTCTCGATGAGAACATGAACCAGCCCCCGAGAATTGTTGCCACTCATCCTGGGACGGGCCAGAAATCATTATTGATAGATTTGAACCCACAGTTGCAATCTCTCTCTTTAGCAAGGGTAGAAGAAGTAGCTTGGAACGATTCTCACCATCATGAGGTGAAAGGGGGTCTGTATTGGCCTCCGGACTATCAAGCCGGTAAAAAATATCCACTCGTCATTCAAACTCATGCCTGGAGTCCTGACCGATTTTGGATGGATGGTCCCTGGACAACCGCGTTCGCTGCCCAGGCGTTGGCCAATAAAGGATTTTTCGTTTTGCAAGTCCCAGACCCCGACGAGCATTTAGTAGAAACGCCTAAAGAAGTTCCAGCCGCCATGTCCATCTATGACAGCGCCATTGATTTCCTGAATCGCAGAGGGCTGATTGATCGAGATCGCATTGGGATTACCGGTTTCAGCCGGACCTTATGGTATGTAACTTATGCCCTAACCCACTCCAAGCACCATTTTGCCGCGGCAGACGTGGCCGATGGGGTTGACTACAGCTATTTCCAGTATTTTCAATCCTCGAATATCGATCAATCTTCAGCCGGTGACTTCGATCACACGAACGGGGCAGCTCCTTTTGGCAAAGGCTTGCTTCGATGGTTGAAAGTTTCGCCTGCGTTCCTCATGGACAAGGTCGAAACCCCGCTTCGTATTCAGACCTTTCTTTCAGGCTCATTACTAGGGGACTGGCACTGGTTTACCGGGCTGACACGGCTTAGTAAGCCGGTAGAAATGGTTTATCTCCCGGAAGGCATACACGTACTGGAAAAGCCCTGGGACCGAATGATTTCTCAGCAGGGGAATGTGGACTGGTTCTGTTTTTGGCTCAAAGGCGAGGAGGACCCTGACCCGGCGAAGGCGGAACAATACAAACGCTGGTACACCCTTCGCGGCCTAGGCGCTCAGGCAACTTCAAATGGGGCAAGCCACTAATTCTATGTTCAGAATGAAACCGCGCAGTTTGTGGCAAATCTCAGACTTTTGTAATTCCGAGTAGTGACACGACGAGGCAGCCTGCAGTACCCCCTGCATCCCCTCAGCGCTGCAGGCTCCTCGCCGTGGCTCGGGTTGACAAGGAATTTGAGTTTCCAACAAACTCGCCTATTCATCCAGGTCATAGGCGGGAATAAAACGCCAATTAAAATTTTCGATCACACCCCTGTAACCTTTAATGAGCGTCCCACGGATGACTTCCATCACGCTGCCCAGATCGACAACAACCGGTTTGCGATATTTGATTATCTGGTTCATGTCGTTTCTTGCCTCCTGAAAGGTCCCTCCCATTTGTGGCGAAGGCCCGTCAAAACAGTAATCATTTACTCATCCAAATCATAGGCAGGACTCAGCCTGTTGAATGGAAATCGGGGGGAGCCATCAAATAGCCCTATAAAACTTTTGAGAAACAGTGCTTCGATGACGTGTAGTGCTTTCCCCAGAACTGCGATTTCCGGTTTTGTGTAAGTCATAATCTTCTCCTTTGATGAATAGTTACTTTTAGGGGTAACTCTCCTATCTGTAGTGTTATGCCCGGAGGCATTCACCACGCAAGGTGTATAACAATCCTTCCCGGTCGCTTGCGCAGCCGGGAAGGCCAGCGCCAATGTGCATAATGGCGCTATAAGGGTTTACTCATCCATGTCATAGGCTGGATTGATTTTTGCTAGCATCGGGACTGCATCATGAGTCAGACCGTTCTTGACATTGATCTGTTCGATCACGCGGATGGCTTCTCCCAGTACTGCGACTTCCGGTTTTGTGTAAGTCATAATCTTCTCCTTTATGAAATAGTTATCTGCGGTCGGTTGCCACTTCCTCGGAGGTACTTGCCAGGCAGGTAGGTTTGCCACGATCTGACAGCTACCACAGAGGGGGTGTAGAATAAATTCTTCCCGGCCGCCTGCAGCAGCCGGGAAGCAAGCGCCAATTGCTAAATTATTGACGCTTACAGGAACTTACTCATCCATGTCATAAGCAGGGCTTAGTCTGTCGAACGGAACCTGCCCACCATCCTTCTGTCCGATGGTGCCTTTTACCTGGGATTCGATCACGTTAACTGCTTCTCCGAGTACTGCTACTTCTGGCTTTGTGTAGTTCATTGTGTTGCTCCTTTGTTGGAATATTCCGTCCCAGATCGTGCTAGGCACGGAAGATCGTTGCTAGTTTTCGCTACGCAATTGCCTGCAGTTCATGTTGTCTCGCCCTTGATAAGAAGGCCGCGGGAGCGTCGAGCAGTCCGCGTCCCGCCAAGTGACGTAGCCAATATTCCAGCGATATCGTCCATAGAATTCGCACCAGCGGGACTGCTTTCCCCGCGCGGGCGTCAGAAATCACTTTCAGAAATCGATCCTCATGCACATACCCAAGGCTTGAGCTGAGAGAGTTCTGGTAAATGTTCCGCAGCTCATCCCAATGCTTTTCGAGGATCAGGACCGGGGTGCGCGCACCAACCTGCTTGGTGCGACGCGACAGGATCTCCTGAGGCACGATGCCAGCCAGCGAGCGCCGCATGAGCGAACGTCTTTCACCCGGCCTCAACAGTTGACTGGCAGGTATGGAAAGAATGAACTCAATCAGATTTTGATCGAGAAAGGGATAGCGCGTCTCTTCGAGTGCCAGCACTGGCGGCGTGTATTTGGCCAACTTGCTGGCCATCATCAATACCCCACTAATGCAGGAGCGGCGAGTGGGTAACCAGAGTCCGAAGTGCTCATCCACACCTATTTGCCGGATCGCCAGTCTGGTGCGCTTGGCAAAATTTTCTTGGATCCAAGGTTCGACTTTAGCTTCCTTGACAAAATATTGGCCTAGGGAAGCAGGTAGCACATCGATTGCAGACTGCCACAGAAGTTGGACCCACGGTCTCCGTTTGACCAAGCTCCAAGCCATCAGTTGTTGGGCAAGGGTGACGAACTTAAACTGTACGATGAGGTCCGCGA
>Ga0206966_1162_pt2 | contig 15961 bp, 16 predicted proteins | sample Alteio_BWOrgHeat_23_FD_152970 | JGI IMG/M metagenome (GOLD analysis project Ga0206966, IMG submission 152970) | Enriched cells from forest soil in Barre Woods Harvard Forest LTER site, Petersham, Massachusetts, United States -... | ecosystem: Environmental > Terrestrial > Soil > Temperate forest >...
ATTCCAGTGAGCCACTATTTATTTTTGAGCCTCGCGCTATTTACGGTGGTCGATCCTGCGGCGCTGGTGGTTGAGCTGGAGAATCTGAAGCGGTCGAATATTGATGTACGCGGGCGGCTTTTCCTGAGCGACCGCGCCCACCTGATTTTTCCGTACCACAGAGAAATGGATAAGGCGGCCGAGACGGCGCGGGGAACCGCGAAGATCGGCACGACTTCGCGAGGTATTGGGCCGGCGTACGAAGACAAGATGGCGCGACGCGGAATTCGGGTGATCGATTTGCTGGCGCCGGAGCGGTTTGCGGAGAAGCTGGAGCGCGTGATTGCGGAGAAAGATGCGATCAGCCGCGCGGCGTACGGACATCCGCTGGATACAACGGGACTGCTCGAACAATATTTGGAGATCGCGGCGCACATTCGCGGGCTGGTGACGGACACGTGCGTGCTGCTGAACAAGGCGCTCGACAACGGCGAGAGCGTGTTGTTTGAAGGCGCGCAGGGGACGATGCTGGACATCGATCACGGCACGTATCCGTACGTGACGTCGTCGAATGCGACGAGCGGCGGCGTGGCGACGGGGTTGGGCGTGGCTCCGACGCGGATTCAGGGTGTGGTGGGCGTGACGAAGGCGTACACGACGCGCGTGGGCAGCGGACCTTTCCCGACGGAGATGCCGGACCTCGATGCGCAGGCTGTACGCGAGCGCGGAAATGAATTTGGCGCGGTGACGGGACGTCCGAGGCGCTGCGGCTGGCTGGACCTGGTGGTGCTGAATTACGCGAAGATGCTGAGCGGCATCGACACGCTGGTGGTGACGAAGATGGACGTGTTTGACGCGCAGCCCGAAATTAAAATTTGCACCGCATACACGCACAAGGGCAAGACGATCACGGAAATTCCGGCGGATGTGGAGACGATGTCTGAACTGGAGCCGGTGTACACGACGTTGCCGGGTTGGATGGCGCCGACGCCGGGGATTAAGAACGTGAAGGATCTGCCGGAGGCGGCGCGGAATTATTTGAAATTTATTTCGGAGCGCATGGACGTGGAAATTGGCATGGTGTCCACTGGACCGGAGCGCGGCGCGACGATTGTGCCGAAGGAAACGAAGCTCGCGGGGTGGTTGTAAACGGAAGTAATCCGCACGGCGAAAACGAAGCGAGATTCCCGCGACGCGGGACCGATGAATCGGGCTCCCTTCGCTGCGCTCAGGGCAAACTGGACGACGTCGAAGGCAACGGCAAAAGCGAAGAGGGGTCCTTCGCTGCGCTCAGGATGACGCGTCCGCGAAAAGCGCGGTCGCGCTGAAAGCAAAGGCAACGCCGAAGGCAAAAGCCAAGCGTTCGCAAATGTTGGAGCTGTAACTTCAAGGCTGTAACCTCAGGTTGGTTTGATGCTCTCCTACGAAGACGCCCGCGCAAAAGTTATCGAAATTGTGAAGGAACGGCCGTGCCCGACGCCGCAGGAAACCGAGACGATCGACATCGCGGGCGATCCCACGCGAGCGCTGGGACGCGTGCTCGCAGAAAGCATTCTCGCCGATAGAAATTACCCTCCCTTTAATCGATCGACTCGCGATGGCTACGCGGTGCGCGCGGCGGACGCAACTGCTGCGGGCGTCAAGTTGCGCATTGTGGGCGAGAGCCGCGCAGGTGTTCCGTATAGCGGCTTGGTGGAAACCGGCACCGCGGTGCAGACGATGACCGGCGCACCGATGCCGCGCGGGACGAATTCGATCGTGATGAACGAGCACGTGACGGTGGACGGCGAGTACGTCACGTTAAATGAGCCTGCGCGGATCAGCGCGCACTATGTGCTGGAGGGTCAGGAGTCGCGCGTCGGAGAGGCGGTGATCAACCGCGGGAAGCGGCTAGGATTTGCCGAGCTGGCGATGGCGGTGCAGGTGGGACGGTCGTCGGTGCTGGTAGCGAAGAAACCGCGCGTGGCGATTCTGCCGACAGGCGACGAATTGATTCCTCTCGATCGCGCGCCGAACCGATTTCAGATTCGCAATACGAACACGACGTCGCTCGCGGCGCAGGTGACTCTGGCGGGTGGGGATCCGGTGCTACTCGGCGCGGCGCCGGACGATCACGACGCGCTGCGCGCGCACATCGAGCAGGCGCTGAAAGCGGACATTGTGATCATCACCGGCGGCGTGTCGGTGGGGAAGTACGACCTTGTCGAGCAGGTCCTGAGGGAGTTGAAGGCGGATTTTTATTTCGATGGGCTGAAGATCCGGCCGGGGAAACCGGCGGTGTTTGGATACTGCCACGACCGTCCGGTGTTTGGGTTGCCGGGCAATCCGGTATCGACGATGGTGACGTTTGAATTGATTGTGGTGCCGGCGATCGATCTGCTAAGTGGTCACGCGGCGGGGCCGATTCCGATTTTTGAGGCGAAGCTGTCGCACCCGCTGGATGAGAAGCCGCCGTTCGCGCATTTTCTGCCGGCGCGTGTGAGCTGGCCGGATGGAGTGCCGACGGTGGAGGCGATTCACTGGGAAGGGTCGGGGGATATTGGGTCGGTGGTGCGCGGGAATTCGTTTTTGGTCGTGCATGAATCGAAATTGCAGTACGCTGCGGGCGAGAATGCGCGGGTGTTGTTGAGGCGGGGGACGTTCTAGGCCACGTGACACTTGGATGCGAGCTGGTGTTGCAGAAAGGCTCACAGTCCCGCGAAGCGGGACTGTGCCACACAAGGCACACTAACGTTTGTGTGGAGGTGAGTGTGCGTTTTGTAGATTCGTTGTGATGGCTACACCCGCGACCCACTGAGAGTGGGTCGCGCTCAGACTCAAAAGTCTAAGCTACAGCGCGCTGAAGCGCGACCTCACTGATCCTGCCTGGATTTATGGTTAAAAAGACTGCGCCGAAGCTTTCGCACTACGACAAAGACGGGCGCGTGGCGATGGTGGACGTTTCTGCGAAGCCGCTTACAGCGCGGACGGCGGTGGCGCGGGCGTTTGTGCGGATGAAGCCTGCGACGCTGAAGGCGATCCGGGCGCTGAAGGCACCCAAGGGAAGCCCCCTCGAAATCGCGAGAATCGCTGGAATTGCGGCGGCGAAGCGTACTTCGGAGTTGATACCACTTTGTCATCCTCTGCCGTTAACGCACGTAGATGTGGTTGCCCAGCTATGCCAGAATGGAATTGAGGTCACCTCCGAAGCGACGGTTACCGGCCCGACCGGCGTGGAGATGGAGGCCTTAACGGCTGTAACGATAGCGGCGCTGACGATTTACGACATGTGCAAATCGATCGAGCGCGGCATCACGATCGAGGACATTTACGTGGTGAAGAAGGCGGGCGGCCGCAGCGGGACGTACGAGCGCGAAACGCGGGGACGCGGGCAGAAAAAATGACGGGAATAAAAGACGTCAAGGTCCTGGTGGTCGATGACAACGCGCTGATCCTCGACCTCTTGATGAAGGCATTGATGCCGCACTGCGATGCGCGGGCCGCGGCGGATGGCGGCGACGCGCTGCTGAAGATTGTGGACGACCCTCCTGATTTGATCCTTTGCGATTACCGAATGCCTGGGCTCGACGGGCGCCAGCTGTACGACAAGATTCGCGGACGGCAGCAGACGCGGATGATTCCGTTTATTTTTCTGGCGAGCCGCGGAGACATCGAAGAAAAATTGCGGCCGATTACGGAAGGCGTGGAAGAGTTCATCGCGAAGCCGTTTTTTGTGAAGGATCTGGTGAAGCGCGCGAAGATGGTGGTGGATCGCGTGCATCTCGAGAAACTGCAGAAGCGGCAGGTGCGGCCGGGCGTAGTGCAGGGCCGCCTGGAAGAAATGAGCATCATGGACCTGATGCAGTCGCTCGAGATGGGGCAGAAGTCGTGCCAGCTCTCGATCCGGCGCGGCGACGATACGGCCGATCTTTACTTTTCAGCGGGGCAGTGTAAGGACGCGAAGTTTGGCGCGATCGAGGGCGAAGACGCGGTGTATCAGGCGATTCGCTGGGCCGATGGCGAGTTTGAAATCGATTTCAACCAAGCACCCAAGCGCGACATTATTACGCGAACAACCACCGGACTGCTGATGGAAGGGCTTCGTCTGATGGACGAAGGCCAGCGCGATAGCGCCGACGAAGATGCAGCCGTCACAGAAAGCTAATGCCGCACAGCCATTGCGCGTCGCCGTGCTGACGGTGAGCGATTCGGTGTCGGCAGGAACGATCGAGGATCGATCGGGGCCGGCTGTGGTGGCGCAGTCCGTTCATTTGGGGTGGACGATCGCGCAGACGGCGGTGCTAGCGGATGAGCGTGGCGTAATCGAGCAGTATTTGAAGGCGACGGCGGACGCGGGCGGAGTGGATGTGATTTTGACGACGGGTGGGACGGGCGTGAGTCCGCGGGATTTGACGCCGGAAGCGACGATGGCGGTGTGCGAGCGGCTGGTGCCGGGTTTCGCGGAGCAAATGCGCGCGGAGGGATTGAAGAAGAATCATCGCGCGACGCTTTCGCGGGCTGTGGCGGGGATACGTGGAAAGACGTTTGTGATTAATTTGCCGGGGAGTCCGCGCGGGGCGGTGGAATCGCTCAATGCGATTGCGTATTTGTTGCCGCATGCGGTGTCGGTGCTGCATGGGGCGAGGCATGATTGAATGTACGGTCTACTGGAAGGATGCCGACTAAAAGCACACCCCACTGAGAGTGGGGTGCAGACAGGCTGAGAGCCTGTCCCACTGAAGAGGGTTTTTCGTGGGTTTTGTTTTTTTGTTCGCCGTACGATCGCGCACACTGGGTGGAATTCCGGATAGTGCGCCCTATATCGCTGTGCTAGCATTCGCCGTGGAACGACAATGCCGGCACAGTACATTCCGATACTGATATTTGCCGTTCTCGCTGCTGCGTTTCCCATCGTCACGTTGATTGCGGCGAAGTACGTGCGGCCGGAATCGAAGGCCGTGGGCGCGAAGCTGGAAGCGTACGAATCGGGCAATCCGATTGAGGGCAGCGCGCGCGGGCGGTATTCCACACGGTTCTACATCATCGCCATCCTATTTGTAGTTTTCGACGTAGAGACCGTTTTCCTTTTTCCCTGGGCGATCCGGTTTGGGCAGATGGGGCTGTATGGGCTCGAGACGATGCTCGTGTTTCTGGGAATTTTGTTGGTTGGATACATTTGGCTGTACCGGAAGGGTGCGCTGGACTGGCTGTAACTTTTTGTGCGTGTGTGGTTCTCGCGCGGCGGAACTGAGGTGCGGCCCCTACGATGGTGAAGCGCGGCGGTAACGACGAAGATCCTCCTGAAAAGCGGCCGGGCGACGAGAGTGTGCCGGACGCGAGCAGCGGCGCGTCGAACGTTCTGCAGTTTCCCACATCATTGAAAAAGGTTGAGCCCGAGGCTGCGGCTGAGGCGGCGAAGCCTGCTCGGCGAGTGCCGGGGTCTGCGCCGGCACGTGAGGCGCCGCCTGCGCCAGCGCCGTTTGATAACGAACTGGTGCAGCGGCTACGCGCGAGATTTGGCGATGCGATTGGCGAGGTGACGATTGATCGCAAGCAGGTGATCGTTATCGTCGATGCTTCGCATGTGCGCGAGATTGCTTTGGCGTGTCGCGACGACGAGAAATTCGAAATGCTGGTGGATGTGACGGCGGTGGACTGGCCTCGCCGCGAACGACGATTCGACATCGTGTGGAATTTGTATTCGCTGACGAAGAATGAGCGGCTGCGGCTAAAGGCGCACGTGACTGTGGGCGCGACGGTGCCAAGTGTAACAAGCGTGTGGGTGGGCGCGAATTGGCCGGAGCGCGAGTGCTTCGATCTTTTTGGAATTGTGTTTGAGGGGCATCCGGACTTGCGGCGGATTTTGTTGCCGGAGGAATGGCAAGGGCATCCGTTGCGCAAGGACTACGACATTCTGAAGCAGGACACCGAGTGGGTGCGCGAGCATCTCGGAATCGAGAGCGGCCAATGAGCGCCGGCAACGAAGCCGCGGGATTCGGAACGGCGCGCGGCGTGGACACGACCGTGCTCGGCGAAAACGAAATTATTTTGAATATGGGGCCGCAGCACCCTTCTACGCACGGCGTGTTGCGGATCAAGCTGCGGCTCGATGGCGAGCGCGTGGTGGATTCGGAATGCATCATCGGCTACCTGCATCGCGGCGTGGAAAAAATCGCAGAGCACCGGAGCTATCCGCAGTTTGCGCCGTACGTGGACCGGATGGACTACGTGGCGGCGGTGTCGAACGGGCTGGGGTATTGCGAGGCTGTGGAGAAACTGCTGGGCGCAGAAGCGCCGCCGCGAGCGCGCGTGGTGCGGACGATTCTCGCCGAGTTGCAACGGATCGCCAGCCATTTGCTTTGGCTCGGGACGCACGCGCTAGACATTGGAGCGCTGACGCCGATTTTTTACTCGATGCGCGAGCGCGAAGAGATTCTGAAGATTTTTGAAAAGTATTGCGGCGCGCGGCTGACGACGCACGCGTTTCGCATTGGCGGGTTGCAGTACGAGACGTACGACACGTTCGAATATGACGTGAAGCGATTCTGCGAAGCGCTTGCGGCGCGGATCGATGAGTACGAGACGCTGCTGACGGAGAATCGCATCTGGGTGGGGCGGACGAAGGGCGTGGGCGTGTTGAGTGCGGACGATGCAATTGCGCTTGGCGTGACGGGGCCGGTACTGCGAGCGAGCGGCGTTCAGTGGGATCTGCGGAAAGCGCAGCCGTATGCGGCGTACGAGCAATATCAGTTCGAAGTGCCAACGCGCGAGAACGGCGATGCGTACGACCGTTACTTGGTGCGGATCGCGGAGATGCGGCAGTCGCGGCTGATTGTTTTACAAGCTGTCGAGCAAATCCCGGAAGGGCCGATCATGGCGCGCATCGGGAAAGTGCTGAAGCCGCCGCCGGGTGAGGTGTATCACTCGATCGAAGGGCCGAAGGGCGAGCTGGGCTACTACATCGTTAGCGACGGAACGATTCAGCCGTATCGCGTGCGCGTGCGGCCGCCGTCGTTTTTTAATTTGCAGGCGTTTCACCGGATGGCGCGCGGCGCGATGGTGGCGGACGTGGTGGCGATCATCGGGTCGATTGATATTGTGCTGGGGGAGGTGGACCGGTAGTGCGTACTCTGCTCATTCCGGTGCTGTGCGCGGTGGTGATCGTGGCGCTGTTGCCGCTGATCGCGGGATACATCGTGCTGGTCGAGCGGAAAGTGATGGCGCACATGCAGGCACGACTCGGGCCGATGCGCGTGGGGCCGCACGGATTGCTGCAGCCGATCGCGGACGCGTTGAAATTGATGTTGAAGGAAGACGTGATTCCGACGAACGCGGACCGGCTGATTTTTTGGTTCGCGCCGGTGGCGAGCGTGGCGGCGGCGCTGGTGGCGTATTCGGCGATGCCGATCGGGCCGGCGTTTCAGATCGCGGATTTGAACGTGGGGCTGCTTTTTATTGTGGCGGTGAGTTCGCTGGGGATTTACGGCGTGGTGCTGGGCGGATGGGCGTCAAACAGCCACTACTCCCTGCTGGGAGCGATGCGAAGCGCGGCACAGCTGGTGAGTTATGAGGTGGCGGCTGGTTTGGCGTTGGTGTCGGTGTTGCTGCTGGCGGGTTCGCTCTCGATGAAGGAGATCGTGCAGGCGCAGCTGGATCAAGGCGTGTGGTTCGTGTTCTACGTGCCGTTTGGATTTTTTATTTATTTGGTGGCGTCGATTGCGGAGACGAATCGCGCGCCGTTTGATTTGCCGGAGGCGGATTCGGAAATTGTGGCGGGATATATGACGGAGTACAGCGGGTTCCGGTGGGCGCTGTACTTTTTGGCGGAGTACGCGAATGTGATTGTGGTGGCGGGCGTGGCGACGACGCTGTTTTTCGGAGGATGGCTGCGGCCGCTGACGCGGTATCACGATCATTTCCCGGGGACGCACGTGGAGCTGCTGGATGTGGTGCCGGCGTTCGCGATGATCGCGCTGGCTCTCTACTGCTTTCGTCTCGCGCCGAGGCAGCCGCTGCGCGTGCAGAAACGCGTGATGGCTGCGGCGGGAGTGAAGTGCGTGCTGTTCGCGGGGATTTTATTTGCGGCGCTTTTTGGATCGGATGCGGTGCGCGAGGGAGTGCATGGCGCGTTTTGGTTTTTGGCAAAGGTGGGCGCGTACATTTACTGCTTCATGTGGTTTAGGTTCACGTTTCCGCGGTACCGGTTCGATCAGCTGATGCGGCTGAGCTGGCAATTTCTGATTCCGCTGGGCTTGGTGAACGTGATCGGCGTGGCCGTGGCGATCGTGTTGCGGGAGCGCTGGGATTGGAATCCGTTTTTCTCGTTGGTGCCGACGACGATTGTGACACTCGGGTTTGCGGCGTGGCTGACGGCGGACAAGCTGGAGTTGAGCGGCACGGACGAGGACATAGCTGCGGAAAGCGCGGCGGTTTTGCCCGGGAGCGGCGAGTAAATGATGCTCGCGAAGTTACTCTTTTATTTTTTCGCGCTGCTGGCGGTGGGGTCCGCGGTGCTGATGGTTACGCGGCGGAACATCGTGCACGCAGCGGTGTTTCTGGTGACGACGCTGCTGGCGACGGCGGGGATTTTCTTGCAGCTTGAGGCGGAGTTTCTTTTCGTGGTGCAGCTGCTCGTGTACGCGGGCGGGATCATGGTGCTGTTTGTTTTCGTGATCATGCTCGTGAACCTCGACATCGAGATGCGCGCAGTGCGATTCAACAAGCAATGGACGGTGGCGGGAGCGCTGGCGTTTGTGCTCGCGATGCAAGTCTTGACGGCGCTGTGGGTGGGGCGGAAGACATTTCATTTGCCGGCGGCACCGGCTGCGCTGGCGGAGCGGAATACGGAGACGGTGGCGGACGCGCTGTTCAGCCATTTTGTGCTGGCGTTTGAGGTGGCGTCGATTCTGCTGCTCGTGGCGATGATCGGAGCGGTGGTGATGGGAAAGCGGAGAGCGGAATGATTCCAGTGAGCCACTATTTATTTTTGAGCCTCGCGCTATTTGCGGTGGGCGTGGTGGGCGTGCTGACGCGGCGGAACGTGATCATCATGCTGATGTCGATCGAGCTGATCCTGAACGCGGTGAACATTAATCTGGTGGCGTTTTCGCGGCTGTATGGGTCGGTGGATGGGCAGGTGTTCGCGATTTTTGTGATTGCGGATGCGGCGGCGGAGGCGGCAGTGGGGCTGGGGATTATTTTGGCGTTCTTCCGGAATCGGAAGACGATTCATGCGGACGAGATGGATTTGCTGAAGTGGTAGAGGCGGTTTGTGGTTGTGCGTGACTGACTGAATGACGGCGGGAACTCCATTTTTCTTACGCGAGGCGTGGCTGGTGCCGCTGTTTCCACTGGCGACGGCGATCGCGATGCTTTTCGTGGGGCGGCGTTTGTCGCGGCGCGCAATCGAGTATGCGTGCTGCGCGAGCGTGCTGGTGGCGTTTTTGTTTTCGCTGGGGACGTTTGCTCAGCTGATTGCGCTGCCCACGGGGCACCGGACGATTGTTGCGACAGTGTTCGAGTGGCTGCCAGCGGCGCCGGTGCACCTCGCGCACGGTGGCGGCCTTGGAGTGTTCGGCGCGGAGTGGGCGTTTCAGATCGATCCGCTTTCGGTGGTGATGCTGCTGATCGTGACGGGCGTGGGGTTTCTGGTTCACGTGTATTCGATTGGGTACATGGATGGAGAGAGCGGGCTGTATCGCTACTTTGGCTTCATGAATTTGTTCGTGTTCATGATGCTGGTGCTCGTGACGGCTGCGAATTTAGCGGTGATGTTTGTAGGGTGGGAAGGCGTCGGACTTTGCAGCTACTTGCTGATCGCATTTCATTTTAAGAAGCGTGCGGCGGCGGATGCGGCGAAGAAAGCGTTCGTGGTGAATCGTGTGGGCGATGCGGCGTTTTTGCTGGGGATTTTTGCCACGTCGGCGACGCTGGGGACGATTCGTTTTGAGGAGATGGCGCCGGCGCTTGCGGCGGGGCATTTTGCGGTGGGGAATGGCGCGCTGACGGCCATCGCGCTGCTTTTGTTTGCGGGCGCGACGGGAAAATCGGCGCAGATTCCGCTGTTTGTGTGGCTGCCGGATGCGATGGAGGGTCCGACGCCGGTGAGCGCGTTGATTCACGCGGCGACGATGGTGACGGCGGGCGTTTACATCGTGGCGCGGACGAGCGTGATTTTTGCGATGGCGCCGGCGGCGCTGCTCGTGGTGGCGCTGATCGGTGCGCTCACGGCGCTCGCGGCTGCGTCGATGGCGGTGGTGCAGACGGACATCAAGAAGGTGCTGGCGTACTCGACGATTTCGCAGCTGGGTTACATGTTTCTGGCGTGTGGAGTGGGGGCGTTTGCGGCGGGAATTTTTCATTTGATGACGCACGCGTTTTTCAAGAGCCTGCTGTTTTTGGCGGCGGGCAGCGTGATCCACGCGCTTGCGGGCGAGCAGGATTTGCGGAAGATGGGCGGGCTTGCGAAGAAATTGCCGGTGACGTACTGGGTTTCGTTAGTGGCGGCGCTGGCGCTTTCGGGCGTGTTTCCGTTCGCGGGATTTTTGAGCAAGGATTTGATTTTGGGCGAGGCGTACCGGCAGAACGTGCTGGTGTGGGTGATCGGATATTTCACGGCGGGGATGACGGCGTTCTACACATTCCGGATGATTTTTCTGGTGTTTCACGGCGAGCCGCGCGGGCACGAAGAGATGCCGGTGCCGGCGCACGCGAAGCACAGGACGATGATGGTGCCGATGATTTTGCTCGCGGTGCTGGCGGTGACGGGTGGATGGATCGGCTGGCCGGAGGCGCTGGGCGGCAGCGACAGGCTGGTGCATTTTCTGGAGCCGGTGATCGGGACGCCGAACGCGATGCGCGTTGCGCCAGTGCACGGGCCGGGATCGATGGGCGGGCAGCTGAGGCTGATGGTGCTGAGCGAATTATTCGTGGCGCTGGGAATTTTTCTGGCGTGGTACATGTACGTGCGGCGGACGGATTTGCCGGGCGTAATTGCGCGGAGACTCGGGAAGTTTCACGAGGCGGTGTGGCACGGGTACTACGTGAACGCGTTTTACAACGCGGTGTTTGTGAGCGGAGTGAAAAAACTGGCGCTCGAATTGGGCGCGTTCGATCGACACGTGATCGACGGAGTGGGCGTGCGCGGAACGGCGTGGGCGATGAGAGCGGCGTCGCGCGCGGCGGGATGGTGGGACAAGTGGGGAATCGACGGAACGGTACGCGCAGGCGCGGTGGGAGCGCAGGTGGTTGGCGCGCTTACGCGCTACGTGCAGACGGGTCGCGTGCAGGCATACATGCTTTTCATTGTGGCGGGACTGGTGGGATTTTTGGGGTACTACTTTTACCTGGCACATCATCTGGCTGCGCATGCGATGCGGTGATGCCGTTGCGTTTTGCTTGCGCGTGAAGTTCGGCGGTCCCGGAGAAAGATTTGCAGCCTAGTGGTTCGCACATTCTGAATGTGGTGTTGTTCACGCCGCTGGTGGGCGCGTTGGTGATCTTGTTGATTCCGCGCGCGAGAGCGGAGATTCAGCGCCTCGTAGCGAATGCGTTCGGCGTGCTGGGCGTGGTGGTGGCACTACCGCTGATCTGGCGTTATCGCGCGGGAGCGGATGCGCCGCGGTTTCAATTTGTGAGCGACCACAGCTGGATTCCGTTGCTTGGTGTGCGGTACACCCTCGGAATCGACGGGCTGAGCCTGGTGCTGGTGCTGCTGACGACGGTGCTGGGTGCCGTGGCGATGTTGTCGTCATGGAATGCGATTCGCGAGCGCGAAAAGGAATTTTATATGGCGATGCTCGTGTTGCAGACGGGCATGCTCGGCGTTTTTCTCTCGCTCGACTTCGTTTTGTTTTACGTGTTCTGGGAAGCGATGCTCGTTCCGATGTATTTCCTGATCGGGTTGTGGGGCAGTGAGCGCCGGATTTCCGCGGCGATCAAATTTTTCCTCTACACACTGGCGGGATCCGTGGTGATGCTACTTGGGATTCTGGCGGTGTATCACTCGCGCGGGACTTTCGACATGCGCACGATTCTGGATGCGCCATTTGGAGCGGATACGCTGCGGGCACAGAAGTGGCTGTTCTGGGGCTTTTTTGTGGCGTTTGCGGTGAAGGTGCCGATGTTTCCGTTTCACACGTGGCTGCCGGACGCGCACACGGAGGCGCCGACCGCGGCGTCCGTGCTGTTGGCGGGCGTGCTGCTGAAGATGGGGACGTATGGGTTCATGCGGATTTCGGTGCCGATGTTTCCGAATGCGGCGAATGCGTATCGCGGCGCGATGGTGGTGCTGTCGCTGATCGCGATCGTGTACGGCGCGCTGGTGTGCCTGATGCAGAAGGACATGAAGCGGCTGATCGCGTATTCGTCGGTGAGCCACATGGGATTGTGCACGCTGGGAATTTTCGCGCTGACGCCGCTTGGGCTTTCAGGAAGCGTGCTGCAGCAGCTGAACCATGGGCTCGCGACGGGCGGACTTTTCTTGCTCGCCGGGATTTTGTACGAGCGGCGGCACACGCGATTGATTTCGGAGTTTGGCGGGCTCGCGACGCCGATGCCGAATTTCGCGGCGATCTACATGATCGTGACGCTCAGCTCGCTGGGGCTGCCGCTGCTCGGCGGATTTGTGGGCGAGTTCACGGTGCTGCGCGGCGCGTTCGAGGCGAGATGGCAGTGGGCGGCGTGGGGACTGGTGGGCGTGATTCTGAGCGCAGCGTATCTCTTGTGGCTGTACCAGCGGGTGATGCTTGGCGAGATTACGAATCCGGCGAATGAAACGCTTCGCGATCTGAGCGCGCGTGAGTTTGCGACGCTGGTGCCGCTGGTGGCGCTGTCATTCTGGATCGGCGTGTATCCGACACCGATTTTTCGCGCGATCGATCAGCCGGTGCACAAGATTGTAGAGGCTGTGAATCCAGGCTACTACTCCGTGGCTGCCGGGCCAGTTGCGCCGGTTCCGGCGAGCGCGGCGGCGAAGGCGCGATAGATGAACTGGCAGCTCATCTTCGACCAGGCCAGGAACGATTTCATTTTTGTTTTCCCCGAAGCGATGCTGGTGTTCTTCGGCCTGGCAATTCTCCTGACGGATTTTCTACTCACAAAAGCGCAGAAATCGTGGAACGCGTACACGGCGCTGGTGGGCGTGCTGTTTAGCGCGGCATCGCTATTTCTGATTCGGACGCCGGCGCACGATGTGGCGACAGCGTTTGACGGCGCGATCGTGATCGATCCATTTTTCATTTTCTTTGGGCTGATATTTCTCACGGCGGCCGCGGCAGTGGTGCTGCTTTCGATCGGATACATGGATGCGGTGGAGGAGCAGCGCGGGGAATACTACGCTCTGATTCTGTTTGCGACGGCGGCGATGATGCTGCTGGCGTGCGGAAACGATCTCGCGGTGCTGTTCCTGGCGCTGGAGACGATGAGCATCAGCTTCTACGTGCTGACGGGATTCTTGGTGAGGCGGCGAAACTCGAACGAGGCCGCGCTGAAATACATGCTGATCGGCGCGTTCAGCTCGGGCGTGCTGGCCTACGGCTTTTCAATTCTGTATGGGCTGTCGGGTTCGACGAATCTCGTGAAGATCGAGCTGCACATCGCGGATCGGGCGACGCAGTTTGCGCATGCGGATGCGCTCTCATTTTTAGCGTTGGCGACTGTGGCGGCGGGAGTGTTCTTTAAGGTGGCGGCTGTGCCGTTTCACCAGTGGGCTCCGGATGTATACGAGGGAGCGCCGACGACAATCACGGCTTACATCAGCGTGGCGTCGAAGGCCGCGGCGTTTGCACTGTTGCTGCGGCTGTTCCTGACGGTGTACTGGCCGGTGCGGCTGGACTGGATCGCGATATTTGCGATGGCGGCAGTGCTGTCGATGACACTGGGAACGTTTGCAGCGCTGACGCAGACGAACATCAAGCGGCTGCTCGCATATTCGTCGATCGCGCAGGTGGGCTACATGCTGCTGGGGCTGGTGGCGTCGGTGGATAAGGATGGCGCGCTGAACCAGCGTGGACTGCGCGCGACGGCGTTTTATTTGTTCGCGTATGCGTTTTTTAATCTGGGCGCGTTTGCTGTGGTGGTGGCGCTGCAGAAGCGCGGGATGATCGGTGATTCGATCGACGATCTGCGCGGACTGGGGCGAGGCTGCCCGGTGGCGGCGGTGCTGATGCTGCTGTTTTTACTGTCGCTGGCGGGAGTGCCGCCGACGGCCGGATTCGTGGCGAAACTTTTGATCTTCAGCGCGCTGATCGGGACAGGGCACCCCATCCTGGCGTTGGTTGGCGTGGCGTACATCGTGCCGGCGGTCTACTACTATTTCCGAGTGGTGGCGACGATGTGGAGCGGCGACGGGACGGAAGCGCACGCGACTCCGGTGATACCGGCGGCGCAGCAGTTCGCACTCGGCGTTCTTGCCGTAGTGACGCTTGTAGCTGGCGTGTTTCCGGAGCAATTTTTGCGGTTGGCGAATTATGGGTTGCAGGTGGCTTCGCTACGGTAGGCGGGCACCAAACTAATCGCTAGCGCCCACTTCACTATGAATCTCGAAAATCGTCAGTCAAAATCGAAAGCAGGTGCGATAGCGCGGCAGTTCGCACTGGCAAGCGAGCTACCGTTCATAGTCGTGGCGGGCGTGGTGGGTGGCGGGGGCATCGGCTGGATGTTCGACCGATGGCTGCACACGAAACCGTGGTTAATGCTGGTGTTAGGTGCCGTTGGTTTTTTCGCGGCAGTTCGCGATATGCTGAGGCGGCTCGACAAACATGACCGAGACGCCGCGTCCAAGCCTTAACCCGGGCCTTGATCCAGGCTCTGATCCTTCAAGCATCGACAAACGCCTCGACCCGGCGAGTGCAGATCCTCCTCCGCTTCCGGCGGAAAGCGCTGAAGAGCAGCAGCGATTCCACGAGCGATATTCCCGAAGGATTCTGACTTACACGTTCGCGAGCGGCTTGATTGCTGCGATTGCGGCGGCAGCGCTGCGGCAGTTCGCGTGGAGTGCTGGATTGGCCGTGGGAACGGCGCTGGCATGCCTCAATTACCGGTGGCTGGACCAAGGCCTTGGGGCACTGGTGATGGCGGCGCGGTCACAGGAGGGTTCGGCTAAACCGGTGGTTCCGGTGAGCCTATACGCGAAGTTCATGGGCCGTTACCTGTTGATAGGACTCGTTTTATGTGTTATCGTGAAGGTCTTCCGAGTGCCAATTGCATCCTGCCTAGTGGGACTTTTGGCGTTGGGCTCTGGCACGATAATTGCAGGATTACAGGACGTCTTTTCGGGGAATAAGTAGAGGAATGGAACACATCAACTGGTTTACCGCGCTACTGAACAAGTACTTTGGCGCGCTGGCATTGAAGCTGCTGGCCGCTGCGCACGTCACACCGGAGAATCCAAACCTGCCGATACCGAATTTCGTGGCGGCGTCGCTGCTGGTTTGCATCATCGCGTCGCTATTCTTCCTGTGGCTGCGGCCGCGGATCCGGGCGGATCGACCAGGCGCGACGCAGCAAGTGATGGAGATGCTGCTGACGAACCCTTTGGGGTTGGGTATCAAGGATCTCCTAGACGAAAACGTCGAACACAATCCGGGAAGATTTTTGGCCATCGTAGGTTCGCTTTCGATCTTTATTTTGTTTTCCAATGTGATCAGCATTATTCCTGGATTTCAATCTCCGACGGGACACCCGTCCGTTCCGTTTGCGTGCGCGATTGTCGTTTTCGTTCTCTATAACTGGGCAGGCTTGCGTGAGCATGGCCCCCTGAGCTACGCGAAGCAACTCGCAGGACCGGTGCCGGCGCTTTCCTGGCTGATCTTCCCCGTGGAGATCGTTAGCCACACCGCACGCCTACTTTCGCTCACCGTCCGTCTCTGGGCGAATATTTTTGCGAGCGAGCTGATCTACCTGATCTTTCTGGGTCTGACGATGGCCCCTCGGCAGGCGCTGCTCGGCAGACATCCGGGTTGGCCGCTCCCGGATTGCGCGCGATACCTTCGCACGCCGCCGC
>Ga0206966_1177_pt1 | contig 15900 bp, 17 predicted proteins | sample Alteio_BWOrgHeat_23_FD_152970 | JGI IMG/M metagenome (GOLD analysis project Ga0206966, IMG submission 152970) | Enriched cells from forest soil in Barre Woods Harvard Forest LTER site, Petersham, Massachusetts, United States -... | ecosystem: Environmental > Terrestrial > Soil > Temperate forest >...
GAGCATACGTGATCAACGTCGCGCGTGGTGGAGTCGTCAACGGAGAAGCCCTGTACGCACATCTCCACTCGGGCCACCTTGCCGGCGCTGGGCTGGATGTGTTCTGGCAAGAGCCCTTGCCCACGGACGATCCCATCCTGACGCTTCCGAATGTAATCGCCACGCCCCATGTGGGAGGAGTTACGGAATCTTCGTTCGGCATGATCGCAGACGTGATTGCGGAAAACATAGAACGCTTAAGACGCGGACAGTCGCCCTTCCACCGGGCTGTGTAGCACGCCGCGGCGGGCCACTCAAGTTGCTCCCGTGAAATGGACCAGTGTTTGCAAATCCAGTCCACTTGGCGTAACGACGTAACCGGCTTATCGAAACAATCCATCGCGGACCTTGATCGGAACTAAGTCCGCTGCGCATTCCGTAATCTGGCGTAAATAAGGATAATCAGCAGAAATCAAGTCCGCTGCGAGCGGAGCCAAGATATTGAAACGACAGCGGATGCGCACTGTACCTGCATTCGTACCTTAGTGCTGGACCGATCCGAACACGCAAAACACAGCCCACCAACGAGCGAAGCAAGTCTATGATTCCACAGATGATATGGGTATTTTAGATGGTGCCGGGAGGGGGAATCGAACCCCCATGGAATTGCTTCCGACGGATTTTGAGTTTCCCGAGAACACCGTATGTCTATGATAAATAAGCGTAATCGAGCTTAATTAGCGAACCAACTAAATCTATTCCCACCTGTAATTTAGCGTAGCCTGCCGAAATTAGAGCGAACTGACGTCTGTACCCGAGCTTGTACCCAGAATATGCTTAACGGTGAAGCTTCTTCAGAGGAAAGAAGCCAGCCAAGGCAAATTCAGAAAGAGCGTTTAGATTTTGAAATAGCTAAACGTCAGTTTTTACGAAGTCCGTCGCGTAGCTAAGATCTTTCCATTTTTTCCCCAGTTCGATCTTTGTCATATCGTTTGCCTCTGCGGCATTGAATGCGTCGATTCCAAGGACAATGCGTAACGGTGGCTCTTTAACCGAGGCGAGCGTCAACAATGCCGCTGCAGCCCTGGTCGGGTCACCCGGTTGCCTTCCGTTGTAGTCGCGCTGGAAGCGCGCTGTCTTACCTACCGTCGCATCGTATTCGGGACGTCCTTCGCGCAGTTCGGTTGACGACCCTGCGAAGTCCGTCCGGAAACCACTTGGTTCGACGATGGTGACTTTGATGCCGAGGGGTCCTACCTCTTTCGCCAGCGTTTCGGAGAAGCCCTCCACGCCCCACTTAGCGGCTGCATACGGTGCGCGCCCAATGGGTCCGATGCGACCTGCGATGGAAGTGACCTGGATGATGTGGCCCGAACCCCGCTCCCGAAAGTACGGCAGAACGGCTTTGGTGAGAATAATTACCCCAAAGAGATTCGTCTCAATTTGCGCGCGAAAGTCCTCAAGCGTGGTGTCCTCAATCGGAGCGACATTTCCATAACCCGCGTTATTAACCAGAACATCGAGTTTCCCGAAAGTCCGAATTGTAGCCTTCACGGCTTCACTTGCCTGCGTTTCGCTGCTGACATCAAGAGAGAGCGGAAGCACGAGATCGCCATATCTATCCTTCAACTCCACTAAATCTTCGGTGTTGCGAGCAGTCGCGGCTACTTGGATGCCTGATGCAAGCGCCGCCTCCGCAAATGCCCTTCCAAGTCCACGCGAACTACCTGTGATGAGCCAAACCTGTGACATCGTTCCTCCTATCGCTGTGCCACTGCATCTTGCAGTGTGTCCTACCTCTTGTTTTGTACCAATACCTGAACTTTGCTGCTGGACCTCTTCGTACTCTCGCGAATCTCCAGTTCAAGTGAGGGGCTGTAGCAGAATGCGTTGGGCGAGCATGGCGAGGATTGCCTCCTGCGCGTCGTCAATCAACTCTTCAAAGTAGCCTTGGACGTTTGAACTCACCAGGCAGAGATGCGGAATTCCCGTTCGAGGTGCCCAGATTTTCGTGTCGGCTACCACCGCACGGTAGATGTCACGCAGGGTAATTTCGGCTGCTGGCCCCGTGAGACGCCCGCCTCCAGCCCTGCCCATCTGGGAGCTTAGGAGTTTGTTCTGGACGAGCGGCACAAGAAGCTTGCGCATGCTGGTGGGCACGAGCCTCAATCATTATTGAAATCTGAATCGTGCGGCGCTTCTGCGCGCTAAAACCGCCGACGTTAGCTCACATTGCGAACTCAGGAAGGCCGAGCTGATCCGAATACTCTAAAACGCTTCCAAAGTGGTGTTCCCACAACCGTGCACCGAGGTTACCAGAGCGATCCAACGACGACCCGACCGTGAGCCATTTCAGAAGTGTCGGATGTAAGCCAGCATCGAACAGTGCGAAGCCTGCAGCAAGAACGCAGGTGTCTGCCTGGACGCCGCAAACCAATATGCGGTCCATTCGCAGACCTCGGAGATATTCGATAGCGGCGAGAGGCGGGAGATAGCCGTGTTTTATGAAAACACGGTTGGCGGGTACGAGAGTCTCGTCAGCTTTTCCGGGTCTCCATCGTAGCTGTCCTTCAAAAGGCGTCACAGATTCTTGATGCCTCTCGACGGTGGCCACGCTTGGGAGTAGGGCGCTTAATTTTATGATCCCTTGCAGAATTTCCCTCGATACAGGGAAACTGGGCTGGACATCGACGATGAGGAGGGCTTGTTTCATGATGTGCCGTGCGATTCTCAAGGTTACCGTGGCAGAATGCCGCGCTATTTGCCGAGAAATTTCAGCCCGATAATTCCCGTGACGATCAACCCCAGGCAAGCCAGCCTGCTCAATGCCGCAGACTCTCCAAACAACACGATGCCTACCCCCACTGTGCCCACCGCGCCAATCCCAGTCCATATGGCATATGCAGTGCCCAACGGCAAACTCCGCGTCGCCACCCCCACCAACCCCAAGCTCAGCACGATCATGATCGCCGTCGCAGCCGACGGCCACAATCGCGTAAACCCTTCCGAGTACTTTAGCCCAATCGAAAACCCTGTCTCAAACACACCAGCAATCACAAGGATCGCCCACGCATACTGTTTCATCGTCTCTTTCCTTTAGCTTTTGTCTTACAGGTTTGAGTGGCCTTAAGACCGCGTTTACTGCCCCTACAAAGCGCTTATGATCGCGGCGGAAAACGTAATCAATATTGGACGGGTCAGCAATTGCTAGACCGCGGGTTTCGGTTGAGGCGGGTCATCCTTTGTGACTAGGTTCGGCGAACCGAGGAATAGGTCCACGGGACAGCAATTCATCGACGCTGAATGGGAAGCTTTCGCGACTTGCGAGAAGCAGCGCCCCACCTATCCCCGTGAGGACTGCATAATTCAGGGGCGCCTTGATTCCTAATGCAAGCGTCATTGCCACCCCGAACACCAGTAGAAGACATGCACTTGATAGCGCGGCGGCGCGTGTGCGCCAGCCAACGAGGAGAAGAACACCGAAGAGAATTTCAGCTCCAGTGGCGATGATTCCCAGGGGCAGGATCATTCCGGCCGGCAAATACCAATTGAGGGTGTGGGTATACTCCAGGAACCGTGAGAAATTTCCCCACTCGACATTCGGTTGCCCAAACGCTCCCCACAGACCGAGTCGGTCGGCTACGGCCGACAAAAAACCAACGCCGAGCCCAATTCTTAGCAAGAAAGTTGCGTAGTCCGCGAATTTCGATTCCTTCACAATAGTCGTGTTCATATATTTCCTCCTGACTTGAGTTGTGCGAACAGAGCCCGCTCGCAATTGTTGACTACTTGGCTGGTATCACCAACGGAGTGCCTTTCTTGTGAATCAGGAACACAAGGAATTTTGCGGGCTTCGTACTACTCGCGTTCCGGCTAACGATGTGGATATCGTTGGGATCTTCGTAAAAGCTCTGGCCTGGGCCCAGCGTAAGTTCTTGTTGCCCTCTCACCTGCATCACAACGGATCCCTCAAGCACGTAAACAGACACTTGAGCATTGTGGCGGTGGATAGGGCTCGAAAAGCCTGGCGGAAAGTCTACGGTGTACATCAGAACTTGCTCGCCGGGAAGTACCGCCAGATCCTTCGTAATGAGCGGTGTAATAGTCTCCTGCGCCAACGACACCGTGGCTGCCTTCTGCGCCATCAGCGTGCTGGTTGGGATCAGGGCGCTGGTTATGAGAAATGCTAGCACCAACACTAGTATTGAGGTTGCCTTAAATTGTGCCGCGAGTCTTGCTTGCATGGGTCTCTCTCCTTGAACCCAACATTAGGCTTTATGTGGATTGGAGAGAAGATCCATAATGCAAAGAGCGACTGGACCACTTTGTCGGTTTCAGAGATGGTCACGATCAAGCGATGTCTAAAGAAGAAACATTTCAGGATCTCTCACTCAACCGGCGCTCCGGCAAGCAGAACCTCTGGCCTTGGCTCTAGACAGAGCTGCGCGGCGCCATCCTCGACGGACGTTTGAAGCCCGGCGCCACCGATTTTCGCCTCCGGCGCACGCTCGATGCTAAGCCCTGTTGGCAACAGTTGACAGCTGGTGAAAGGTCGCTGAGTCCCTAGCCGGTGGACCAGACCGTTGAACGATCAGCGGGGGGGACGATCTCAAAGCAAAGGAGGGATTTAGTAGGAGCCGGCCGACCGAGCTTGTTAGTAGGTCGTTCTTGATACATTATCCGCTCGGTACTTTGAAGGAGTGGTGCCCTCAAGTTTCCGAAACATACGGGCGAAGTGACTCGGGTTCTGAAATCCGGCGTCGAGTCCTGCGTCGATGATGCTGCGCTTGGGGTTGCGCAGCAGCTGTTTGGCACGTTCGATCCTCTGCAACAGAACATAACTATGCGGAGCATGACCTGTGCTCTGTTTGAATAGCTCCGAAAAGTAATGTGGACTCATGCCAGCAATCTCAGCAAGTTGCGACAGGCTAATGTTCTCCTCCAAACTAGAGGCAATATACTCAAGGACACGCTTAAGACGATATCCCGGTAAACCTCCTTTGAAGTTCACAGGCGTAACTTGTCGCACGGCGTAACGCTTCACTAGATACACTGCCAGCGCATTGGCCAAGGATTCCCCGTAGATAGTTCCCGCAGGCGAACCGTCATCTAGATCAGCAGTCATTTCGAATAACAAGGCCGAAATATGGTGGTCAATCAAATCCCAGTGTTCCGTTAGCTCAATCTCGGTTTCGTGTGCGGTCTCGTCCAATGCGTTGGTGAGAAGGCTCGGGTGCATGGCTACAGCCAGGCGCTGAGTCGGTCCAGCCCAATTCACTTCATCCACGGTCCCCCGAGGCAAAAGGAACATTGTGCCCGGACGTGAAGTAAATCGGAGAGTTCTTCCTTTTGTGTGTACCTCGTATTTGACGGCTCCGCTTAATACGACATGCAAGAAGTCTTCTGGATGCTCGTGACGGGGTATGAAAACGGCCGGAACCGTGTGGTTTTCGAATGCAATACCACCCCACTGCGCAGTTGACCGGGTCGGACAGTTGTCTAGGAACGGTTCGGGGCGACCTTCACGAACGACATCGATTGCAGGAACAATGAGGTGGTTAACCGTGGGAGGCCGTGCTTGAGCGGCATTCTCGGATTCCGATACGCCGTTACGATTCTTATAGTCCATTAGGTTTCCGCCAGGGGAACCGCTGTGCGTGGCGACTCAGGGGAACACACGCCCAGAACATTCTATTAAGAATTAGATCGGAAGATTTGCACAAAGCCGGTTCTTTGGAACTGCCTTCGCTACGGGCGGTAGATATGCTCGGGGGTGTCTGGATGGGAAATACGCACCTTCGTCGCTGATGGTTGTAGAGCCCAAAGCACCACTTCTGGCGGCAGCCCCTGGGGCTTGACGCCAAGGTTCAGGCACTAGCTGCAAAAGTCGAATGCCGAGCGGCGACGAATGCTGAAAATGATTTGCAGACTTGGCCCCTGTGGGTTTCACCGGAGGTTTTTATGAAATTGTGCGAATTGAAAGAAGAAGTCGGTATCACTTCGATCGTTCTTGCTGCGACGGATGAGGCACTTGTCAAGGAGGCAAAAGCAGGAGACCACGCTGCCTTTGCGGAGCTCTGGGAACGACACTCGAAAAAAGCATTCAACACGGCCTATCGGATCATGAAGAGCCGAGCTGATGCAGAGGATGTGATGCAGGACGCGTGGCTAAAAGCCTACGTTCATTTATGTGCTTTCGATGGCAGAGCGAAGTTTTCAACATGGCTCATCCGTATCGTGATTAATTCGGGGCTTATGACTCTTCGTAGAAGGCGCTCACAACCCCAGTCTTCGATGGAAATCACTGACGGCGAGACCTGGAAGAATTGTGAGTTTCCAGACCCCACGAAGAACGTTGAAGAGCTCTATGCAAAACACGAAGGAATAGAGCGTTTGAGGCAGGCAATCTGCCGCTTGCAACCTACGTTGCGAAATATTGTTGAGATTCACCAATCAAGTGCGGGGTCGGTAAAGGAAATCGCCGAACTTGCTGGCATTTCAGTCGCCGCCACGAAATCTCGCTTGTTGCGTGCCAGGATCGTTTTGCGTAGGGGATTAGTTAGTGAAGTTTCGGGCAAGTGTTGCCACATAACACCTAATTTACTTCCACCTATCGAATTGGATCAATCGTTTCAGGGTTAACGATGTACTCGAATGCACGTAATCGCATTCAGATAAGTTGAAATTACTCGGATGATTTCGAGTAAAGGAGATTGCTATGACCACCATAAAAGCGGCTGCCGTACAAATCAGCCCTGTGCTCTACAGCCGCGAAGGTACTGTCAAGAAAGTCGTCGAGAAGATCATGGAACTCGGTCGCCAGGGCGTACAGTTCGCCACCTTTTCGGAGGCAATAGTGCCGTACTATCCCTATTTTTCCTTTGTCCAGCCACCTTTCCAAATGGGGGCGGAACAACTGAGGTTAATTGAACAAGCGGTGACTGTACCATCGGCCGCCACCCATGCGGTCGGCGAAGCCTCCAGGCAAAACGGAATGGTCGTGTCCATTGGAGTCAACGAACGCGATGGTGGAACGCTCTTTAACGCGCAATTGCTGTTCGATGCTGACGGAACCTTAATTCAGCGTCGCCGAAAGATTTCCCCGACCTACCATGAACGCATGATCTGGGGGCAAGGCGACGGCTCCGGACTGAGAGCGGTCGATAGCGCAGTCGGGCGCATCGGTCAGTTGGTGTGCTGGGAACATTACAACCCGTTGGCCCGTTACGCCTTGATGGCTGACGGCGAGCAGATCCACTCGTCGATGTACCCCGGTTCGTTCGGGGGCGACATTTTCGCCGAGCAGACTCAAGTCAACATCCGTCAACATGCATTGGAGTCTGGCTGCTTCGTCGTCAACGCCACCGCCTGGCTCAATGCCGATCAGCAGGCCCAGATCATGCACGACACCGGCTGCCCCGTCGGCCCCATCTCCAGTGGTTGTTTTACCGCGATTGTCTCGCCGCAAGGCGAATTGATAGGAGAACCCCTGCGTTCTGGTGAAGGCGTGGTGATTGCCGATCTTGATTTCTCTTTGATCGACAAGCGTAAGCGGCAAATGGATTCCCGTGGACACTATAGTCGCCCGGAACTGCTCAGCCTCTTGATTGACCGCGCCCCTGCTGCCTATGTCCATGAACGTAATGCGCATTCTATGTCGATTGTCAATGCGATCGGTGATGACTGCGCCGTACTTGTAGGAGAATCACGATGACAACTTCTAATCCACGCGAAATTCCCTTTAATGGCGTTCGTCTTAGATTCGAAAGCAAGAAGAGTTTCGACGAACTCGTGTCTGCACTACTGGCCGACGTCGGCAAACAACCACTGATGATCGACGACCTTCCTGCAAAGTTCGAAAGTTGGGAATCGTACAAGGCCGAGGTGAAATCACACGTCGGCCCGAGCGGCTTCATATTGTTCGCCGTCATGAATCATGGCGCTTGGATCAGGAAAACCGGGATACAGAACAAGGTGCTGCGGGTCATAATCGGAAACCCGCTACTGGCCATCACAATGTTGCGGCATGATCTAACGGCTGGTCTTTTCGCTCCGGTCGAACTCATCCTCATTGAAGAGGACGATGATCAAAGCAGTCTGACCTATGTAAAACCGTCCTCGCTGATGGTTGTCGAGACAAATGAGCCACTGCTGGCCGCCGCCAAAGAGCTTGACGCAAAACTTCAGGCACTCGCGGTCAAAGTGACATCAACCAAAGCGACAGGTCTTCGCGGTTCTTGAATCCGCCTCCACGATTATTCCCGGGAAAGAGACCGGCGTGCGGGTTCAGCTGGTATTGCCTGCCGGCACCGATACCGAGATCTGGGATGTTGCGGGAATCGGCGGCGCTAAAAGCCTCGATTTTGAACTTGAGCGTAATTCTCCCCGTCTCGGACTGCCTTTGCGTCAGTGTGAAACTCAAGTCGGGAGGGAACAAATGTTTAGAAAGATCACAGTTGCATTTGACGAGTCCGAAGAAGCTGGTAGAGCACTGCAGGCAGCAGTCGAGTTGGCCAAATCATTGGACGCAAGTCTTAACGTCATAAGTGTCATAGAGCCTCCTCCAATTTACTTTTCTTTTTCAACGTTGGTTGCTCCCTATATTCGGTGGACGGACGAAATGGAAACCAGGTACACCAACTTGCAATCAAAAGCGCGCCAGTTGGCAGAAAATGCCGGACTGGCTATCGATGCCACCATTTCGAATGGAGATGAAATTGGCAGCATTCTCGCAGCTGCAATTCACAATGAGTGTGACCTCCTTGTCATCGGTATGCCCAAACACACTTGGATGATTGGCCATACCGCGCATAACCTTGCGGAGGGCGTTCCTTGTGCGCTGCTCGGAATCCGGTAACAGCGGCTGTTTACGCTTTCCTCTATGAAGGAATGGGAGCGCTTAAAGAACCCTTACGATCCGTCACGCATATTTCATTCGAGGTACTTGACGCAGTGAGCACCACATAGAACTTCGGCATGCGCGAGAGCGCCATCGTTTAGTCGATGTAACGCAGCTTTCAGACAATGCACTAGCGTGTACTGATAACAGGTTCGCGGTCATTTCATCAACCTGTTGTCGGTAGCTCGGATAAGGGCCTTCGCTCCAGACGTTTCGGTCTATAGTGGTACGACATTTGCCGCGCACGCAATCTCTGAAGACCTCCGCATGGAGACCAGAAGGACAACATCTGCGTGGAGTAATATTTAGATGCGCACCGGCCGTAGAATGGAAACACAGGGACTATTTACAGTTCTATCCAGTCGGTGAAAAACTCGGCAAGCCGGTTGCGTCTCGCAGTTATGCTGTCATAGTAATCGGACCATTCACTGATTCGTCCACCGGTGATTGCCACAATGGAAACACCCGGCAAAAATCTTCGCACTCGGTATTCGCCTCTGGGCCAAAGGGATTCAACATGTGTCGCAGTGACCGTCCATTCCGCGACAACGTGGTTTCCGCTTTCGAAACTAGCCGTGACGTTTACGTGAGCATCCGGGAACAATTCATGCGTCTTATAGAAGAATTCTTCTAGCCGTGCTTTGTCGTTGAACTCGAGTCCCAGTGCGTGGTCGCTGAACTTAAAATTCGCGCCAAAGTGACGGACGGCATCGGCAATGTTCCCCTCATTAAGTTTAGCCACGACGGAGGACACGATTTGTTTACCTAGCTCCGTGTGACTCGATTGGATATCCATAACGCTGTTCACTGTTGTCATTGTGATCTCCTTCACTTCAGTCTGTTGGGAGGCTCAATCGATTCGACAGCCACCGTCTTGAGTCCATGCCCATCGTTGTTACTTTGCTGGTAACACCAGCGATGCCCTTTTTTTGTGAATCATTTGATTGCATCGGTTTAACTCCCTGAAATAACACTAGGCCTTATGTGGATTGGAGAGAAGGTCCATAATGCAAAGGGGGAATGGTCCACTTCGTCAGTTGCGAAGATGGTCGTAAACAAGCGATGTCTAAGGAAGAAACATTTCAGGATCTCTCACTCGACCCGCCCTCTGGCAAACAGGACCTCTGGCGCTGGCTCTACACAGAGCTGCGCAAGGCCATCCTCGACGGGCGTTTGAAGCCTGGCGCTCGTATGCCCTCCACGCGCAGCCTTGGGAAGCAGTACACACTCTCGCGCGGAACCGTCGTCGAAGCCTTCGACCAGCTACAGGCCGAGGGATACACGCGCACGGAAGTTGGGTCAGGAACCTACGTCGCCTCGGGCGTTCCGGATGGATTGATGTCCACGACGCGCAAACCTGCAGCTCTCGCTCTTCCGGCATCGAAGGCTGCATTTTCCAAACGTGCCGTTCCATTTCTGAAGGATGTTGAGGTGCTCCCCGCGTCTCACTCCATCGGTAAAGCCTTCCGAGCGTACGAGCCGGCCATCGATCTCTTCCCGACAGAGCTTTGGGCGCGCGTAGCGTCACGTGTCTTACGCAGAGCTCCTCGCTCGCTCTATGGTCACGGCAATGCTGCAGGTTACCAGCCACTCCGTCGCGCCATCGCGGAGTACGTTGGCGCTTCACGCGGAGTGCGTTGCTCGTGGGAACAGATCATCGTAACCTCGGGCACACAACAGGCTCTCGACCTTCTTGGTCGCTTTCTTCTCGACCTCAACGATCAGGTTTGGATGGAAGACCCTGGCTATTCCGGTGCTCTTCAAGCACTCCGCGCCACAAGTGCGCGTATCGTTCCAGTACCCGTAGACACAGACGGCATCATCGTGAAAGCAGGCCGTAAGATTGCACCCAAAGCCAAGCTTGCCTATGTCACGCCAGCAAACCAGTTTCCAATGGGCGTCACCATGTCCGCGGATCGCCGTTTGGAACTCATCCAATGGGCCGCCAGCGCTAACGCATGGATTATCGAAGACGATTACGACGCTGAGTATCGCTACTCCGGTCACCCTGTTTCTTCTCTGCACGCGCTCGACAGTTCCGGTTGCGTTATTTACGTGGGCACTTTTACAAAGATGCTATTCAACGCGCTCCGCGTCGGCTTCATGATTTTGCCGGGGCGCCTCGTAGAACCGTTCGTGTCAGCCCGCAGTTTCGTCGACCGCCATCCGCCTACGCTCGATCAAGCCATTCTCTCGGAGTTCATCACCGAAGGCCACTTCGGCCATCATCTCCGCCGGATGCGTCAGACCTATTCGGAGCGCATCGACGCCCTTAAAACTGCTGCAGATAAACACCTCAATGGGGTGCTCGACGTCGTCCAGGCAGGCGCAGGCGTACGTACACTCGGCTGGCTCAAAACATGGAGTTCCGATCACGACGCGGCGCTGCAAGCGCGAAAGCTCGGACTTGAAGTAGAACCCTTGTCGATATTCACAACGAAATACGAACAGCCCCCGGCCCTCATGCTCGGTTTCGCAAGCTGCAAGCCGGCGGAGCTGCGACGCGGCGTCTCTGTCCTTGCAACTGCTTTACGTTCGCGCTAGGCGGTACTGCTCGCTCCCTTCTGTCCGCGGTGCGCGAATCCGAAGCTGACGTGGCTCCTTTGCGCGCCGAAGCGTTGCGCGACTCAGGCTCCCATGAGCGCGCCGCCATTCTGCGCGATGACAGTCGGATGAAGCGAAGCCTTCTCCCGCTGTTGTTCAATCCATTGCAAAGCTTCAGCGGAATCTCTCGCCACCTGTACTAGCCTCAAGTTACCCGCCCTGACGAACTCCTCTCTCACCGCGTGGTCGAGAAATCGCAGCAGGAAATCATAGTAGCCATCCGTATTGATCAAGACGCAGGGCTTGGAATGAATATTTAGTTGCGCCCAAGTCACGATCTCGAAGAATTCGTCGAGCGTTCCGTAGCCGCCGGGCAGCGCAATGAAAGCGTTCGACAAAGACGCCATGAGCGCCTTGCGTTCGTGCATACTTTCAACTAGGTGCAGCTTCGTCAGGCCCCGATGGGCAATCTCGCGGTCCTGCAAGGCCTGGGGAAGTATCCCGATCACCTCCGCGCCGCCTGAGAGCGCAGCGTCGGCAGTCGCGCCCATCAATCCAACGGATGTTCCGCCGTAAACCAGTCCCCAATCGCCGCGAGCCATCTGCAGCCCCAATGATTTCGCTTCAGCAAGATATTTGGGCTTTGCTCCCACGCTAGAGCCACAAAATACGCAGATCCGTCCGACCCTGGCTGGATTTCCGTTTGGCAAATTACTCATGAAAGCAGAATACCTCTCATTAGCCAACCAAATTAAAGTGGCCTAGTCCGTATATGCATTATGGACCTTCTGTCCAATCCATCTAGAGCTTAGTGTTGATCGCAGGGAGATAAAATCGATGCAAGCAAGACTAGAAGCGCAGAAGGTATCACCGGCGGCATATCAGGCCATGCTTGGGCTCGAGATGTTTGTTCGCAAACAATCGAAGCTGGAGCCCGCTCTCATTCAGCTGGTAAAGGTGCGTGCGTCACAGATCAACGGATGCGCTTATTGCATCGACATGCACTCGAAGGATGCGCGTGCGGAGGGCGAGACCGAGCAGCGGCTCTATGCGCTCTCGGCGTGGGAGGAGACTCCGTTCTTTACAGACCGCGAGCGCGCTGCGCTGGCGCTCACAGAAGCGATCACTTTGGTCAGGGAAGGCCATGTTCCCGACGCGGTGTATGAAAGGGCCAAGACGAGCTTTTCCGAAGTAGAGTTGGTGAATCTGACCATGGCGATCATCACCATCAATGGATGGAACAGGCTCGCGATAACATTCCGCTTTGTACCGGGTGAGTACCAGCCTGGACGGAAGTAATCACCGGAGGGGTTCAAATGCCACCAGCACCACATCATTACATCAGGTAACCTTTGTTGTGGGAGCACCGCCTTGGAATCGTTTGAGGGGGCCCGATCAGCTTGGCCTTCCTGAGTTCTTCGAAAGGTCTCTCAAAGCCATGAACATGGTGACGTATACCAAATCTCGTGCTTTCTGCTCAGCCGTGACATCGATAGACGGCTACGTGTCTGGGCCGAAGGAGTACAGGCAGAATTGAGCCCGCCCTGAGGGGCTGGGTCGCACTCCAGAATGTGGAAATATGTTGATCGAAGACTACTATCTTCTTGCGTTGCAGGCAGTGGCCAACGAACGATCGAGAGCGATGGCATCAAGGTGGCTTAGATCAGCTTGATGTGCCGCCACATATTTTCCGATTGCTACTGCGAGCTCGGTGGGACAAGATGCCTTAGCGCGAATGTTTCTAGTGTCGGCTAATTCGGCGATCAAGGCTGTTTGTATCTGATCTAACTCCGGCCGAATCGCATTACTTAAATCGATCGATGGGTGGGCGGGAGCATTGCCAAGGCGATACCACTCGGCGAGCAAGGAATATTGTACGAGCTTATTGGCCTCGATTTGGGCCTTGAAGAATGTGGCCACAAATGTTTGATCCAAACCTCGCAATTCACCCGCTTGTATAGCAGCCGCAATTACATGTGCTTCACGTGGCGCATCCTCAACTGGAATCTTGCTATCCCATTTCGAGAGGGCAACCTGTTTTCCGATGGACAGTCTCTGGGCAGAGGTTGCGATCAGTGCCTGCAATCTATCAGCTGTGGTTTGCGGTTGCATTAACCCCATGACGACCGGCGTGTGGGCCGCAAAGAACAGAACTACTAACTTCTGAAATAACATTGATTCCTCTTCTGTTGAGCACTCTGAACGAAATAAGATGCTCCCTGCACGACTCACTTCGCAAGTTCGTTGATCTGTGCGACAGCAGCTGCAAAGTCAATCTCCCCTTCCGGTTTCATCTGTCGTTCGACATGGAGAAACGTTAGATCGGACAGGCCGATGAAACTCAGGATGGCGCGCAGATACGGCTCCTGAAAGTCGAGTGCCGCGGTTGGGCTATCTGGTCCGTAGACGCCGCCGCGGGTCGTGATGACCATTGCTCTCTTATCGCCCAGCAGTCCGACGGGGGTCCCGGCACTAATGCCAAAGGTCTTGCCCATGCGGACAATCTGGTCAAGCCATGCCTTCAGCGGAGCAGAAATGGAATAGTTGTACATGGGTGAGCCAATCACGATGGTGTCCGCTGCAAGAAGTTCAGCTGTCAGCTCATCCGATATGGAGAGATAGGCTTTTTGGACCGGCGTAAGAGTTGCTGGGTCGGCAAAGGTCGCTGCCCAATCGTCAGTGACCGAAGGAATGACGGTCTTCGCGAGATCACGATAGATTACATCTCCGCCGGCATGATTCCTTTTCCATACTGCGATAAATTGAGCTGTCAGCCTGCGCGAGATAGAATTCGCCCGGGCACTGGAATCAATGTGAAGTAATTTCATTTTGCAAATCCCCTTTTGAAGCCTTCCATATGGCCGCATACACCGTATCCGCACCGATTTGTGAGAACTTGACGCAATTGCGTCCCGTCAACTGCTAGTCTCTCGCGTCAAGACTTTGCGAACTCTGGAAACCCGAGCTGATGGGGTCCCGTCGCCTCATCGGAAAACCAGGTCACTTTGTAATGCTGCTGGATAGAAATGCTCTTATGGGTTCACCAAATGGAGGACGAAAGAAAAGCTCGGCCTGTGGCGACTTACTTTGCCGATAAATCGCTCGAGCGTGGCTAAAGGTGAGAAATCCCTGTCTGCCATGGTATGCGCCCATACCCGAAGGGCCGATGCCGCCAAACGGAAGGCTGTTATCGAAGGCATGAGTCATGCAATCGTTCACCGTCACGCCACCCGACGTTGTGCGGTCGAGGACCTTGCGCTCTTCCTCGGCATCATGTGAAAAGTAGTACAAGGCGAGCGGGTGAGTGTGATTGTTTATGAATGCAATTGCTTCTTCGATCGTTTCGTAGCTGACGATCGGCAACAGAGGGCCGAAAATCTCTTCCTGGAGCACCGTCATCGCATCGGTGACCTTCAGCAGGAGCGTAGGAGCAATTCTGTGGCTCGCCACGTCTGACAGGTCTTCAGAAGCGGGATTGAGCTCGATCACCTCTGCTCCTTTCGCCTCAGCGTCCGCGATCCAATTCTTGAGGCGATTAAAGTGCCGTTCATTGATGATGGAGGTATAGTCCGGATTGCCTTGGAGTTTCGGGTACATGGATGCCACTGCAGATTTTGCCTCCCTCACGAATTGTCGTTCGAGTCCACTGGGCAAAAGCACGTAGTCCGGCGCGAGGCAGATCTGTCCAGCATTGAAGGTCTTCGCGGTAAGAATTCTTCGTGCAGCGTCTCCAATATCCGCTGACTTTCCTACCAGCGCGGGTGATTTGCCTCCGAGTTCCAGTGTTACAGGCGTCAAGGTAAGGGAGGCTGCGCGCATGACCGCAGAGCCAACCTTGGCGCTGCCGGTGAAGATTAAGTGGTCAAACGGCAAGGCTGTAAATGCGGCGCCGATCTCTGGACCACCCTGCACTACCGCCAACTCCGTCTCGTCGAAATACTGCGCTGCAAGCTCTGCCATCAGGGCTGAGGTCGCAGGCGTCAGTTCGGACGGCTTCACCATGCAACGATTGCCAGCAGCAAAGACATAGCCGACAGGAGCAAATGCAAGCCTCCAAGGGAAATTCCAGGACCCTACCACTCCGACAACACCCTTTGGAACATACTCGACGCGTGCCTCCGCGTCTGCAAACATCGCCTCGTGAATCTTCGTTTGCATCCATTCGCGTAAGTGGAGCTTCGTGTACTTGTAGTTGTCTATGACGCTCCAAACATCGGTGAGCAGCGAGGCCTCCGCGCTGCGGTGACCGTAATCTGCATTGAGCGCACTGACAATTTTGTCTTGATTGTCTACCAGTAGAGCAATGAGCCGATTCGTTCGATCAATGCGTGTTTCGTAGGCGGGTGCTCCTTCCGCCATAAATGCAGTTTTTTGACAATTAAGTAAAGACCGCAAATATTCGGGGGTTATGTCGGCGACGTTTGACCCCGCTGCTAGGGAATATCCTTGTGGACTGACCTCCTGAGCTTCTAGTGTTG
>Ga0206966_1176_pt2 | contig 15880 bp, 15 predicted proteins | sample Alteio_BWOrgHeat_23_FD_152970 | JGI IMG/M metagenome (GOLD analysis project Ga0206966, IMG submission 152970) | Enriched cells from forest soil in Barre Woods Harvard Forest LTER site, Petersham, Massachusetts, United States -... | ecosystem: Environmental > Terrestrial > Soil > Temperate forest >...
TACGGCTAACTGCGGGCCTCCCGTTGCGCCGACCTCGGCGGTGGAGAGCACAGAGTCGACGCGAAACTCGTCAATTGTGTCGAGGGGAATCGCCAGACGAACATAGGGCTGTTGGGGCTGGTTGATGATGTTGGTGGCATCGATGCCATCGTAGGTAAAGTTGTCGTCGTCACGCCCTCGGCCGGCGAATCGAATCGAACGCTGATTACTGCCCCCGGTGTCGACGGCGCTGGGCTGAAACGCGGTGAGATTGGCCCAGTTGCGGCCATTGAGCGGCAGTTCTTTGGCCTGCACCTTGCTGATGCTGACACCGAGCGCATCGGAAGTCTTGTCCATTTGCTCGGAACTGGCTGACACTTCCACCCGTTCCTGACCGCCTGATACCCGGAGGGTCGCGTCCAGGGTCCGGGTGCGGCCCATCACCTGCTGAACATCGATGAATGTGAGCTCCTTAAAGCCCTGATGGCTAAACGTGATGGTGTAGATACCTACCGGCAACTCGGGAATGTCGTAGCTTCCACTGGAGGAGGATGTGGTCTCCCGCCGCAATCCCGTTGCATCGTGAACTGCTGTGATATGCGTCTGCGGCAAAACGCGCCCGGAGGCGTCAGTGACCGTCCCATTCAATCCCGCGCGGTCAACCTGAGCGAAGGCTTGAGATGCAAAGCAAATAAGCACCGCGACCGAAAGGGTAAATGCGGATGGGGGGAGGAAAGGACGGAACATACGCTTACTGGCCTCGATGAACCAAATTTGCACTACCGATCAGTAACAAGGAGGCGATCCTAGCGTCGAACTCCAGAAAATCTCGGAGGATCCGGCTATTTGGATGCCAAGTACTTAGGAAAACTGAGAGCGAAGTCTTTATAGGCCCGCAATTGTTAAAGGCGCCTAATAGGATTGTTAATAGTTGGGTGAACTTCGATTTCACTGTAAAGTGGGTTTCTGAACCCCGTTGTATTGTGCACTGCTGCGACATGCGTCTACGGCAAAAATGTGCCCCGGGGAATCAGTGACCGTGCCCTTCAATCCCGCGCGGTCAACCTCCGCGAAGCCCTGTGCCGCATGGCAAACAAGCAGACTGATAATCTCCGCAACGAAAGACCTGCGGACAAACAGACGAATCAAACGCATCCCGGCCTCGAAAGCAGGCTTTGTTGTCGGAAAGATGGCGAGAAGCAGGCCACGGGTGCGTGGCCCGCCTCCCTGTTTCCGTGGACAAAAACTATCTTGAGGAGCCAGCCGCTGCAACCTGAGGAGAACTCTCCTGCTGCTTCTCTGAGAACTGTTGCTGAACGGTTTGCTGATCATGACAATTCTTCAGCAATTGCGCCCTATTGGCCCGCAGATCAAGCCCGCTGCGAGTGGTTGGATATAGCCTGTTTCCCATCGTCCCCTCCCACAGAACGTGGTTGAACTTCGGTGTGTCGAGCTGGTCTTCCACTGCGAAGTTCATGCCCTTTGTCTGAGCTGTCCACCATGTCGCGTCATGCAGCGGATGCCAGTTGAGTTTCACCGACGTCTGGCTGAACGCCGACGGGGGAATCGGCAGTGTGGTAGTGGCCAGATATTCCGACGGCGTCGCCTTGTAGTTCCATTCTTTCTGCCTCGTGTCGAAGGCGTTTGCCATTGGCAGCGCGTGGGCGTCGTTCAGGTTGAGATGTGGAATCCCGAGGATATCTTCCATGGTCCGGATCATGCTGACCGTGTTGTAGCGAGTCGTGTCAACAAAGCCGTGCTTGACGTAGGGGCCAATAATGAACGCGGTGCTGCGATGAGCGTCGACATGATCCGCACCATCTTGAGCATCGTCTTCAATGACGAAGATCAGCGTGTCCTTGGCGTAGGGACTATTCGCGACAGCCGCAGCCACGAGGCCGACGGCATAGTCGTTATCTGCAACCTGCAACTCGGGCGTGTTCACGCCGTTGATCGCAGTGCTGAAGTTGCCCATGTGATCGTGCGCAAGGCGAAGGAGCGTGAGGCTCGGCAGGTTTTTGCCGGACACGTAGTCGTCGAACTCCCGCTTCCACTCGGTATAGAGGAAGAAGTCAGCGAAACTCTGATCGAACCCACGGAAGTACGGATCTGTGTAGGGGGTCAGAGCCGGGTTGGTCGAGTAGGCGACCTGCACCGGAGGAGTCAGCAAAGCCGGCTCAGGAATCTCCGGGATGCCTCCAAGAGACGGCGGCGCCTCATAACGAACGATATCGAGGAGGAAGCCGTAGTCGCGAACCGAAAGGCCGGCCTTGAGAGCAGAGTTCCAGAGATAGCCTTCGCCAGGTTTATCGTCATCGCTGTCAGGAGCCGCAACGTTCGCGGTGCCGGGCAGCAAATTGGGATCAGGAGTGAAGCCCGGACCAGTCACGACGAGAGCTGGGTCGGCGGCAACGCGCTGCGGAATGCTGCCGATACCGACGTTGACGTTGCGGTTGGTGCCCTCCGAATCATTCGAGAGACCGCCGTGAACGCCATAGTTCACCGGAATTTCCTTTTCGATTACGTCCGTAGTACGGGCCGAAGTGGACCACGGCCAGCCGTCTCCGCTCACGTCTGAAGTGTCATGGAAATTATCAAAGTCAACGAAGTTGCGCGCGATCCTGTGAAGGTTCGGAGTGTCGGCGTCCCCAAACATGGTCAGGCTGGGATCGCCGTTTCCAACTTCGAGATCACCTAGAATCTGATCGTAGGTGCGGTTTTCCTTAATGATGTAAATCACGTGGTGGACCTTCCTGTGAAGCTCCGCCATCGTCTCCTGCTGCTCAGGTCTGAGGTCGGGGAAGAAGTGATCGTTTTCGAGCACTCTGGAAGTAAGCCTCTCCAGCTCTTCCTCGCCAGGGGCAGGCACAGTCTGGAATCCAGCCTTGGTGAGCTGCCAGATGTATTGATTCGCAGTACCGGTTTCCTCCTGCGGATTCGGGCCGGCCGCGCTCTTCCCGTTCACGATATAAAGCGTCCCGCCGTCGCGGCTAACTGAGACCGAATTGGGATACCAGCCGGTGGGAATCAATCCGGTAACGCGGCTGTTGTTGAGGAACCTGCTGAGATGAACGACTGCAACCGCATTTTCACCGGCGTTGGTTACGTAGAGCGTCGATTCGTCGGGAGATAGAGTTAGATTATTAGGGTTCGCACCCTTGTAATTCTTCCGGTTGGCATACGCATCAACAGGAGCCGTTATCTTAATCTCGGCCTGCACTTTATTGTTGGCTGTGTCAATGACAGCGACGGAATCACTGTTGTCCTGCACGACAAAGAGTTGGGTCTGCGCCTTGTTCAGCACCATCTTGTTGGGCTGGCCGGGAAGCGCGATGCGATCCGTAAGGGTGGGTGCACCAGTGATGTTGACGACATCGATTTCACGGTCACGGATGCTCGATACATAAGCAGTTGCGTCGCCCTTGATAGCGACCCAGAAGGGGAACTCGCCACCAGGCACGCCGGTCTTCGTTGGATCAATCACGCCGGGACGCAGATCGAGTTCGCCGGAAACCGTCCATCCGCCCGGCCCCTTGGTAAGCACGCTGATTGAGTCGTTCTCATAGTTGGCGACGACCAGCTTCTGCCCGTCAGCCGTCACCGCCAGTCCGGCAGCCTCAGGCTGGATCGCCAGGCCGAGGCCACCGAGTTGATCGATGGCCGATATCGCCTTCGCCAGATGGCCGAGGGCAATCGGAGAGCCCGTTTCCTCAGTCCACTTGCCGCCCACGGGCGCATATACATGTGCGTTGTCGCTGACGCCGCCGGCGACAAACAGCTCGGTTCCTGCCGGATTGAACGCAATGCCGTTGTAGGTATTCGGAACCTGGATGACCTGCTTCTGCACCGCGGTTGGGCGGGAAACGTCAAAGACGAAAACGTACTCGTTTGAATCTGCCGGATCGGAGGCTCCCGACGTTGGGTTGGCCTGGGTGTTGTAACCGCTGGTCAGGATGACAAGCGTCTTCTTGTCCGGGCTCAGAACAGTCTGTACGGCCTGCCCGGCAGTGTATTCGGGATTGTCGGCAAGGCCTGGGTTTAGGGCCTGAAAGCTTGAACCGCGGGGTGCGAGCGGTGTGATGCGCTGGCCGGTGCTGAGGATCTGAGGTTCACCGCTGTTCAACTGCGCAGAGGCGAAAGGCATGACCAGGAGCACACTTGCGTACAGTATGCCCGCGACAACTCTACCTTCAAGGACATGATTCCGTTGCATAGGGATTCTCCATCATTCAGCCGGGCGGTGGTGAAAGGTGATCGGTTACGCGAGCTGCCAGGATCACCGTTGAGTTGCAGGACAAGAAATGCTCCTTCGGAAGAACTCCCTGAAACTGCACCTCTTAACCTAGGCCGGGTTAGGGCGAACCCCGAGCAGGGAGTCTCGACGGATAGGTTTCTACCACGGTCGATATGAAGGGGTCGTCTCCAGACCAATTAATTTTTGGTTATTCAGGATCTTTCGCGACAGTAAGGCTACTCGGGATAATTCTCGAATCATAAGCCTCGCGCAAGCTGAGCTTGCCGCGGACAAGCCTGCACAAGTCAACATAACAATGCGGAATCCAAATGCAAATGGGATAGAAGCCAGCGGGCAACTGCAAGCCATTCTTGTGCAAGCTCTCGATAGCCATGCCTGAAAAGAGAGGTTCTCCGGTTTCAATGGACCTTCAACAGCTGCTCGCGCTTTGCACGCAAGTTGCGGGCACGAAGAAGGGCTGCGATCACGGCCAGTGTGGCGCCTGCACCGTGCACGTGAAAGGCCAGCGGGTGAACTCATGCCTGACATTCGCCGTGATGCATTCGGCAGAAGAGATCACGACGATCGAGGGAATCGGCCAGCCGGGCCATCTGCATCCCATGCAGGCCTCATTTGTCGAGCACGATGGCTACCAATGCGGCTACGAACTAACCGCGCAGGCTTGCAGGGGAAACGCTGACCGCGGACAACTCGTCGTATGCCGACTGTGGGAGTTCAAGTGCCCCAGCTGCAATGTTCTCATCGAGGTGCTTGACTGAGGAGGTTCCGGGAATGGGCAGGATCACTCTGGAGCGTTTGAGAAGCCACGCCAGAGCGACCTGCAGAGGAGTCGCATGAAGGTCGTTTGAGACCTTCTTGAGTGCCTCATGCGCCTCCTTCGCCTGACCGAGCGGCGCCCACGGCAGGAATGCGATATCGTTCTGCTCGCAATAATCGACGATAAAGTCGGATTCCCGGTCGGCGAAGCTGTAGCGATTCTGTACTGAGACGATCGGCACGATCCTGCGAGCACGCTCAATATGTTCACGCGTCACGTTCGAGAGCGCGACATGACGAATCTTGCCCTCTTCACGCAGTCTGGCGAGCGCTCCCACCGAGGCTTCGAACGAGACGGCATTATCGGGAACATGGAGCTGGTAAACGTCGATGCGTTCGAGACGCAGACGCTCAAGGCTTCCTTCCAGGGCTTCGGCGAGATGTTTCGGGCTGGCGTTGTGTGTCCATTGACCGGGCCCCGGCCGCTCCCATCCGCCCTTGGTCGCGATGACCAGGCCGGCTGGGTAGGGATAGAGCGCTTCGGCGATCAGTTCCTCGGAGACGTAGGGGCCATAAGAATCTGCGGTGTCGATCAGATTCACGTCGAGTTCAATCGCCCGGCGAAGCGTGGCCAGCGCAGCGTTTTTGTCCGCGGGAGGTCCCCATATGCCCGGCCCGGTGATGCGCATCGCGCCGTAGCCCATCCGGTTCACAGTAAGCTCGCCGCCGATAACGAAGGTTCCGGCGGCGGCGGAAAGCGTCAGTTCAGTCATAGAGCTACTCCTTTACCCTTGAGGCGCGATAGTGATGTTCAGGGAGTCTCTTTTTGTTTCTTTCGCAGGCCTGTCTGCAGCTCTCCTCAACATGTATGACGTACGTTAACGGTGCCAGGCCTCTTCAACTTTTTGATGCCCAAAAGTCGTCCGGAAGATTCACAACGATCGGCTCAGGTGTGCTCCGCACGACGACCCAGCGAAATGGTTCATCCGTTGAGGGATTCTCTTCTCTGTGGGGCAACCACGCCGGCACATGCAGAAAGTCGCCCGCTCTTACCGTTGCCGAGTGTTCTCCACGCTCGCCCCAACGCACAACAGCCTCACCTTGCAGCACATACACCACGGTATCCTGCTCGCCGTGATGATGAATGCCGGTCCTGCGCGAGGGCTCCACTACAAAGATGCCAGCCCATAAAGAGGAGACGATGCGGTGCGTAGCGGACACGGCAGAGAGCCTGAGTGATCCCGAAGTCTGAGCCGTTTCAGCACTCAGATCTCCTGAATGTACAACGCTGATCGTCGAATCTGGTTTGTACTGCGAATTGATGGCCATGACCAGCCTTCCTGGGACTGCCTTTATGACGGCGTTTCTGACTCGTTCGCCTGCATCTGATTCCAGTTATTCAGGTGGAAGTCTCGAAAGCGAAAGCGCGGGACGACGCCGCGCCTTCGCCCTCAATTTATTCAGCCGGGTTTACTGAGCTCTGCCTGTAGCGCTGGCGTTTCCCTGATTAAAGCGCAATGAAAAGTTCGCGTAATCGATCGCTTTGAGAATGTGTGAGTTGTTTTCTCCATCGCTCGATTCAAAGGCGCCGTCAAAATCGGTTTTACCGGCGACTAGTGTGGCTGGTGAGGTTGCAACCACTTTTCCTCCCCGAAGTATGCTGGCTTCCACTGATGTACCAGTTCCTTGCCATTCGACTCGATAGTTTCCTGGAGGCACCTGGGTTCCATTAACCGTGACTGCTTCAGAAAACGTCACGTTTCCAGAGTTCTTCGACGCTGCCAAGAGAGCCGCCGGAGTCGACAGTATAAGTGCGATGATTGCAGTGCGTTTCATTTGCTTCTCCTTCGTGTGTTGTGTGATCAAGCAACTATGGAACAAATGACGAGCTCATCGCTCGCAGCGGACTAGTGATCGATCAACTCGATAAATTGCAATCGCCTCGCCATTTTGTGCCGGTTGCGGTTGCGCTTTTACATGTTGTTGGCAACGCTTCATTTGGGACAAATAGCCGGTCCGGACTCATCGCCGACAAAGCATCGCCACTGTCGACTGGCCGACAATCATCGACAGCTCGTGTCCTCAGGAGGACTGGGACCAGGTAACCTCGGCCGGGAGGTGCTTCGTGGGACGCTACTTCCCTTGAATACGATGTGGAAGCCCACGTGCTTCGACGAAGACGAAGACGTGAACACATGGCGACCGAGACAATTCTCTACATACTCGATTCAGGGAGGGACAGCAAAGAGGCATTAGCCGCACTCAGGACTGCTGGCTATGACGTTGTCAGCACCAATAGTGCAATGCAAGCCGTCGCGCTGCTCTTCATCCTGCACCCAATTGCTACCGTCGTGCTCGATCACAGAGCGCCGGAAGCGACCAGCTTTGACGTGGCGCGAAGCCTAAAGGCGGTTCGCCCGGATGTTCCGATCATCCTGCTTTGCTGCGATCAGCGCGACCGCTTGCCGCCGTCAGTGGATGCTTGCGTCAACACCAGACAGCCGCCGCCAGAGCTCATCTCTGAATTGCGCCGCCTGCTCGCCGCGAAGCCTTTCCGCAATGAACAGCGCACAATGGCGATCTAGCCGCTTCGAATTGCCAGCGCGTAGCTCGGCCACGCCGCAACTGCAAGGTGGATTCCTGCGACCCTGGACTCCTGCGATTCCACCCGCCGCGACGCCAGGTCAACTCCTGCGAGAGCGCACGGATGTTAAGATTTGCTCGCATAGGCCGATACTCTTGCGTTGTCGGAACAGAAGTATGTCCAGGTTCAATCTTGTTTTGGGGCACAAATCGCGTGTGATCCGGAGCTATGCGATTGCTGTTTTATCCGTCGTCACGGCGCTCGTCATCGCTAAGTGGCCGCCACTCGAACTGCGATCTGCTCCCGTTTCCCTGTTTACTTTCGCCGTCATTTTGAGCGCGTGGTTTGGCGAAACCAGCCCTGGTCTACTCGCGACGGCCCTTTCCACCGTTGCTTTCTACTATTACTTCCTACCTCCGAAGCACTCCTTCGTTGCAAAGCCCGAGGACATACCACGCCTCCTCGTGTTTACGGTGTCAGTCCTCTTTGTCGGGTTGCTGACCGCCGCGCAAAGGAGCGCCACGGAATCGCTTAGGCGCGCCCGAGATGACTTGAAAGAAACCGTGCAGGACCTCAAGACGACCAACGAGGCATTGCAGACAGAGAGCCGTGAGCGCAATCGGGCGGATGAAGAGCGCGAGCGCGCCGAAGAAAAGCTGCGCCAGGCGCAGGCGGAACTCGCACACGTCAGCCGGGTGACCGCCATGGGAGAACTCACGGCTTCCCTGGCACACGAAGTGAATCAACCGATTGCTGCGGCCGTCACCGACGCCAATACCTGTTTGCGCTGGCTTAACCGCGATTCCCCCGATCTGCCAGAGGCGCGGGATGCGGCCGCGAGAATCGTGAAAGACGCAATCCGAGCGGCGGAGATCATCACCCGAATCCGCCTGCTCTTCAAAAAGGGCGTGGCGGAGCAGCAGGTGTTTGATATCAACGAAGCCATTCAAGAGATGATTATCTTGCTTCGGACCGAGGCAATGCAGTGCTCGGTATCAGTCCGGACGAAACTGGCGACAGATCTTCCTCAGCTCCTGGGAGATCGCGTTCAATTGCAGCAGGTGGTAATGAACCTCATGATCAATAGCTTCGATGCGATGAAGGCTATCGATGGGGCACGCGAGCTAACTATCAAGTCTGAGCCGGCAGAGAATGAGCAACTCATGATTTCCATCAGCGATACCGGCGTAGGGCTGCCCGTGCAACAGGCGGATCAGATCTTCAACGCCTTCTTTACCACGAAGCCTCACGGCACCGGCATGGGACTGTCGATCAGCCGTTCCATCGTGGAAGCGCATGGTGGCCGCCTGTGGGCCGGCACCAACTCGCCGCGGGGCGCCAGTTTCCATTTCTCGCTACCTACTAAGACCGGAGGCTAACCGTGACACCAGGCTCTGCCGCGGTGTTTGTCATCGATGACGATGCTCTGGTGCGTGCCGCCATTCAAGGGATGCTGAAGTCGGTTGGTTTGCGGTCAGAAACCTTCGGAACGACGCAGGAGTTCTTGCAGAGCAAGCGCCCCGACGTGCCGAGCTGCCTTGTGCTGGACGTGAGACTTCCTGGAGTAAACGGTCTGGACTTTCAGCGGCAGTTGGCTAACGCGGACGTTCGGATTCCTATCATCTTCATCACCGGCCATGGAGATATTCCCATGACGGTGAAAGCTATGAAGTCCGGCGCCGTGGAGTTCCTGACCAAACCCTTTCGAGACCAGGAGCTGCTGGATGCGATCCACCTAGCTTTAGAGCGCGACCGGGTTGGGCGCCAACAGCAGAGTGAGGTCGCCGATTTGCGAAAGCGCTACGAGTCGCTCACAACGCGCGAGCGGGAGATCATGGCCCTTGTGGTTTCTGGCAAACTCAATAAGCAAATAGCTTTTGAGCTTGGGAATAGCGAAATTACTATCAAGATCCACCGCGGACACGTGATGCGGAAGATGCAGGCTGGATCATTGGCGGAACTAGTCAGAATGGCGGCAAAGCTTGAGCTCCCGGCCAGCAAGTAGCAGATTTAGTGACCGCAGTCACATCAGGCAAACGCGCCACTTTCCATTGTTCTGCTAACTCCGTTTTCACATCTTCTACGAACAAGTGGCCCTTCGGTCTCTATCAGCAAGTATTAGCCCCCTATACCAAAGCATGATTGCGGCACCGTGATGACGCTGCTAAGTTCGTCTTATGGCGAGTCAGGGAGAGGTCAATATGGTTGCGGTTGTCGATGACGACGATTTGATGCGCAACGCGTTGCAGGGCCTGCTGAAATCGGCCGGTTTGTCTGCGCGAGCGTTTGCCTCCGCTGAGGAGTTTTTGAACTCCGGCCAGCAGCATCGGACTGCATGTCTGATTGCCGACATCCGTATGTCGGGAATGTCTGGTCTGGAACTGCAGGCCAGGCTGAATGCTGAACACTGCCGGATTCCGACCATCTTCATCACCGCGCACGGCGACGCAAAAATGCGGATGCACGCGCTGCGAGCGGGCGCTGTAGAGTTCCTGGCAAAACCGTTCGACGATGAAGCTCTGCTGGAGAGTGTTCGAGCAGCTCTGGAAAGCTGATCTCGCTTAGGAAAGTGCACGCGGCGCCAGGAGGTTCTCTGTGGGGACTCTCGAAAGATTCGGTAAGAGCAATCAAGATTGTTGTGGGCGCAGATTCGAGCAGATTGTAGGTGACAGCCCTCCTCTGGAGTCGGTCCTCGAACAAGTGGAACGAGTAGCGCCGACCGATTCCACGGTCTTGATCCAGGGAGAAACCGGCACTGGCAAGGAGCTGATTGCGCGTGCGATTCACAACATCAGCTCGCGTTGCGGACACTCATTCGTTAAGCTGAATTGCGCGGCTATTCCGCTTGACCTTCTGGAAAGTGAACTTTTCGGTCATGAGAGAGGCGCGTTCACTGGAGCTGTAGCGCAGAAGACGGGCCGGTTCGAGCTTGCCGACAAGGGCACCCTGTTCCTCGACGAGATTGGAGATATCCCGTTGTCGCTGCAGCCCAAACTGTTGCGAGTGCTGCAGGAACAGGAATTCGAGCCATTGGGCAGCACCCGGACTCACCGGGTGGACGTCAGGCTGGTTGCCGCGACGCACCGCAATCTTCCGGAAATGTTGAAGAGGGGCGAATTTCGCAGCGACCTCTACTACCGTCTGAATGTGTTTCCGGTCCTGCTGCCGCCGTTGCGATCGCGCCGCGAAGACATTCCGGCACTGGTGACGCACTTTGTTGAGATCTTCGGTCGCCGGATGGGTAAGCAAATCGAACATATTTCTGAAGAAACGATGGCTGCGCTGACCTCGTATCCGTGGCCGGGTAATATTCGGGAACTGCAGAACCTGATCGAACGCGCGGTTATCCTTTCAGATGATGGAGTCCTTCCAAATCCATTGCCGACGGGAGCGATGGAGGATGTGATCACCGCCCCGGCTGGAACTACTCTGAGGGAGTCCGAGCGAACTCTGATCCTGCACGCCCTTGAAGAAGTCGGTTGGGTAATCGGCGGTCCAAAAGGCGCAGCCGCTAAACTTGGCTTGGCGCGCACCACGCTGATACACAAGATGCAGAGGCTGGGAATTTCCCGGCCGCCTCTCCAAAGCTGGCACGATGTAATTGGGATGGCTCAGCAAGAGCCTGACTCGCCTCTGCAATAGCGGTGCGCTGACATGTATGACCACGGAAGGACAGCTGTCGGATGGCCGACACGATCCAGCAGCTTCTAGAGAGCGAAAACTTGCGCAAAGTCTCCGTTCACATGCAGTTATTTACTTCTAAATGCCTTCGACTTTGGCACGCGAGTTGCCTATACCTAGGCATAATCGCCAAACCGCCGAGTCTTCCAGAAGGGTTGGGTTACACAGAATCGTCGATAATCGCCAAGAGAAGTTGCGACGCATTGGAGAACGAGGAGATTGCGTGAGCGTCATGCCCGCAAACACACTTAGTAAAAGCACCGCGAAAATTGGATTTATCGGCCTGGGACTCATGGGGAGCAGGCTGATACAACGCCTGCATTCATCAGGCTGGAATGCTCAGGCATGGAATCGCAGTCCAGATCCGGCAAGAGCGATGAGTCAAAAGGGCATACGGATCGCGGCATCGCTTGCAGAGCTAGTGGCTGATTCCGATGTGCTTCTTTCCTGCCTAGCCAATGATGCGGCTGTTCACTCCGTGTATCTCGACAAAGATGGCGTTCTTTCCGCAGAGAAGCCGGGCACCATCCTTCTTGAAATGAGCACCATCTCGCCACAGCTATCGCGCCTTCTACATCAGGAGGCTTCAACCCGGGGACTCAGTCTCCTTGATCTGGCTATCTCGGGTTCCACGCCGGCAGTCGACGCTGGAAAGATCACATTGTTTGCTGGCGGGGACCGGGATACCTTCGAGCAATGCATTCCCCTTTATGAGTCCATCGCCAAACAGTGGTTCTTGATCGGAGGCGGCTCTTCCGGCGTTCAAATGAAACTGATCGTCAACCTCCTGCTCGGCGTCGAAATGCAGGCCATCGCGGAAGCAGTGTCCCTGGGTGAGCATCTTCAATTGAATCGAGACGTTCTGCTCGATGTTCTGTCCAAAACAGCGGTCATCGCTCCGGCGTTTGTGGGGAAGTTCCAGAAGATAAGGAACAACGACTACTCGCCGGAATTCCCTTTGCGGCTGATGAGCAAAGATATGGACCTGATCATGGAGACCGCCGTGAACGCAGGGGCCAATCTGCCCGCGGCATCCGTTACCCAGTCCGTGCTTGCCTCCAGCCTTCCCTCAATTGGAGACTTGGATCTGGTAGCTATTACCCCGTTTGTCGTTGGTCACAAGGTTTGAAAGAGAAGGAGAGTCTGTGTCAATGAGTTACTTACCCGATGTGAAGCGGTATGACGAAGCGATGTTCCGGCAATGCGGGCAATCGGGGATCGTGTTGCCGCCGGTTTCGCTTGGCCTGTGGCAGAACTTCGGCGGCATCGATGTTTTCGAGACCGGACGAGCGGTCATCCGCCGAGCGTTCGACAGGGGCGTGACACATTTCGACTTGGCGAACAACTACGGCCCACCGTATGGTTCGGCCGAAGAGAACTTCGGCCGCATTCTGCGGAAAGACTTTAGCGACCACCGGAACGAACTCCTTATTTCGACGAAAGCAGGATGGGATATGTGGCCGGGACCCTACGGCGTGGGCGGCTCGCGCAAGTACCTGCTCGCTGCCCTGGACGAAAGCCTGAAGCGCATGGGACTCGGCTACGTCGACATTTTCTATTCGCACCGGCCGACCATGGATGTTCCGCTTGAAGAAACAATGGGCGCGCTCGTGCAGGCAGTGCGGCAAGGCAAGGCTTTATATGTGGGTATTTCTTCGTACAGTCCGGAGCGGACGCGCGAGGCAGCACAGATTTTGAAGAGCCAAGGCGTCCCGCTGCTCATTCATCAGCCGTCATACTCGATGTTGAACCGCTGGGTGGAAAGGGGTCTGCTCGCTACGCTGGAGGAGTTGGGTGTGGGCTGCATTGCGTTTTCTCCGTTAGCCCAGGGGCTGCTGACGAGCAAGTACCTGAATGGTATTCCGGCGAATTCTCGCGCGAAGGAAGCAGGCTCGTTTCAGAAAGAGTTCCTGAGCGAAGAAAATCTTGCGCGGGTGCGGGCCCTGAACGAGATTGCGAAGGAACGCGGACAGTCACTGGCGCAGATGGCGATCGCATGGGTGTTACGTGACAAGCGGGTAACTTCCGCACTCATCGGAGCGCGTAACGTGGAGCAACTCGATAACTCGCTCGATGCGGTGAAGAAGCTCCAGTTCACGGATGCAGAATTGTCGGAGATTGATCGCCACGCACAAGAAGGCTCGATTGACCTTTGGAAAAACGCCCGAGAGGGAGCGGCGTAGCAAAACACTATTAAGTAACGCATCAGGAAGTGTCCACCGGCGCGCTGGCGATATCGCTATTAGATATCTCGCAGACACGCAAATCAGAACCCTATAGCTTTCGAACCTGAGGTGCTTAATTATGCGATGCTCTTCCTCCATCGTTCTCGTCGCAGCTGCGACGCTTCTTCCTATGACATTACCGGCGCAGCAGACCATCACCGGCCAGGCGGCCTTCGCTGACTGGAATCAGGAGCAGCCGGGGATGCACCGCGAGATCACTCTCGCCGACCTTCCACAGCCCAAGCCCGACGAGGCCGTCAATAACACACCGCACGTCGTTCCCCGCCCCGCCGACTCGTGGCCCGTCGCTCCCGACGGCTTCAAAGTTACACTCTACGCCGGAGGAGATGCTGCCCCTATGCAACGTGCTGACAATAAGGAGCACATGCAGTTGAGTGGGGGCACCTTCACCATGCCGCGCCTTATCCGCGCCGCCCCCAACGGCGATCTCTTTATCGCTGATTCCGGCGCCGGTACTATCTTCATCCTCCGCGGCGTAGGACCAGACGGCAAAGCCACGCAGATCGAAGAGTTCGCCACCGGCCTGGACCACCCCTTCGGCATTGCTTTTTATCCAGCTGACGACCCGAACTATGTTTATGTCGGCAACGCCACCACCATTCAGCGCATTCCCTATCGCACAGGAGATCTGCGCGCGACAGGCGCGCCTGAAACGGTTGTTCCAGATATCCCCGGATATGCCCAACTGATGGGTGGCGGCCACTGGACTCGCGACGTCGTCTTCACCCAGGACGGCCAGCACATGCTCGTCTCCGTCGGCTCCGGCTCAAACGTGGACGACCCTGACACCCACCCCAAGGAGTTCCACCGCGCCGACGTACTCGAGTTCACGCCCGAAGGCAAGTTCATCGAGGTGTACGCCTCCGGCATCCGCAATTGCGTAGGCGAAGCCATTAACCCCACCACCGGCCAACTGTGGTGCTCCACCAACGAGCGCGACAATCTCGGCAATCATCTGGTCCCCGACTATGTCACCTCGATCAAGGAAGGTGGTTTCTACGGCTGGCCCTGGTACTACATGGGCGGCCACCAGGATCCGCGCCTTCCGAAGCCCTGCGCCAATGGCACGGGCCCCAACCCGCAGGCGGGCGCGCTCACCGCGGGCGAGGCCAAGACCTGCAGGCGCGTCGATCTCGCCTCGAAGGTGATTACTCCCGACGTTCTCGTTCAACCGCACATGGCTTCGCTTGAGATGATTTTCTACCCACCCGCCGGCGAATTTCCCAAACAGTATGACGGCGACGCCTTTGCCGCCGAACACGGTTCATGGAACCGTGCTAACCGCGCCGGCTACGAAGTCATTCACATCCCCATGCACAACGGCCACGCCGACGGCAGCTATGAAGACTTCCTTACCGGCTTCGTCACCAAAGACGGCCAGGTCTGGGGCCGTCCCGTAGGTGTCGCCATCGCCAAAGACGGTACCTTGTTCGTCACCGACGACGGCTCCCGCTCCGTCTGGCACGTCACCTACGTAGGCAATCAAAACCTCTCGGCAAGCAACCACAAATGACGAACGTGCGAAAGATGCGACCAACACCAGAACCAGTGCCCTCTTCTTAATCGGCGAAGATTGTGCAAGAAGAAAGACCCCGAAGGGACTCCATGCTCATGAGTGTTCGCTCTCACTATCAGAAGATCAGCGGCATCGTTTTGCTTCTTGGCGTATGCACAGCGAGCGCCATTGCGCAAGCCAGGGACATCCCTGCCCACGGTCCGGCCATCGTTCTCTTCGACGGCAAGGACTTGAGTCAGTTCGATACCTTCCTGACCAGTGCTGGCCTGAACTCCGATCCCAACCATGTGTTCGCCGTGGAAAATGGCGTCGTCCATGTCTCGGGAACTGAATTCGGTTACTTCATCACCAAACAGGAGTACAAAAATTACTATCTGCGCGCTGAGTTCAAATGGGGCGAGGGAACCTTCGCTCCGCGCCAGGGCCAGGCGCGCGACAGCGGCATTCTCTACAACATTCAGGGGCCCAATAAAGTTTGGCCGCGTTCGATCGAGTTTCAGATCAACGAAGGCTGCACGGGCGATTTCTGGATGACCGATGGCGCAGCGCTGACGCCTATTGGCCCAGACGGAAAGGCCGGTGCGCGCGTCACGGGACCTGAAGGCAAAGCGTCGAAGGTAGACCGCTTCAAAAAAGGCGAATTCAAAAACGTCACCGGCTTTCGCGACCCGACCAATGAACTGGAAAAAGCGCACGGAGAGTGGAATGTCGTTGAACTTGTGAACCGCGATGGGCACGTCTGGCAATACGTGAACGGCAAGCTGGCTAACGAGGGGACCGACGCCTTCCCCGCCAGCGGCAAAATTCTCTTCCAGTCCGAAGGCGCCGAAATCTTCTTCCGCGATATCAAGCTTTATCCGCTG
>Ga0206966_1178_pt1 | contig 15693 bp, 12 predicted proteins | sample Alteio_BWOrgHeat_23_FD_152970 | JGI IMG/M metagenome (GOLD analysis project Ga0206966, IMG submission 152970) | Enriched cells from forest soil in Barre Woods Harvard Forest LTER site, Petersham, Massachusetts, United States -... | ecosystem: Environmental > Terrestrial > Soil > Temperate forest >...
TGAGATCATGAGCTTGGATTTGCAATTCCTTCTGATGGCCTTTAATTGTTGCTTCCGCAAGAGCGCATGCCTCCGCGAGTTGATTCTTCTTAGTTGAAATCTGCTCGTGGATTTCCTGCATTCTTGGGTGCATGGGCAAATATTTCTGGGCAAGCAGAACCTCTTTATCCTGCAACTCGTAAAGCAATTTTTGCTGTTCCATAACTACTGGGTGTCGATTTATTGCTTCAATCCGAAGTAATGCTTGGACACGAGCATTTAATTCGGAATGGGTTTCTGCCTCATCAAGCTGTTGCAGAAGAGCCTGGTTTTCAGCTAATTCTTTGTCTAGCGCTCCGCGCTCTTGATTTAGAAGTTCTAGACGCTGCGCAACGGGATTTTTTTTCTTGATCAGAGGTAACAATTGACTTTTCTGATTGAAAGTTCTGTTCTCTATGTCTTGCCTCCTCCATTCTATCGTGAGCATTGGAGACTTGGTTTGAAAGGAAATGCAATGCCGAGTTTGCCTTGTCAGATTTTTGTTCACTTTGTGCAATGGTATATGCATCCAAAAGACAGGTAAGAGCTTTTTCTGCGCGCGAAGGATTTTCATCACGTAGAACAATATTGATCACCCAACTGTCTCTTTTCGTTGAAACCTTTAATCGATCCTTTAATAATTTCACGGGTTCTGTACCAACTGCAGTATATACGGGATTCTGCAAAAGGTCACTTGACCGTAAACATTGCTCAAGAACTGGGGCAGCCAAAATCATTTCTCTTTGGGTATTCAAAATGCTGAAATCAAAGCCATTTGAGTTTGCATCATATTGAAATTCGACGGCTTTATGCCCTTTATTATCTATGGCCAGACTTGCGGATGCTTCATACATTGGTGTGAGACGAAATGTCACCAATACAACTGTTGCCGCAACCAGTATGGCAGTTGATAGACTTATGATCCTATGCCTCCAACATGACGCAGCTATGTCAGCGATGGTAAGCGGTTTGGCCGAATCTGCGTGAACTGGTGGTGGGGGCATTTCTAGCTCGGGATAGGCATTTAGCCGTTAAAAGGGGGATTTAGGCAAATGGGGGACTCAAGAATGGCAAATATTGTAATCTAAACAAGCGGAGATAGTCGATCGGAACGTTGCCCATTGCTTTAGCTCTTCGCTCTATTTAGAATAATGTCGTCATAAATCATAATCAACATATATAGTTATAACTACAGTAGCAGAAAGAAGTAATGAAATATAATCAAGTGACAACTTATATTTCGGGGCTCTTGAATCTCAGTGAAAAAAGGAACAATAGACAAGCAAGGAATTGTGAATTTAATAGTTATAATCCACTAATGATTCAAATGCATCAATTTATTAAATTAGCAATATTAATGCTTATTATTGTCAGTACTGCTTCACGCTACTTGGAAGGCGCTGAAATCGATACTAAATTGGATGTCTCTTCTGCAATGCCAAAGGACTACGCTTTATATCCTGGTGATTTGTTAAAAATCGAAGTATTTGATAATATAGATTTGGCCACCAGTATACGTGTTCCGGCCGAAGGGAAAATCACATTTCCACTAATTGGTGAAGTAAAAAACTTGGTTGGGAAATCAATAGCACAATTTACATCTGAAATTGCACAAAGATTGGAACATGGATATCTGCGCCAAGCTGTTGTAACTGCAACTGTAACAGAATTTGGTCCAAGGTCGGTTTATGTTATGGGAAGCATTTCCAGACCTTCGAATATCCAGCTTAGCCCATTCGGTGATTTAACAGCAATGCAAGCTATTGGGCAAGCTGGGGGGTTCCTTGAGGATGCAAATAGAGCAGGTGCTCAAGTAATAAGGGACGACCCGTCTAATTTGGGTAGGAAAATTGGATTGCCGGTACCTGGAAGCGATCATGCCGAATCTCTAGTTACCGACGTAGTTTTACATCCCAATGATATTATCATTGTTCCTCGGTTGGATCGAGTTTATATTATAGGACAAGTGGCTCACCCAGGGGCTGTAAATTTACCTAGCCAGGAAGTATTAACGGTATCAAAAGCTGTTAGTCTTGCTGGTGGATTTTCGCAATTTGCAAAACAGTCAGAAGTCCAACTTATGAGAGCGGGAAAACGCGTTCTAGTGGTTGATGTTAGATCGATTTTGAACGGAGATATAAAAAGCGAAGATCCAATACTACAGCCCGGAGACACGGTTTACGTTCCTGAGAGCCGCTTTTAGTTATTATAGTCTACAAGGGTATCCTGGAATAATGATAATATCTTCGGAAATGCGAAATGCGCTGATCAGAATATTTTAAATTATGAGAACTTACATATTACTTTAAATTACCGCCGTGTAGCGAAATTAAAAATAAATATGGAATATTTATTTTCATTTACAGGGGGCTAGAAAACTATGAAAGCAATCTCGAATCGAAAGGATTCAAAATATTAAATTGTAAATTTGCATCTCCTTTTCACTCATATTTAAATGAAATTGCAATTGCAATGGCCCGCTTGCAGCATTGCTTATATGCGGTATTTTTAATATGAGCTGATGTTTATTCGCATAGCAAAATGCAATACAGAGCATAAGCTGTTATTTTGAAAAAATGTCAATTATATCGTATTGTCAATTGATCATAGTGGGCCAAGATCATATTTCTCAATCGACCGGGAAAATCCCAGTTGATGGGCGAGAATCGTCGAAATATTTTTTCCTACGCCAATAATATATCAAAAATTTCAATTGCAATAGTTCATATTAAGAATTTTATGAAATCACTTTTTTACTCAAGTTCACTATGGACGGTAATTGGATCTGGGTGCAACAAATTAATTAGTATGATTTTTGTTTATATTATTGTTAAAAGCCTATCCGTTCAAGATTTCGGTACCTTTTGTGCATTTTCGAGTAATCAAATCAGTTTTTCCGTTCTGGCCTCATTCGGTCTTCCAGTAATTATATATAACCTTCAAAGAAGACATTCCGATTCAAGGTCAAAAATATCTAGGGCAACAATAGCTGCATTTGAAGTGCTTATAGTTTCAAATTTGATAGCCTTACTAGCGATATTACTTTTATCAAAGGAAATTTCTAGTCAACTCTATTCGAGAGAAAATTTAATAACTTATTTACCAGCAGGATGCATTTATGGAATGTCATATTCAATATCTCTATTCTTTGATGCTTATTTGAGATCGATTAATAAATATAGAGAGTGTTTTGAAAACCAATTGCTTATTTCTATATTTTCATTGTTGGCATATTGCTGTGGAGTGGCAAAAGGATTATCGGGTTGCATTTTGACACTAATGGGAATCGGTATATTTTCATCAATAATATATTTGAAGTCAATCGATATAAGGATATTTCTAAAATCTAAAGCAATTTCATCTAGTCGAATAAAGCGAATTATCCCCATAATTTTTTCAAGATCAATACCAATTTGGGTTGGAACTGCAATAATTCCTCCAATATCGACTATTTCTCTAAATTTTCTCATATCAAAACTTCCTGATGCATCTACAATTTTTGCGCTCAATGGGGTGCTTCATTATTTAAAGCAAATAATTTTCTTCATTCCACTGTCCTTAGCTGGAACTGCTCAATCACTTTTGTCAAAATCACACGTGAATTCAGATCTAGAGGGTAATAGATTATTTTCAAAATATTTAAAAGCAAATTCAGTAATAATCGTAATATTAGCTCCAATTTCAGTGGCAATTTGTTATTTACTTCCCACTGTACTCGGAGATAAATATGACTATACATGGCCCTACAGCATATTTTACGTGCTGTTCTCGGCGATAGCCACATACAGTATTTTCTTCTCTCGCCTATTACTCGCTCAGGGAAAATTCTTAATAGAACTGTATGGTCAAATAATTTTTGCAATTCCAGTTGTGGCATTATTTGGTATACTAATTTATTATTACAATAGCAAGTATTCATTTACATTATCTTATTGCATATGCAGTGTCGCTCAGATTACGTTTTTTTTAATTTATTCTTCATTAGTTAGAAGAAAAATTATATGAATCATCCATTGGTAAGTGTACTAATTCTCACCTGGAACAGAAAGGAATATATAAATCATTGCATTGATGGAGTGCTAAAGCAAAGTTACAGTAACATAGAAATAATTATAGCAGATAACAACTCTAACTACAAAATTTCCGATCACATTTTAAAAGAATACAAGCCACTAGTAAGGATTATTTCATTCGAGAGAAATTATGGCTGCCCACAGGGGCGGAATCTCGGAGTCAAAAATTGTAAAGGAGATTTTGTTTTTTTTGTCGATGATGACGGATATTTGCATAAGGATGCAATTTCCAATTCAATTGCAATACAATTAGAAACGAATGCAGCAGTGATCGCTGGGGTTGTTGAACAAATTGTCTGGAAGCATCCTGACGATATTCCAAATAGGGAGGTGGATATTGCAATTGGTCAATATCGAGAGAAATCTATTTTTTCAGGGGGAATATGTTTAATTAAGCGAACAATTTTTGAGGATATAGGAGGATATCCAAGCGATTTCTTATATGGCTCTGAGGAAGTTCATATGAGCTTGCAATTGTTAGAAATGGGTATGAAAATTATTCAAAGTAAGGATGTGGTGCTGTTTCATGGACCACTGGGAGATCAAATAAGCAAAGACATGAAAAATTTGTCAAATTGGAATAATAAACTGTGTGTGGCACTTAACCTTTATCCATTACCAATTAAGTTAACGTTTTTAATATATTTTATATTTGCATATCCGATATATTCGTTAAAAATTAGCAATAAATGTTTCGCGCTATTTATATTTTATTTTCCATTTACAATTATAAGGTCACTGATGTACTTCCGCATAACGGGGATTTCATACAAAACTTATTTGAATTATAAGAGACTATTAAAATAAATTATGAAATCAAATAACCTATTTAATGCGCTTCTAGTTTCCATTATTGTAATATTGGCGAATCCTAGAATTGGTGTCTTTTTTAACAATGAAGAGTTCAAGTCTAACATTATTGCATTTATTCTCTGCGTTGCTCTTCTAATTTTGCGAGCACATACTTATTCAAAATATGTAAATTCGAGAATTCTTAGCCTGCTTCTTTTGATAATTGGATGTCTTGCAATAGGTCATACTTTTGGACGAGATGTAATCCATGCATTCTTTTATGAGCCACTATTACCATTTGAAAGCCTAGCATTTATTTTAATAACTATTTTGGCGGGATACGAAATATCAAACTACCCAAGGGCAATAATTTATGCCGCGATCATCACCCTTGCCCTGGCTGTATACGGAAATTTTGCGATCGAAAGTAGAAATTTCTTCATGTCAATTGGAAGAGAGAGTGGTGCTTTTGAAGATCCCAATATTGAGATGGTGCATCTTATGCCCTTGGTTTTACTGGCATTGGCATTTATTGATAAACCAATATATCACTTAGCGTTAATAATCCCCGCAATATTTCTAGCAATTTACACGGTTTCTAGAACAAGTTTATTTGGCGGTGCATTTTGCCTGCTTTTGTTTATATTTTTTAAATGGAATGATATAAGATATCACAAATATTTTAAACATCCCGTATATTTATTCGTAACTTCTATAGCAATAGTAATCGTTGGATATGAAATTTTAAATAGTGACTATCTAAATTTGATTATTCTTAGAATCCAGGAACGATACGAATATTCGGGAATATTTGGAGATAGACTAGATGTAATTAGTGGGTTATCACAACTGGATCTAACGGATTTTTTAAGTCCGATTGGAATTGGTTTTGGATATTTAGGTCAATCTACTAAATATAGCCACAATACCTTTCTTGACGTCTTGCTAATAGGAGGTTCCATAGCATTTACATTATATTTAGTCGTATATGCCAATATTTGTTATTACGCATATAAAATAAACCCAATGCTAGTCCTCGGAATTGCATTCCAAATAATTTCGCTTTTAACTGTTAGTGTTATTGGCTGGAAAATTCACTGGCTTATATTGGGAATTTATTCGGGAATTATTGAAAATAAAGTTTCAATAATGAGAAGCAGATTAATAATTTTAAACGGAGATCTCGAAAAGGAAGTGAAATGTTAAGTCCTTTACAAATTGCGCTATTTGCTTATCGAAGGCCGGATCATTTAGATAGGGCATTAAAATCACTATCTAATAATATAAATTCTAATATTGTAGATTTAAAAATAATTTGCGATGGACCAAAAACCAATTCCTTGAATGAAAAGAAAAATATAAATGAAGTCAGAACAGTAGCGAGTTCCTGGGAGAGCTGTAAAAAATTTAACAATGTGAGATGCATTTTCAAAGAATCAAATGATGGATTAGCGGTATCAATTATTCGAGGGGCGACGGATATAATTAATAATTATGGTCACGTCATAGTTCTTGAAGATGATTTAGAGACTTCACCATATTTTATAAATTATATGAGAGATGGTTTATCTTGCTACGAAAATGATAAAAATGTCGCTTCAATACATGCTTATTCTTATCCAATCAATAATGTAGAGAAAAGATCTTATTTCTTACGAGGAGCGGGATCTTGGGGATGGGGGACATGGAAACGAGCCTGGGACTGCCTTGAAACAAATGGTGATAAATTAAGGCGAATAATCACCTCTTTAAATGAAACTAATGAATTCGACTTTTACGGCACCAGAAATATGATGGAAATGCTTTGCGATCAAATTAGTGGAAGAAACGATTCCTGGGCTATTTTATGGCATGCTTCAACATTTATAAAGAAAATGTATACACTTCATCCAGGCACATCGTTAGTGAAAAACGTTGGTTTTGATGGAAGTGGTACTCATTGTAAAGTAAAAAGCAATGATTTTGACGTAACTCTATCTGAAAGACCAGAGTCTGTCATAAGACAAGGAATAGAAGAGGATGTAGAATTAATGTCAGAACTATTAAAATATTTTAATAAAATAAAAAATAAACGGCGCTTCCCAGGAATACGAAAATTACTCAGGCAGCTTAGAAAATTCACTGTCGGGAGATTATTATAATGTGTGCAATTTCCGGAATGGTTGTTTGGGAAGATGGAATTATAAATATCGATATAATAAAGGATTTAAATAATTTGATGTCTCACCGAGGACCTGATGGGGAAGGAATTTGGCAGAGCCCGGATAAATTAGTTGTCCTTGGACATAGGCGTCTTGCAATATTAGATGTTGGCAAATCTGGCAATCAACCAATGATGAGTCATAACGGGAAATATATTATAACCTTTAACGGAGAAATATACAATTTTCTGGAATTGCGCACTCAATTAAAGGAATTGGGAATCCCATTTCAGACAGAATCCGACACTGAAGTCATTCTTGCTGCTTGGGAATTTTGGGGTGTTGATATGCTTTCAAAATTTAATGGTATGTGGAGTTTGGCAATTTGGGACATTGAACGAAAATCGTTATTTATTTCAAGAGATCGATTCGGAGTTAAACCATTATTTTACAGGTTGAGTAATAATAATTTATTATTCTCATCAGAATTAATGCCATTTAGTAAAATGAAAGGAGGGGAAACGGATTACAATGTGCAGACTATTCGCCGCATTTTAGTAGATCCTTTTAGCGTAGAGGGTAGTGAATTTACTCTATTAAAAAATATTAAGCGATTGCAAGCGGGGCATTACGGAATAGTAGAAAATGGAAATATGAAAATTAAGAGATGGTGGAATACATTGGATAATCTTAATGATTATAATGAAGGTACAAACAATAAGGAAAAGTTTTTTAATTTATTTGAAGATGCCGTGCGTATTAGAATGAGAAGTGATGTACGAATCGGAACTTGTTTGTCTGGCGGCTTTGATTCAACCGCAGTGGCATGCATTATGGAAAGGATTTCTCGTGAGAAGCAGGCAAATCGCATATCTAGCGATTGGCGCCACGCATTTGTCGCAACATTTCCCGGAACGGATATAGACGAGAGACCGCAGGCAGAAATTGCAGCAAAGTATGCAGGAATACATCCTCATTTTATTGAAGTTAAAAGTAGTGGTAATATCGATGAAATAGATTCTGTTCTCGAAAGTGTTGACGATATATATATTGGATTACCAACTGCTATATGGCGCATTTACAGAGAATTAAGAAAAAATGGTGTTTATGTTTCAATTGATGGTCACGGTGCCGATGAATTAATGGGCGCATATCGCCAAGAAAACGGAAAGGCGATATTCCTATTGCGTCAATTATTCAGAGTCATTTCGACTGGAGGTGGAAAGGTGTCAAATTGCGCAGATGCAATACGTCGGATTGCCTTAACGGCGGGCGGGTGGAATTTTCTTCGTGGTGGCTGGAAAGCCGGTGGAGAACCATTCCCATTAGTTGGTAACAGTGACACATTACCTAAGGATTGGGGGAATTTAAATAAAAATCTATACCAAATGTTTCATTCCACAATATTGCCCACTATTTTGCGAAACTATGATAGAATATCTATGAGACATGGCGTAGAAATTAGAATGCCATTTATGGATTGGCGATTGGTTACATTTGTAATGTCACTTCCCGATAATTATAAAACTGATGGTAGCATTACAAAGATTATTGCCAGGGAGTCATTGAACGGATATATGCCAGATTCAATTCGAATGGTGCGGAAAAAAATCGGATTTAATTCTCCAATGCCTGATTGGTTAAATAAAAATCTCGTTGTATGGATAAGGGAGGTATTATCCGGGCCGGTTCCGCAATTTGATGAAATTGTTGACACTAAAAAATTGAAAAACAGAATTGATAAAATGATAACTACTCAAGCCTGGAATTGGACTTCCGCAGGTCGACTTTGGCCGTATCTTCACTTGAGGTGGATGCTGCGTAGATCTATGAACAAAAGATAGTATTTATTTGGAAATAACTCGGTTAATTTATGAACATTAACTACCTTTTAAAAAAAATAATGTTACGTCCAACTTGTGTGTTGGGACGTAAAGCGAAATTATTTAATTGTGCTCGAATATTAAATGGACGCGGTGATAGCAATAGTATAATTATAGGAGACAATTCAGCAATAAAGGGTGAGTTATTTACGTTTGGACATGGTGGAGAAATATCCATAGGGTCGTGGTGCTACATTGGTGAGGGGAGTAAAATTTGGAGTGGTAGGAAAATTAAAATCGGCGATAGAACGTTAATATCTCACGGAGTTAACATATTCGATAACTTGACTCATCCTATTGATTCAATCGATAGGCATCGTCAATTTCGCGATATTATGACTAAGGGACATCCTCGAAATATAAACCTTGGTGATTTGCCCATTATCATAGAAGATGATGTTCTAATAGGTGCAAATGCTATAATCCTTCGGGGTGTTCATATTGGAAGGAGATCAATTATCGGCGCTGGTAGTGTAATATCAAAAAATATTCCGGAAGGTGTAATTGTTGTCGGAAATCCAGGGCGAGTTATAAGGAGAATTGATGAATCACCTCAAAAAAATGATGATACATCAAGTGTGATATGAATAAAAAAATAATTTGGATCACTGGAATACATGGATTTATTGGGCGACATTTAGAAAGCGAAATGATAAAAAATCCAGATAATCAAGTATTTGGCCTAGGAACCTCGTGTCATTTGGGGATAGATCATAATTGCATATCGAAACCTATCAATGCAAATAATTTAGATATTCTTTTATCGAAATCTGGAAATCCAAATTATATTTTTCATTTGTCTGGCGGATCATCAGTGCCTTTATCTATAAAGAATCCCTTGGAGGATTTCAATAAAACAGTGAATGCGACTGAAGAATTATTGGATTGGATGCGTCGAAGAACTTGCGATGCCAAATTACTTATAGTGTCAAGTGCCGCTGTATATGGAGATTGTTCAATTTCCGAAATACCAGAAGATAATGTTACAAATCCATTGTCACCATATGGACTCCACAAATCTTTAATTGAAAAAATGTCGAAGTACTATGCCAAAAATTATAATTTAAAGTTGGTAATAGTACGATTATTTTCAGTGTATGGAATTGGTCTGAGAAGGCAAATAATATGGGAAACCTGTCGAAGAATATTTGAAAATAGCGATGAATTGCTGTTTTCCGGGACTGGTCTAGAGAAAAGGGATTGGCTGAATATTGGTGATGCTATTTCGCTGCTAATATTCTCAATAAAACTAGCCGATTATAACTCACCAATCTATAATGGAGGATCGGGGAAGCCCCTGGAAGTAAGAGAAATGGTTAATAAAATTTGCTCAGTTTGGGGTAGCAAAATACCAATAAGGTTTGACGGAATTACGCGCGCAGGAGATCCATTTTCATTAGTGGCTTCACTAAAGAAAATTAATAGTTGCGGCTGGACTCCAAAGGTTAATATTAATACTGGACTAATTGAAACGGTGGCTTGGGTGAAAAGAAATATAATATGAGAATCGGTTTTACTATAATTGGCGGAAATAATTGGATGGGTGGTCATCGTTACCTAAAAAATTTAATTTCTACATTGACTAACAATCCAGAATTTAATGTTACGCCGATATTATTTATTGGAGATGATTTATCCGAAGATCAGGAGAGGCTAATATGCGAATATCCTCCTGAGTCAATATATCGGGATAAATCATTTAATAAAATGTCATCACTTAATAATTATATTGAATCAATTATTCGAGGCCGATTACCTCATATAGAGTGTGCTTTTCGAAGTGCAAAGATCGATGTATTCTTTGAATGGGCAAAATTCATTGGATGGAACGCCAGAATCCCAATACTTGCTTGGATACCTGATTTGCAACATCGCCGACTACCAAAATTATTTTCAAATTTGGAATGGATAAAGCGGGAAATTGGATTTAGATTGCAGGCGAGGTTTGGCAGAACAATTATGGTAAGTAGTGAATCTTCAAAAAATGATTTTATTGATTTATATCAATTCGCAAATTGTAGAAGAATAACTATTACTAAATTCGCCACCCCTACTATTACGGAAAATAAAATAGCTCAAAGAGAAGAGCTTGGTAAAAAGTACTCTTTGCCTGAAAATTATTTCTACTTACCAAATCAATTTTGGAAGCATAAAAATCACATAACAATTGTCGAATCTTTGAGAATTCTTAAGGAAAATGGAATGTGCCCCTATGTCATTTGCAGTGGACCAACTAGGGACTTAAAAGGGAATGAGAATTATAATTTTATAATGGGCATGGTAAAAAAATACGAATTAAATGATAATTTGATTTATTTAGGCGTTGTTCCGTATACGGATCTTCTCGGATTAATGTGTTCTTCTATTGCAGTTATTAATCCATCATTATTCGAGGGTTGGAGTACGACAGTAGAAGAAGCAAAAGCGTTAGGGGTTCCTCTTATTTTATCGGACATAAAAGTTCATCGCGAACAGGCACCCAGCGCTTTATTTTTTCCTGCTGAAGACTCGCAAAAGGCAGCATTGAGTTTAAGTGGTAAAAATATAAATTATAAAAAATATATATTTAGGAATGTAATACCCGAATCAGAAAAGCTTAGAATATTTGCAAAAGAATTCTCGCATGCAGCACACATTGCAATGATGAATGCGCGTAAAAAAATTATTTGAGTTATCTGAAATGAATAACCCGCTTATTTCAATAATTACAGTTTGCTTTAACTCCGAAGCAACTATTGGTGATGCGATATTAAGTGTTTTAAATCAAAATTATAAAAATATACAAATAATAGTGATTGATGGGGCAAGCAAAGATAATACAATAAAAGTAATTAGAAGTCTTACGGGAGGTAAAAATGTATTTATTTTATCTGAGCCTGATTATGGAATTTATGATGCAATGAATAAGGGGATTAAATATTCAACGGGTGAGATTGTTGGATTTCTTAATTCGGATGACATGTTCGCAAATATTAATGTAATTACAACAATTGTTGAAACCATGAAAAATCAAAAAATTGATGCCTGTTATTCTGATCTTGTATATGTAAGTAGGAACGACACGGAGAAGTATGGTAGATATTGGAAATCAGGAAGCGCTAATTTATCATCTCTTAAGATCGGATGGATACCGCCGCATCCAACTTTTTACGCCCGAAAGGAAATTTACACAAGGTTTGGACATTACAAATTAGAATTTGGAATTGTGGCCGATCACGAGTTGATGTCGCGGTTTATTGGCAAATATAAAATACGTATGTCTTACATACCAAAAGTTTTGATTAAAATGCGCTATGGAGGCGCATCCCATAAAAGTGTTCTAAATATACTAAGGCAAAATATATTAATTATTATTGGATTAATTAGAAATAGAATAGGTGTTTCACCATTATTTTTAATTTACAAAACGCTTATTCGTTACCGTCAATTACTATATGGGAATAATAAAAAATGTCGAACGGAATATTTTACAGATATAATGTAAAATGAAAAAAATATGAACATTAAAAATACATCAGAGCACGAAGAGAGAGAAGTGCGGAGGCCATTCCTAAATGAAATGCGAGCGCGAAATGTGTTGCGCATGGTTGATTTATTAACAATAACAATGTTTTGGTCCTTATCTCATCAATTGAGATTAGGGTGGTTTTCATTTTCAATATTTCTGTCTAATAGATTTATATTAGTTATAATGGCTCTTATGTTTTCAGCTTATGTACTCGAAACCGCTGATTTTAATATACGTAGAAAACCATTGTATAGTATGTTCATATTCTGGGGGGCGTGTGCATTAGCAACTTCATTGATTTCTGGCGTATTTTATATATCAGCATTAGCCTGGACAAGTGGAGGTCAAGATTTACTGGGTAGAGGCGTGGTTATTCCAGCGTTATTTGGTACCGCAATAGTTGGCGGATTATTTCGATATTCAATATTTACCCGAATGGCATCACAATTAAAAGTTGGATATTGGCTTGTCATTGGAACTGAAAAAATAATTACGAAAAATAAATTTATTGATTTACTGAAAAAAGACATCTCCAGCAGGGGAATCCATATTTGGGAAATAAGTAAAAATATCTATTTTAAATCAGAATCAGATGTCTTGGAAGATAATAAAAATATCGATTTTTCTTTGGACATATTATCAAAAGAGTGGTTAGGAATAATATTGCTTGACGATTTTTCTCTATCAGGAGAAAAATTGGAGGCCTTAATGTATGCTCGATTAAAGGGAACTCCAATTTATACTGTTCCTGAATTTTACGAAGAATTTTGGCAAAAAGTACCAGTTCTTTATTTGGATCATAGATGGTTTGCAATTACCGGTGGATTTGGTTTATTGCACGAACCACTTCATAGGAAGGCTAAGAGATTATCAGACATATTTCTCTCAATTATTATTCTAATATTATCATTGCCAATTATTATTATATCATCATTATGGATTAAAATATTTGGTGGTTTCGGATCATTTATTTATACCCAAGTTAGGATTGGTCAGGGGGAAAGAAAATTTATAATTTATAAATTACGCACAATGCGTCATGACTCTGAAAAAGACGGAGCCAAATGGGCGCAGAAAAATGACAATAGGATAATCCCACTAGGTGGACTTATAAGAAAATTTAGAATCGATGAATTGCCTCAATTAATTAATATATTACGTGGCGACATGAGTTTTATCGGTCCAAGACCAGAACGTCCCGAAATGATTGTAAATCTTGAAAGAGAAATACCATATTTTTCCTTGCGCCATTTGGTTAAACCCGGTTTAACAGGTTGGGCGCAGGTCTGTTTTCCTTATGGTGCTAGCGTTGATGATACGCGTCATAAATTGGAGTACGATTTATACTATATAAAACATCAAACCATATGGCTTGATATTGTAATTATAATACGAACAATTCGTGTTGTCATTAAGGGGTTTGGTGGACGGTAGTATATTATTATATGAAAGATTTATTAGACGATATTGAAAGGACTAATTTACGTTTCTCGGCACATCTGAATGCAGTGCGGTTCTCTGCTGCTGGATTTGTAGTTCTTCAGCACGTTCGTCAGTTGTTATTTTTAGAGTGGCATAAATTGCCAGATATCGATAAAAATATATTTGTTAAAATATTTTACCTATTGAGTTCCTTTGGTTATCCATCGGTAATTATATTTTTTGTACTAAGTGGATTTCTAGTTGGTGGATCTGTAATTTATGATATAAAAGGCAATACATTTTCATTTCATGAGTACTTCATAAGGCGCTTTATACGCATATACATTGTTTTAATACCCGCCTTAGTCATCGGAGGCATTCTTGATTTTTGGGGATATAGTTGTTTTAATCAGACAGGATTGTATACTGAGGGAAGGAAAATAATTAATTGGAATATTCATGAGCACTCGAATATAATTACTTTTATCCAAAATATATTTAATTTGCAAACTATTACAGCTCCTGTTTATGGAAGTAATGGACCTTTATGGAGTCTCGCTAATGAATTCTGGTATTATGTATTGTTCCCGCTATTATATTGTGCTTGTAGACCGATATTTAAAATATATGATAGAGTAATAATAACTGTTTTGATAGCATTTATATTAATATTATTATACCCAATAGTGCTTTCATATATGGTTTTTTGGATATTGGGAGTCGCCATTAGATTTATTTCAAAATCATTTATTCGATCATCTTGGCTATCATTGATATTAGTTTTCATGGCTATGACCATCGACTCAATAACAATTTACGACGGTTCAATTTTAGCTAGATACCTACAGGATCTGTTTGTTGCCATTACAATTGCAAATTATATTTTATCATTAATGTATAACGAAAAACTATGCAAATTTGAAAAATGCAAAATAATTAATAAGTTATCGGAATTTAGTTATAGTTTATATCTATTTCACTTTCCAATTTTGGTATTTATTTGTGCTATTTGCAGCCAATTTGGGAATATTAGTTTAGACATGAGTCCGGATAAAGTTGTATCGTATTTATTTCTTGTTATTATAATTGTTATTTTATACCTTTACTCTTTCGGGTTTTATCAAATAACGGAGAAATATACCTCAAGTGTAAGGAGGCATACATATAAAATTGTAAGGAAAATAATAAAGAATTCCCACATATCAAAAAACGAATAATTCACTTTTCGCTTCGAGCGGCATTTCGGACGAGCATGTAGTTGTCTCCGAAATCATTGGAATGCGCTGAATCAATACCTGACCGACGGTGTCGGCCCTGAAAAATTGACCAACCATTTTGATTAACATGATTTGCAGCGAAGTGCCATTCCTAAGAATGACCAGGAATCGATGAAAAACCTCAAATACCTGGTCATTCGAGGAACCAGCTATGCGCTCCGAAAGCCCCGATCAGAACCAATCGATCATCTTCAACGATCTGAAGGACCTCCTGGATCCGAAGGATGCGCTGTACCGACTGGCCGCCCAAGTCCCCTGGGCCGAGATCGACGCGCACTTCGCTCCGTTCTACTCGGACAAGGGCCGCCCCGCCAAGCCCGCTCGGCTCATGGTCGCCCTGGTGATGCTCAAGCACATGTTCAACCTCTCGGATGAGCAGGTGGTGGATCGGTGGCGGCAGAATCCCTACTACCAGTACTTCTCGGGCATGCGGCAGTTCCAATGGGGACTGCCCTGCGACCCCACCGATCTCATCTACTTCCGCAAGCGGATCGGACCCAGCGGGGCGGAAGACATTCTCAAGTGGACGGTGCAGATGTCGGGCACGGACGCTGAACCCTCCGTGGTGGTCGTCGACAC
>Ga0206966_1179_pt1 | contig 15670 bp, 12 predicted proteins | sample Alteio_BWOrgHeat_23_FD_152970 | JGI IMG/M metagenome (GOLD analysis project Ga0206966, IMG submission 152970) | Enriched cells from forest soil in Barre Woods Harvard Forest LTER site, Petersham, Massachusetts, United States -... | ecosystem: Environmental > Terrestrial > Soil > Temperate forest >...
GACGTCAAGTCTGAATCGGAGTTAGATGGTGATGTCACTTCCTACAGACGCGAATTACAGCGATGCCGATATGACCGCCTTGGTCGGCATGCAAGAAGCTTTCAAGGCGCAGCGTCTCGGATTTCGCAATGCACCATTCTTCACCATCAAACGCCGCCTCGAGGCGCTTCGTAAAATCCGCGCATTGATTCTCGATAATGGTGAGCCTATCAGGAAGAGCATCTCTGAGGATTTCGGTCATCGATCGGCCGCAGAAACCGAGTTGCTCGAAATAGTGCCTGTGTTGAACGCACTCCGCCATACCCGTCGCAATCTAGGAAAGTGGATGCGTCCGGAGACGAGACCGGTCGACATTGCTTTCCAGCCTGGCCGTGCTTGGATTCGTTACGAACCGCTCGGCGTCATAGGCATTCTCGCTCCTTGGAACTACCCCCTGTTGCTCACCGTCGTGCCCCTGATCAATGCGATCGCCGCGGGTAACCGAGTCATGATGAAGCCTTCTGAACTGACTCCATGCTTTTCCGAACTTCTTCGAAGTCTTATCTCACTTCACTTCGATCCAGTAGACGTGACAGTAATCACAGGGGGACCGACCTTGGCACGCGATTTTGCACGTCTTCCCTTCGATCACCTCATGTTTACTGGGTCTACATCGGTCGGCCGTGAGGTTATGAAGGCAGCAGCAGAAAATCTCACACCGGTGACGCTGGAACTCGGCGGAAAATCACCTGCCATCGTTTGTCCGGACTACCCGATACGAAAGGCCGCCCACAGCATCGCGTTCGGAAAATTTTTGAACTCAGGGCAAACCTGTATCGCTCCAGACTACGTTCTGGTCCCAAAGGACCGTTGTCCGGCGTTCGCCGAGCATGTCATAGCCGCAGCACAACGCGCGTACCCGGCGATTCAAGATAATCCCGACTACAGCAGCATTATTACCAACAGTCATCGCGCCCGACTGCTAGCCGCTTTGGCAGAAGCAGAGGCAGGTGGAGCAACCTTCATTTCATCGGACCCATCGCCTCTTCGCTCCGCAATTGCACCGACAGTCGTCATGGATGCACCCGCAGACTGTTCGTTGTTGAAGGATGAAATCTTTGGGCCGATCCTGCCGATCATTCCCTACGAAACTCTCGAGGAGGCGATCGAATTCATTAATCAGAAACCACGGCCGCTGGCGCTCTATTGTTTTAGCAATGACAAGGGTTCGCAGAAGACGGTTCTTGATAAGGCAACATCGGGTGGTGTGACGATCAACGGCACCCTGCTCCATATTGCACAAGACGGGCTGCCGTTCGGTGGAGTCGGCCCGAGCGGTATGGGCGCCTATCATGGTCAGGATGGATTCCGACGGTTTAGCCATGTACGTTCAATTTACAAAGTGGGAATGCTGAACGCTTTCGAATACCTCGGGCCGCCTTGGGGATCACTCGCGAATCGCGTGACAGCGGTTTTGAAACGTCGTTGACTAAATCTTCACTGCGATATGGGCTTCGCCGAAGAAATTCATCTGCGCGCACTTGCAGTTCCAGCACTCACATATCGGCGGGATCGAACCCTATCTGCCGTCGGTACAGGGAAAACCGATATAGGCCGAATGGCCGAGATCTCCCTCTAGAGGTGATCTAGAGCTACCGGTCAAGCCGTCTTCGCCTCACGCGCGTCTGCTTTCTCGGCAGCCTTGCCAACGGGTCGTCTCCTAGGACTTCGAGCCAGTTGGCGATATAGCCGGCATGGTCATCACGTACTTCCGGCGTCAGCTCCAGATCGGCGCACAGGAATGCGCTGCCCAGCTCGGCAACGAGTTCCTCGCGGGCGTAGCCCTCATCGCCCCAGGTCTTCCGGCCGAAATCGCGGGTCAGGCGGATCGGATGCTTAGTCGAATGAATGTTATGCATGTCCGAGCGTGGCGTAGTAGCTTTCGGCGTCGCCGAAGGCTTCGATGATCGGCATCTGCACGTAGTCCAGCTCCTGCGGGTAATAGGCGCGGTTGCCGCCGTGCTTCAAAAGTGACGGAAATATGCTTGAAGAATTCCTCGGCGCGCGCGATGCGCTCAACCGGCGTGAGCTGGCTTTCGGCCTTGGCGTAGTAGATTTCCGGAAGACCGTCGATCTGCTCGACGTTGAACACTGTGTAGTCCTTGAGGAACGGGATTTCGCGCTCGATATCCTCACCGCTGTCGTCGTGCTCGGTGCGCGTGATGGAATTGGCGTAAACCACGAGCGAGCCCTTCTCGCTCTTGCGGACATGCGCGTTCAGGTCGAGGGCCTGCTTAAAGGTCATCCAGATCGGCGCCGCAAAACCCTGCTCCATTGCGCTGGCCCAGAGCATCAGGATGTTGATGCCGGAATAGGGCTGGCCATTATGGCGAAGCGGCCGCGTGATCTTCCCCGCCGCGTGTTCGGCGTTCCAGGGTTTCATCCACGGCCTGACGCCCTGCCCCAGTGAAGTGATGATCTTGCTGGTGATGCGAGTGTAAACGTCCTGCTTTTCTTCTGTGTTCGACATGGTCTTGTCCTTTCCGCGTTTTCTCGTAACGCGGGCATGAACAAGCGCGGCACAGAGCGGGACCTGTCACCGGAGGGAAATGGCCAACACGGGAGCGAAGCGAAGGGAGCGGGCAACGCCGTTGACAGGGACCGCCGCCGCGCCATGATCCGCGTCGAGTTACGAGAGGCGGAAAGGAACAAGACAGGACATAGTGGCAGGACAATCTCGGGGTCGCCATGATGCGGCCGGGCAGGGATTTTCACAACTATTGCTGGATCAATGCGGTTGCTCCACGGCGACGAATCGCGACCTCCGCCCGTGACAGTCTACCCCGGACAGGTTTTACAACGACTTACAGACCCCGCGAGGAGCCTCCTGATAGACGCAAGTCGCCGTGGCCATCGATTACTGTGGGTTGAGGAGTGGATTACACAGCGACTAAAAGGCGAAAATCCCGTTACAATAGAATTCCTGGCCGAGCGGTCGTCAACAACAAGGAGTCGCGAAGCGAAGCAAAGTCTCTGCCCCCGTCAAACGGGCGATAGCCTTAAGCAAATGGTGAGGCTGGAACTTCAGCTCGGCGGGGGAACCGCGGTTCTTCATGTTGCAAAAGACGAACGCCGCCCAGATCCGATCCTAATAACTGAGCTAAGCCTACTTCAGAAAGGGTGGTAAGCCATCCTGCTCCCGCCGAACATTCAGTCCAGCCACAGTAATTTCCTTGAAACTCGGCGGGTGAGTTGCCAGCCTCGCGTCCCGCGGGGGTACGGGTGATGCAAGTAAGAGAAGTTCCTTTTTAGTCTGGTCCGGATCGGTCCCGTTCGCGATCACATGAGGAAGAACGTTGTACCCGTCTGCCGTTTCGTAGTAGAAGAAGAAGCCACCAGGGACTCGAACTTTAAACAAATGAACTCCAACGGGAATCCGAATTAGAAGTTGCTTGTCATCTCCTTCTGTTGCTTCTTTCACGGGCAGTAAGAAAACTACATGCCTCTTAAGATCAGGCTTCACTCGGATACTGCCGGTCTTCGCAGTCACCAGCACCAGGCGGCCTGCGTGAGGGGAGTCTGGCGGCGGAGCCTTAAACTCCATATCATGTGGAAAGAAAATCGCACCGCCGTGTCCACACTCAAACAATATATTTACAGATTCTGAAATGTCTTCAATTGAGAATTCGGAATGCGCCGCATCGTCTAACATGGCGGGATGCTAGCAACAGCCTTCTGATTCGTCAAGTAAAAAGAGGCTTTAATGCTTAAAGAATGGTTAGATCACGACCGCCCGTCGATTGCGAGTGAGTGGACGGTCGAGGAACCCATGCAGGGCGTCTTCCTTGTCCGATCAGAAAATGCCACAAAGATCTTGCGGGGCGATATCGTCACCGTTCTCTTGCCGCTCCTCAACGGGACGCGTTCCGTGTGCGAATTGCTAAGCGAAATCCCTAACATGCCGCACGATAAGTTAATTGCTACCCTGGAGTTACTCGACACACAGAATTTGATCACTAGGAAAGCGGTCGACAACACAGTCAAGGCAGAGTCTGCATATTGGCGGTTGACCGGGACGGATGACTCAACGGTGGCTCTTCATAAGGCCGAAGCCGCTTGTTCCGTGATCTCTATCGACGGCGAGGGATTAGAGACGATTCGAGAAACTCTCGCCGGTGCGGGGATTCGGATGGCCAGCGATGCGCCTTTCCGGATGATCGTAGCTCGAGATACACTCGATCCTCGGCTCGCAGGAATCAACCAAGAATGCCTTTGCGCCGGGATCAATTGGATGTTGGCACGACCTTATGGGCGGCGGCACTGGATTGGTCCCTTATTCATTCCGGGCCAAACACCCTGCTGGGAATGTCTTTCCGCATGGCTCAGGATCAATGGGTGGTCGGCTACACCCGTTTTCGCGGAGTGGGATGTACAAACTCGGGCTACTCTCATCTTAGCGGCGACCCAGGCCGCGAGGTGGTTACTGACCGGGAACTGTGACTCGCTCGTTGGGCGCATACAAGAGTTCGACACAGGAGCGCTAACATTCACAGAGCATCGTCTGCTAACAAGTCCCATCTGTCCCCATTGTGCGGGGATTTCAAAACAAATAGACCTGAATGCAACGTTAAGTCCTCTCACCGGGGTAACGGCACGCGTCGAGGCGATGTGCGAATGGCCAGGCCTAGTGGTGTACAGCGGAAAAACCAGTCAAAAGGTGGGCTTCAATCGATTTGACCGTCTTTACTACTGTCGATCACAGGACACATTCGGCGTTGCGGAGTGCGCAGCCGGTGCCAAGACGGTTTGCCTCGCGGAAGGTGTTGAGCGTTACAGTGTTCGGTTTGGCGGATTTGAGCCAGTAGTCATGGCGAGCTATCAGAGTTTGGGGAAACAAGCCGTGCATCCCAATCAGTTATTGCTGGAGAGTGAGTCCGCACCATACCTTGCCGATGAAATCACAGGATGGGTACCAGCTGTATCATTATTCTCTTCCGAGACCCGCTTCGTTCCCGCCGGTCTTGTTTATCTTTGCTTTGACGAATGCTTTGCCGCGGACACGAACGGCTGCGCATCGGGAAGTACACTACAAACGGCAACTCTTTCCGCCTTGCTTGAACTAATCGAACGAGACGCAGTCTCGCTTTGGTGGTACAACCGCGCACGTCGACCCAGAGTAGATCTTGCGAGCCTACATTCGGCACGAATTGACTCCGTGCTAGAAGCGGCCCGAAATTGCAATCTCCACGTTGAAGTGCTGGACCTTACTACAGACTTTGACATTCATGTCTGTGTGGCGCTAGCGAACGGTGAACGGCCAGGCATTGTAATGGGAACGGCGGCACATATTGATCCGGAGCGATGTGTTTGGAGGGCGTTGGCGGAAATGAGTGCAGGAATGTCGCGCTTGTCCTCGCCTCCAGATGGCCGCCATCACTGGCTTGAGGATTTCCGAATAGAACAGTTCGAATATCTAAGACCCACTGATGATGGCGCAAGCATATGGTGTGCAATACCTGGGCAAGATGTGGCGAACTCACTCGCTGGGGTTTTGGAACGTGTTCAACGAGCGGGGCTCGATGTTCTACGAGTTGATCTGACGCGCCCTGAATTGCAAATCCCCGTTGTACGAATACTGGTTCCAGGGTTGCGCCCTCTCCAACGACGGCTGGCATCCGGCCGATTGTATGAAATCCCGGTGAAGCTTGGCTGGTTGGCGCACCCCCTGAGCCCGGAAGAGATGAATCCGTTGCCATTCTCGCCTTAATGCCAAGGCGAGCCATGAGTGGTACCCAACGCGCGTCGGAGCGGATTGAGTCGAAGGCGGGATATGCATTGGCAACCGAGGCGAATGGGTCAAGTTCGGAGTAAGCCAGTTCAAGCCATACGAACGCGTTTTCCTTGTCTCCTATTGCAGCATAAGCAGCGGCGACATAAGTAGGCGGGACCCCGCCTCTCCTGGCGTCCGCTACCAAGCGCCGAAGCGTTCGTTCTGCTTGCTCCTTCATGTCGGCTTGGGCATAGACCTCGACCCAAACGCGAAGAGTCATCGGGTGATCTTGGTGCACCTCAGGCACAGATTCCAACTCATGGACAGCTTCGGAGAAGAGTCCTTTTCGTGCAAAAACTTCGGCAATAATTAGGTGATCGACGAATAATTTCGGGTCCATTTGCCCCAACTTGCGCGATTGCTGCAGTGCGCGATCATCAAGTCCCGCATAAAAATAGACCACAGCAAGGTTGATATTGGCCGCTGTGCTAAGAGGATCAGCCGCCACCGCGGCTTCGGCGGCTTGAACCGCCTCAGGAAAACGGCGCTGTTTGGCTAGCTGGTAGGAGAGCCATTGCCAGCCGGGTGCCAGCTTTGGGTCAAGTGCAAGGGCATGGCGAAATAGCCGCTCTGCCGCTTCTAGATTACGATCGTAGACAGAAGTGATTTGGGCGACTGAGACATAGGCCGCAGGCAAGCGGTTGTTCAATTCAACTGCTCGGTGGGCCGCTTGGCGAGCCTCGGCCAAAGCTTTTTCTGGTGGCAGCAAGTTGCGCTCGGCTAGGACGAATAGAGCGTCAGCAATGCCGCAATAAGCTTCCGCAAAGTTGGCGTCGTGCTTGACAGCCTGACGGAAATATTCCAGAGATGCCTGAATCGACTCGTCACTGCGCTGGTGGAAAAGGAAACGACCCGTCCAGTAAAGATCACGCGCAGTAAGGCCACCGGCGTCAATCGACTGCCCCGAGAGCTGAGTGCCAGCTAGACTGATGTTGAGTTCGTGGGAGAGTGTTCGAGCGATATCATCGGGCAAAAGGAGAACGTCCCGCTCGTCCCTCGACATATCTCGCGACCAAACCTGAGAGCCATCTTTAGTATCGACCATGCGTACAACAACATGGACTTGCTGGTTAACGTGGCGCACACTGCCAATGAGTAGGTAGTGCGCGTTAAGCTTTCTTCCGATGTCGATCGCAGACAGATCGGAGGCCTTAAAACGAAACGAGGTCTCCGGTCCAATGACGCGGAGATCAGGGATTTGTCCGAGAGCGTTCATCACCTCCTCTGTGAACCCAAAGCTGAAGTATTCTGGTGTGTCGTCAGTTTCCTGGAACGGCAGCACAGCAACCGAACGGTCCTGCCCAGCGGAGTGGACTGGCTGATGTCGAAAGAACGCGGTCAAAATAATAACTGCCAAACCCAATATCAGCGCGAAGCTCCCGATTAACCTCAAGAATGTTGCCCGCTTTGACAATCGACGCAGGAGACGAGTTCGCGATTTGGCGTTATTTTGGACGAGCGCAGCTTTTACTTCCGCCGCGGACTGAAACCTCTCGGATGGAGTTTTTCTCAAGCAACCCAGAATAGTTTCGTCCCAGTTCGGATCCAAGTGAGGAGCAAGATCTCGTGGAGGCTTTGGCTTATCGTTGAGGTGCTTCAGGGCAACAGTTACCTTAGAGTCGCCCGTGAAGGGACGCTGGCCTGTCACCATTTCGTACATCACAACACCCAGCGCATAGATGTCAGAGGCCGGAGTTATCTCCTCGCCCCTGATTTGTTCCGGCGCCATATAGTCCACGGTCCCGACAATACCCGCATGGGTCAGAGACCTGTCATCATGGATGCCGCGCGCAAGACCAAAATCGGTGACTACAGCACAGTCGCGTTGGGCCCCGCTTACCAGCATGACATTGCCGCTCTTGAAATCGCGATGGATGACCTCCGCCTGGTGAGCAGCGGAGAGCGCATCAGCCATGTCCTCAATAAAAGGTAAAGCCTCAGTTTCCGGCATCGGTCCACGCTTGACTCGTGACGCCAGAGTTTCGCCATTCAGGAATTGCATGGTTAGAAACAGAAACTCCGCGCCGGTCTCTGAACGATCAACGCCCAGGTCGTGGATGCGGCATACGTTCGGATGAGTCACCCGTTTTCCCATCAGAATTTCCCGCCTAAAACGCTCTAATGCTGTGGGATCTGAGGCGATGTCAAGACGAATGGTCTTCAGGGCAACTCGATCGTTGAGCCTTAAATCTTCGGCCTCATAGACCGTTCCCATTCCGCCGTCAGCGATGTGCCTAATGATTCGAAAACGGCCTGCAATCACTCTCGGAACTGGCAATGTAGAAATCGTAAGTGCAGAGTCGAGTGGACCGGACTTGCCGTCGACATCAAGCAAGGAATTGACCTGCTCAAAAAGATCCGGGTCTTGGCCGCAACTCTGTTTTAGGAATGCGATCCGGCCTTCAGGGTCGAGCAGACGCGCCGCAGCAAATAGCTCCCCAACCCGCTTCCAGTCCTGATTATCCACTCAATTCCCTCGTGCTATTGCATGATGTAGCCAAGCTCGGGCTAGACACCAATTTGTAACTGTACTCAGGGATATGCCTTTTATCTTCGCTATTTCTTCCATCTCAAGGCCGCCGAAGAACCGTAGTTCGACAACGCGACTCTGCCTTGGCGATATCTCTTCGAGCGGCTTGAGCGCGCCATCCAGGGCAGCAGGTCGTTTGACTTTTGCGCAGGCAAGACGAGAGCTTCTTCCAGTTGGATTTTTTCCTCCCACCTCCATGTTTCTCTGCCATCTTCCTCCGGGCGTGAGCCACGAGGATCCGGCGCATTGACGTCGCGGCCATAGCAATAAAATGGGACCGTCCATGCCACTCTATGCACTCCTGTCCCACGAGGCGCAAATATGCTTCGTGGACAAGTTTAGTGGCTTGAATCGTCTGTCCGGATTTCTCGCCCCGCATGTAATGCGCAGCCAAGCGTCGTAATTCGCCGTAGACAATTGGAAGAAGACGCGTCGCTGCAGCCTGATCCCCTTCTTGGAGATCGCCGAGGAGTGCGCTAACCTCGCCGGGTGTTGTTCGCATAAACCCCTCTCGGAATCTTTATTTATTGCAGATGCTCTGCACCCTTCAAGGACGGCGAACAAAGACAAGGCTCTCGTCCTGGCATGACGAATCACGGAGAGGCTGCAGCGACTCAACTCGTTTCGACTGTGGTCTAAGATCGCTCAATTACAACCGCGACGGCGACCGCGCTCGACTGAAAACTTCGGTTTCTATCGCACGATTGCATCAATCATTTCTCACACTTAGGGAACAAAAGAACCATTACCGATGATACCTATAATTCGCAAACGTGTTGGGCACGGGCTAACCGGGCTGAAGACGTCGTGATTCGCCGCCGGTACCTGGCCCCAAACGTGCCTGTCCGCTCGATACATTCATCCTAGCGAGGATGCTGTTCTCAACGTGTTTTCCCGGATGTAAGCTGGAAAATGCCTGCTCTAATGAGTTAGCCCGGCTTAGCGATGACAACGGAATGCTCGTGTGGTAGCTGAATTGTCACTTGTGCGAAGCCAGCATCTCAGCCTAGCGTATGTTCACGCGATTTCCCCATGGCTCTCAGCATCCATCCTCAAATCGAAGGCAACATCGAAACATTCGATTTTTGTGATTCAGAGTTGGTGATTGGGCTCGTATACGCAGCGGGAACGAACTATAGGCCTGTCCAGGAATGCATTGAGCGGGTACTCAAAGGTCATGGCTATACCCCCGGATTCATCCGCATAAGCGATTTGATCGGCTCGTTAACAAATCGTACCTTAATTGACGACTCTGAAATTGCTCGGATATCTAGCAGAATGGACGCAGGAAATGCCGCATGTCGCGAATCGGGACGGCGTGACATCTGGGCATTAGCAGCCATCGCAGAGATCAACAAAATGAGGGGAAACGACCTCCCCCAGCAGAATTCGCTTCCCCGAACCGCTCATGTGATTCTTTCTCTCAAAAGACCAGAGGAAGTCGCCACCCTTCGCAAAGTGTACGGAGATGGTTTTTTCGTTATAGGGGTGTTTGCCACGGAGAAAGAGAGGTTGGATAGCCTCATCGAAAAGAACGCACCCAAACGGGACGCGATTGCGCTCATCAAGAGAGACGAAGATGAGCTTGCTGATGAGTATGGACAGCAAACACGCGAAACATTCCACCTTGCGGATGTCTTCGTTCAGTTGAAGGCTGGGAAGTTCAACGATGAACTGAGCCGCTTCTTCCAGCTCATTTTTTCCGATCCATACGTCACCCCCACCCAGCAAGAGCACGCGATGTTTCTTGCTTATGCTACCTCTTTGCGCTCAGGCCAACTCGGGCGACAAGTGGGAGCGGCGATAGCAACGAGAAGAGGCGATGTTCTAGCGGTCGGATGTAACGACGTACCTCGGCCGGGCGGAGGCCTTTACTGGCCAGAGCAGAATGATAATAGAGATCACGTCCTCGGCTTCGATACAAATGACAAATACCGAGACAGAATTGTTGAACAGCTTATCGCAAAACTGCCCGTCAATATCGATGGCGATACTTCAACTCGGAATGTATTGAGGAAAAGCTTTCGGAGCGTCTTGGAGATCACAGAATACGGTCGAGCTGTCCATGCCGAGATGGATGCTTTGCTGACTTGCGCGCGATCAGGGGTGAGCCCAACGGGCGCAATTTTGTATACCACCACCTTCCCTTGCCACAATTGCACCCGACATATCATTGCAGCTGGAATCGAGCGTGTGATCTACATTGAGCCGTATGCAAAGAGCAGGGCGGAAGAATTGCACGAAGATGCAATTGTCATAGAAGAAAAGGCGCTGATGCCCAATCGGGGTGCAAGGAAGGTTCCGTTTACTCATTTTGTGGGCGTCGGGCCTCGGAAGTATTTTGACTTGTTCTCGCTCAACCTGAGCAGCGGACATGCGCTTGCCAGAAAGGCGAATGGGCAAAAACTTCAGCTTATCGAGGGAAAATCATGGCCCAGAATTCCACTTTCACATTTCACGTATATTCAACGAGAGCAGCTGGCCATCGAAGATTTGGACGTCCTGCCCAAGCAATTGGCCTTCTTTCCTGAACAGAAGTAGAGATCGCCCTGAGAGGTTAAGCCCATGGCTGTAGTGAAGAACAAGACCACCGAGCGCGGTCGAGAGTTTTGGTCTCATGTTGAATCGATCGCTTCGCAGGTTCGCAATAGCGGACCCATTTACTTGAGACGGTCGACGGACGGCTCGTTTCCGGAAAACGGTACAGCGAAGGCCGGAAATATGCGGAATCATCCAGGCGACATCAGGCGCACAGATGGTTCGTCCAATCGCTGAATAGGTAAAGGATTCCGGTTTGAGTTGATCGGAATTCGGACCGCGACCAGATCAGCAACCACCCGCTACAGTATTCGCTACGGTCAATTTCTAGGGGTATGCGCAAAAGCTCTAGGTGATGATTCAATGGTCGGGGCGGAGGGATTCGAACCGCCGGCCACTCAATGCAATGTGCAAGATACTGAATCCACGTTGCCAGTCAAGCCATAAATGTCATGGATGCCACGCCACCTTGCCCGAATATTGCCCCGAGGGTTGTCAGGGACGCCGGTCTTCCGGAAATTTTGTGAGTCGCCAAAATTGTCATCTGAGCGCAAAGGGAACCGGCGTTTTGAACTCGCAGGCAGATTCGGCAGGGCATGTGCGTGACCACGGATAGTCACAGAGATTACGCCGAGTGTGCGGCGAGAGATCAGCAGTCAGACCTCGCCCTCAGTTCATCTTCAGCTCTAACGATAGAAGCTCGCGGCCCCAGCTCAGGCGGCCAGACCGTAACGGTGATGCAAGCCACCAAGTCTTGGCACGGATGCGACTCGGCAACCTGCATTCGGGTTCTTCTTTGGTTCACGATCCGCAGGTGTTCCGGCCCGCATACATGGCGACTCCTTATCCCCTCTGCTTAATTGTCTCAGAGGTTCCCTAACTCGCGGCAAAACTCAAACTCGAGTGCTCTCACTCATGCGGACTAACAGGAGCGGGCAGCTCACGTACAATCATGCATTCGGAGAACAATTGAAAATCCTTCTTACATTCACTGGTTTCCATGATCCGTACGCCAAAGGGCTTCTAGGCGACGATGACCAACCAGGCCCCATAGTCTCTCTTCTCCAGGCCCGCAGCTTTGATTTGGTTTATCTTCTCACCACGCCAAACACGGAGCGGAATACGCAAGCGACGGCGGCCGTTTTGAGCAACATTGGGCTTAGGGAGGTATCGCTGCCGCTTCAGGACCCCACAGAATATAGAGCCATCCTGAAGCAACTTAGGGGAATCACCGCGAGCATAGTCGAAGAGTTTCCTGGGGCGGAGTACTTCGTCTCTGTAGCCTCAGGCACGCCGCAGATGCACGCTTGCTGGGTGCTGCTAACGGCATCTGGAGAGTTTCCGGCGCGGATACTGTACATCCGGCCGAACCGCTTCGTAACCGCCGAACGACCGTCGGTATCCGAGATCGACCTTACCCGGTCCGAGTTTCCCGTGATCCGCATCAGAGATGTGCAAGTCGAAGTGCCGGACACTCCAACCCCAGACATTCCTACCGCACTCGCGGAACTTGAACTGACGGCAGACCATCCGAAGATGGTTGCCGCGCTGGGTCAGGCCGCCGCCTTGGCTCCGTCCACCGCGCCAGTCCTGATTCTGGGTGCCACGGGTACAGGCAAGGAGCTACTGGCGAAGTTCATCCACAAGATGAGCGGGCGGCCACGTGACAGATTCATTGCCCTCAACTGCGCGGCAATACCGAAGGACTTGGCGGAAAGCATCCTGTTCGGACACAAGAAGGGTAGCTTCACAGGAGCCACTAGCGATCAGGCTGGCAAATTCGAACAGGCTGACACGGGTACTTTGTTCCTTGACGAGCTTGGCGAGTTGCCGTTAGCCGCTCAGGCCAAGTTGCTGCGGGTATTACAGGATGGAGTGGTCGAGCCCATCGGCGCTAAAACACCTCGAAAGGTCGACGTCCGAATCGTCGCAGCAACGAATCAAAACCTCGGAAAGGCGATAGTCCAAAAGGACTTTCGGGAGGATCTGTACTATCGTCTCAACGTCGGTGAAATCCGTCTCCCGCCGCTTCGAGAGCGTAGAAGCGACATTCCTAAAATTGCGCTTCATATCCTCGACTACGTAAACAAGACCCTGCGACGGCCCAAACGACTTTCCCCGGCAGCCCTCAGCCGATTGCAAGGCTATGCATGGCCTGGAAACGTTCGAGAACTGCAAAACGTGATTGAGCGTTCGGCGCGCCTAACCGGAAAAGAAGTCATCGATGCCGATGATCTTGTCATTACCGAGCCGGTCGCCAAAGAGAATCCGTTAGGCGTTCTACCGGAACCGAGAGAGGGCTTTTCTCTCGAAGGTTTCCTCGCGAGCGCGCGGAAACAGTTGCTCCTGAAAGCCCTCGAGTCGGCAAATGGAAACCAGAGCGAAGCGGCGAGGCTTCTCGGTATCAGCCCACAAGCGGTGTCGAAGTTCGCCAAGAGTTTACTGGATCGTCGGTAACTTCAAGCCAAGTTGAAACAGACTTAAACCCAGGTTGTAATCAGCATCATGGGTTTTCGACGCAAGTCCCTATTTTTGAATATAATAGGTGCTCGATCGACGGTGGTTATGAATTTGCAAAAAAGTCTCTGCCCTGATGAGTGACGAACCACGAGCGCCAAGCGCCACCGAATCCGAATTCGCTCCCGAAAGCCACGACGGATCACCAAGTGAAGTGTTGCGCTGGATTGCTCCAGAGCGCCTCACGGAGACCTTGCTGCCGGGGTTTTTCCATCCCAAATACGATGCGGTCGATTCGTTCTTGGCCGATTCTTCCCAACGTTGGGTCAGGCTCGGCGACTTGGTGCATGAGCTCACGCCTCGAACCCCACCTCCTTCTCACCCAACCATCACATGGTTCGTTGAAGGAAGTCCGACCTCATTGGAGATCTCAGAACTTCAGCCGCGTCAAAGTTTGCCAACTGGATCGTTCTTGTTGCCGGAGAAGGCAATCCTTCTCCAGTTGACGGTCAAGGGCTCCTTGGGGGTTGAGTACTGGGATAGCGCACTGTATCCGGGGGGTGGTGCAGCAAGCCCGGATGTGCTGGTACTCACAACAGCAGGAACCACGGACCCAGCATGGATTGCATGGCAACTCCGAACGAACGAACTGGTGGACCTTCAGCTTGACAGGGCGCGGCTCGGCACCATCATTCCGCGAATTGATCAAAGCTTAGTGTTACGGTTGTGCCTTCCGGTTCCGGGGCTAAGCCAGCAGTTGGATGATGCAAACACCCTCCGTCGGATTATTCGAGAGGAGCAATCTCTTTCGCGCGCGCAGAAGAACATTGAGGCGGCAAGACGAATTCAACGAGAGTTCGTTGTCACAGGGGCCTCTCTTCAAGATCGTCTTCAACAATTTGAGGACTACCTGACCAGCGAAGAATGGATTACACCAGGGTCCTTATTCAGACTTGATCGGGTGGAAGGCACGCTCAAATTTACCGTTCGGCCGATCCGTCAACCCCGAACATCGGCCCGGCACGCGCCATCTCCGACTTCCGAGGTGAACGCTACTCAAAAATGGTCGGAATGGTGCTCGGATCCTCAGGAGCCTTGGCGAGTCTTCAACAGCTTTCTTGATAAAGAAGATCTGCCGGCGAGTGTCCTCGCCCAGATCACTGCGAACTCCCAGTCCCAAGCAACCGCGCTCAACGCCCAGTTCGTCGGGCTGCCCAACTTCGACGGTTGGCGAGAGTTTTACCGGTCGGTCTGGGACCTGCAGGGCGCACTGACGCCGTCTGACTGGAGCCAAATGCTGAAGATTTGGAGAGTTGTGTTTCGCGAGCTTCCGACAGACAGTATAGCGGCGCTGACCGCTGAGAATACTTCTATCCGGAACGATCTGCGTGATACACCCGAATCAACCCTCATAGCATTTGTGCGTGAAGTGTCACGCCCCATCCTCGCCCTTAAGGCTATTCACGAAGAACAAGTTGCGCGAATCTTCCTAATCGTTGGTCCAGACCAAACAGATGATCCTGTCCACGCTGCGGCGGTTCTCAAAGGATACGCATCAATCCTTTCTGAAAACCTGAACCGCGCTACCCACTTCACCGCGGAAGCAGCGCAGAAGGAATCTCTACGACGCTTGTCGTGGCTGAGACATCATCTCAACGGGCCCCTCGGAATCGCGTCCAATGCTCTCGACGACATCAAGATATTCCTGAAGCACAACCCGGAAATCGCGACAAAACTTGTGCCCACTGATGCTATCGCGAACAGGATGGCGTCGCGTCCAGGACGTGAGCTAAGTGACTATACCCTCAAGGCACGGCTCGCCATTCTCGAGCGAGAGATCAATAATCTTAAAGGCCTTTCGGAACAGATTCGGCAGCTGAGCGAGATCGGACCAAACGAAGAGATGGCCGAACTCGATGTCGTCAAGCTTCTGTGCGAACGGGCAGATCTCTGCCGAGACTTGGTCAGTGGACTCACAGTAAATACGGAAATGTGTCAGGTGCCGACACTCATATTTGGCAACGCCAGCCAGCTCAGCCATGCATTTGATGAACTGTTTTTCAATGCCTGCCGAGAGTTCCGAGAACACGTGACAACGGACCCATGTATCGTCGCTTCTGCTGTCGCCAGTTCGCGGCACCTCACGATCAAGGTGCATGACAACGCCTTGCCGATATCTGACGGCTTACCGACTAATCCGTTTGGCCAAGGTGTTACGAGACATCGGGGAGCCGGGGGCGGTACAGGACTCGGCCTCACGATAGTCCGGGAAATCATAGCAGTGCACGGAGGGCGTTGTCTCCTTGAAGAGAATCACGGGCAGGACGGCACCCGTC
>Ga0206966_1180_pt1 | contig 15637 bp, 17 predicted proteins | sample Alteio_BWOrgHeat_23_FD_152970 | JGI IMG/M metagenome (GOLD analysis project Ga0206966, IMG submission 152970) | Enriched cells from forest soil in Barre Woods Harvard Forest LTER site, Petersham, Massachusetts, United States -... | ecosystem: Environmental > Terrestrial > Soil > Temperate forest >...
TGCGGAAGCGCTTCGAAGCGGAAGCCAAGCGCGCCGGCCGCATTGCATTTTTCCCGAGTCGCGCGCTTTCAACGGACAACGCCGCAATGATCGCCGCCGCCGGTTACGCGAGCTACGCCGCGGGGATTCATTCGGACTCGACGTTGAACGCCGATCCGAATCTACCGCTTGCCGCGCGCTTGTACGGCGCCGCTTCGTAATTTTCAAACGGAAAAACTACAGGAAGTCCGGCTCGTAGATGTACGCCATGCCGTCTTTGGAAACGGCGTAGGTCTTCGCGCCGTCCTCGCTCCACCGAATTTCCACCACGCCATCGGCTTCGCATTCGTCGTATCGCGTGTTCGTGCGTAAATCAGCGATGAAGAGATGACCCTTCGCTGAATCTTGCTGCCACGACGTGTAGCACGCGAGCAGCGGCAGTGTCGGATGCGCGACGCAAAATTCCGCGTCGAAGGGAAGCTGCTGCGATTCGAGTGGCTCAAAATCCAGCCGATAGGCGCGAGATGCAGCGCAATAAACGAGCGCATCGCCGCCCGCGAGCCATGTGAGATCGCTCACATGCCCTTGCGCTTGAAACGATTGCACTCGCCTCAGCCACGGCACTTCCGCGATCAGGATCGCGTCGTCCGCCCACTCGCCCTGAATTTCCACCACGCTTGCGATTCGTTTTCCGTCGGGACTGAAAACCGTATTGCCGTAGCCGTGGAACGCGCCCTCTTCGCCAAACTCGGCTTCGTAGGTCTGTCGCTCGAGCCAGTCCGGAAGGCCCGCCTGCGCGAGCGGAGCGTCCTCCATCGGTGGTGCGCCGCGCAAGCCCGACGCCCACAAGCGCAGCGAAGCTGACTTTCCACCGATTGTTGCCGCCGCGATGTAGACCGAGTCCGGCGACCATGCGACGTGCGACGGCAGCTTCTGAAATTTTCCAAACGCGCCGGTGAATTCTTTCCCGTCGAGGTCGAACACGTGAATCGCGGGCTGCCACGCCGCCCACGCGCCGGCGAGGTAACTTCCCGTGCGCGACCACGCGAAGCTCGCAGGCAGGTGTTTCGCGAGCGCCGGCGTTTCACCGGGAACGGCGAGCGCCATCTGCCCGAAACTGTTGTGCAGGTCGTAGATCGTGACGCGCGGCGCCGTGCCACGAGTCTCCGCGGAAATCGCGCACACGTTTCCGTGCGACGACAGCGCTACCTTCGACGCTTTTCCCACGAATGCCGGCTTGCGCGTCCAATTCGATTCGCGCGAGAGATCTTCGATGCCGCGCCGGATCAGCGCCGCTGAACGAACGGCAAGCCCCTGCGCGCCGTTCTTGCGAACGACGATCCCGCCCGCCGCCGGTTTTTCGATCGTTTCCATGGGTTCGTAGCGCGCCGGTCAAGGACCCGGTCAGCGCATAGCCGTCACCTTGTCTAACTGCGATTTCGCGCGCGCAATTTGCTCGGCCACTTTTGCCGCCATCTCGCTCAGCACGTCGCGCCCCAGCGCCTTCGCTTCATCGAGGTGCGCTTTCAACTTGTACAAATCAGACTGCAACAGCTTCGCCGTCTCGGCATCCAGCTCCACCACGCGCGCCTGCGCCTGGCTGATCCGCCGGATCACGCGAACCAGATCGGCACCTGCACCGTCGCCCTTCACGGCTTCGGGGCTATGCTCGTAGCCCGTCAGAATTTTCGTCAGCCGCGTCTCGTCGCCGGATTCGTAGGCGCCATTCGCTTCGGCCATCAGCACTTCGCGCCGCGAACGGTCCGCAGCCTCGGACGCCAGGTCCGGATGAATCCGCTTGGCCACTTCGCGGTACAGGCGCTTCATCTCCAGCGTCGCCTCAAAACTCCTGGGCGCCACGTCGCTCTTTTCACCCGCGCTGGCTTTGGTTTCTTCCGCGCGCGTCCGCGCATCGCAAGCAAACGACTTCGCTTTCTGATCCGACGGATTCGCTTCCGCGCGCCGCGCCGCAATCTGCGCCTTCAATTCATCGAGTTCGGCGTACAAGGTTCCGACGTGGTGCAGATACTGTTTCTCAAACGCACCCAGTTCCGCTCGCAAATCCTCGGCCTTCAATTCACGCTCGGCGAGTTCCGCTTGAATTGCGGCGTGCTCCTCGAGCTTTAGCGCCAGCTCGCGCTCTTCGGGCTTCGCGATAGCGCCAAGAGACGCGCTGAGAGTTTTTAGGTCTGTGGACTTTTGCGTCATTCGTCGCCCATCCGCCCAGCAGGATCGCACTGAACCGGCCAGCGGGGCAAAACGCTGCGCCACACGCGCCTTTTCACGTACGGCCGGCGGAGCTAACTCTTCACTGTAAATTGTAAGTCTCTAGCCGCAGCGCGGCGGGCCTTCGCGTCCGCCTGTTTCCATAAACTCTAATAGCGCGTTTAGACAGGGCGGTACTGGAGCTTCATCGGCGGAACTTCAAGCAACTTCTCCCAACAGGCGGCGTCTAACGAAACTGTAGGTACAAAAAAAAAGAACGGCGCCGAAGCGCCGTTCTCTCAAAACTTTTCAACTGCTTGGAGAGGCTATTCCGCTGCGGGTGCCGATTCCGGCATCGTCAGCTTGGCCTTCGCCAGGGCGCGGATCAGGTTCGCTTCTACAGCCGATTCGGTCGTATTCCGCACGGTGGCCAGTTCGCTCACCAGCAGATACTTGGCGCGTTCCAGCATTTTCTTCTCGCGGAACGAAAGCGGCTTGGTGCGGCTCAGGGCTACAAGGCCCTTCAAAACCGCGGCCACTTCCATCAGCGATCCGGTGCGCATTTTGTCGGAGTTTTCTTTGAAACGGTGCTTCCAGTCGTGGTGAGAGGAGGAGCGGCCATTCTCGAGAAACGTAAGGACGGCGCCGGCTTGCCCGCTGCGAATCACAGGGCGCAATCCAACGGATTCAACGTTTGCCTGCGGGACAGACACCTTCAGTCCGCTGGAGTGAATCTTGAGCATGTAAAAGCGCTCGGAGCGGCCGTTCAGGTAGCTATAGCTGATCTGTTCGATGATCCCAACGCCATGGTTCGGGTACACGACTTTTTCGCCTAGCTTAAATTCCATAGGTGGAACTCCCCTCCGCGGAAAGCATATTGAAAGTTTAGGCACACGGTACGTAAAGGTCAAGGGAATCCCGCCTGAAAGCGGGGAGATTCGGGTAGCCCGAAATCGAATGTTTTCAGTAACTTTGGCCCCCAAATTGCCCTATACTGGGGCGGTGCTAGCCCTCTCATTGGACACCTCTTCGCGCGGCGGAAGTGTCGCCGTTTTGCGCGATCAGGCCGTTCTCGGCGTCGTTTCCACCTGGGGCGAAGAGGATTATTCCTCCCGCATCTTCCGCCAACTTGAGTTCCTGCTCGCCGAACTGGGCCTCAAACTCGACCAATTCGAGCTGTTTGCCGTCGCTTCCGGGCCTGGTTCGTTTACCGGGCTGCGGGTGGGGCTGGCGTCCGCGAAGGCGTGGTCAGAGGCCTATGCGAGGCCTGTCGTGGGCGTGAGCGTCCTGGAGGCTGTGGCGACCCAGTGCGCGTATCCGGCGGCCTGGGTGGTCCCTGTGGTGGATGCGCGGCGCGGGCAGTTCTATGCGGCGGCGTATCGACGCTCGGGTTCCGGTGTGCACCTCGAAGGCGACGAATGTGTGGTGAGCGGCGATGAGTTTCTCGCGCTGATCCGCTCACACTCTGCCGCGCAATCGGGCTGGCAGCTTAGTTCACAGTCGGGCGGCGGGGAAGTCGCCGTGGTCGCCACCGAACCGGAACTTGTGACTCATCTTCTCGAGTCTGCCGGAGTGAAAGTGTTCCGCGCCTCCAACGTACTCGCGCCCTGGATCGGGCAGCTCGCCGTCACGCGCGCGCAGCAGGGAAAATTTTCCGACGCGCTCACGCTCGACGCCAACTACGTCCGCCGCAGCGATGCTGAAACCGGCGCGAAGGGCCGGTAACCGGTGGCCGTTCGCGAGCTGGAACCTCGAGACGTTGATGCCGTGCTCGCCATTCAACGCGCCTGCCCGGAGATCGCGCAGTGGAGCCGGCTGGACTACGAACGCGTGGAAGCTGGCGAGATGGTCGGCTGGGTGGCAGAGCGCATCGCTGGTGAGGGCGCGCTAGGGCCGTCCGTCGTCGGATTCGTAGTCGCGCGCAACATCCCGCCCGAAGTGGAAATCCTGAACATCGCCGTTGCACCGGAAGCGCGCAAGCACGGCGTCGGCAGCGACCTATTTGATCGCGTACTCGAATGGGCGCGGTCCGAAGGCGCCACGCAAGCGATCCTCGAAGTTCGCGCCGGCAACGACGCGGCTCTCCGACTCTACCACCGCCGCGAATTTCACATCGTCGGCCGCCGCCCGCGCTACTACTCGAATCCGGTGGACGACGCGCTCCTCCTCACCGCCACGCTCTGACTTCCCGCTAGCGTCAAAATTTTTCCGCATGTAAACTCCCGCGGCACCGCGGCGCGCAACGCGCGCGTCCGACAGGGCCCAAGCCCTGTCGGCGGCTCACGGGCGCAAGCGCCCGTGCCTCCGAGGCGAGCGCAGCGAGCTGTAACATAGACTGTCAGTCTGTGCGCATCCGTCGTGCGGCGCGCCAAACAAAAAAGGACTCCATGCTCCTCGAAAACGCCAGCCTCGAACTCCTGAAACGCGCGCTCCCCGAACTCGACGCGGGCTTCGAAGAACTTCCCGCGCTAGCGCGCCCATCGATGGCCAGCGCGCGCCAATTCGAAGTGATGGCCGAAGTCGCCACGCTCCTGCAGAACAACTTTCCGTACTTCCATCCGCTCTACGCCGGACAAATGCTCAACCCGCCGCACCCGATCGCTCGCGCCGCGTACGCACTCGCCACCTGGATCAATCCCAATAACCACGCTCTCGACGGCGGCCGCGCCAGTTCCGCAATGGAAAAAGAATCGGTCGCGGAGATCGCCGCGATGTTCGGCTGGAAGGAACACCTCGGCCATCTGTGCGGCGGCGGCACGATGGCGAATCTCGAAGCGCTGTGGGTCGCGGGTCAACTGCATCCTGATAAAAAGGTCGTCGCGTCGGATCAAGCGCACTACACGCACCAGCGCATCACGTCCGTCTTGAAATTGCCATTCGCCGCTGTCGCATCCGATTCGCGCGGGCGCATGGACCTCGCAGCGCTTGAAAAAATGCTCGAGGCAGGCGACGTAGGAACAATTGTCGCGACGATCGGTACCACAGGAACAGGTTCGGTCGATCCGCTTCCAGAAATTCTTCACCTCGCGCGAACGTATGGAGTCCGCGTCCACGCCGACTGCGCCTACGGCGGCTACTTCAAGCTCGCGACAACTCTTCCGCCCGAAGCGCGCGCCGCCTACGACCAAATCGCAAAAGTCGATTCGATTGTGATCGATCCGCACAAGCACGGCCTTCAGCCCTACGGCTGCGGCTGCGTGCTATTCAAAGATCCCAGCGTCGGCACGCACTACAAGCACGAGTCTCCGTACACGTACTTCACCGCCGCAGATCTTCACCTCGGCGAAATCAGTCTAGAGTGTTCGCGCCCCGGCGCGTCAGCAGTCGCGCTGTGGGCCACGCAGCGCCTGCTGCCGCTCACCGAGGGCGGGGAATTCGCGAAGATGCTCGAATCTTCGCGCCAGGCCGCCGTCACGTTTTCGGATTTGCTCTGCGGCGATCCGCGCTGGGTCGTGCCGTTCGCGCCGGAACTCGACATCGTCGTGTGGGCGCCGCGCGCGCGAACCGCGGAAGAAACGAGCGCGCTCTCACAAAAGATATTCGATCAATCAGCACTCCAAAATCTTCACCTGGCGCTCATCCACCTTCCCGCGCGTTTTTTCACCTCTGCTGCGCTGCCAAAGCCGATGTGGGCCAGCACAGAAGGAAAAGTTCTCTGCCTTCGCTCGTGCCTGATGAAACCGGAGCACCGCGACTGGCTGCCGCGCATCTGGGAAATTCTCGGCACAGCCGCCGACGCCGTGCTCCCGCGCTGAAACGGCTCTCGGGTAGAAAGTCTATTTATTTCACACGCCGGGTTGTGATACTTCTCTCCCGTCAGGCCCGATTCCAAACTTCGGAGGATTCGATGCCAGCCACGACGAACGATGTGCGTCAGCTGCTTCTCGAAACAAATCAGGAATATCGGCGGCTCGCAGAAGCACATCTGCGCTGCGAATCGCTGCTGAATAATTTGGTGACGCAGACGTACTGGAAGCAGGAAGATTTGGAGCAGGAAATTCTGCTGAAGAAGACCAAGCTCCGCATCAAGGATCAGATGGAGATGCTGGTCTTCACGCAGTGCCGCAATCTGCCGCACTAGCGCGGTCCCGCGACGCGAGCTGTTCTGTCGTACAATAGAAGTGCATCTAGCGGCGATCGATTCGCACTCTCAGGCGCAGTGAATCACACACGCAACTGTTTCGCGGACGAAGGAAATCACACTCCGATATGGTGAAGGACGCTTACAAGTTTGCCTTGCCGCTGCTCGCGGCGACGGTATTGCTTTTCCTGGCCGGTACGAAGTGGCCGGTCGCGATCTGGTTCGGCGCGATCTTTCTCGTGCTGCTGCTTTTTGTCTGCTACTTTTTCCGCGACCCGCAGCGCACCATTCCCACCGATCCGAGTGTGATCGTGTCGCCGGCCGACGGTAAGGTCGTGGAGATTGTGGACGAGCTTCTCGATTCGCGCATGGGCCATCGCATCAGCATTTTTCTGAATATTTTCAACGTGCACGTGCAGCGCGCGCCTGTCGCAGCGCGCATCGCGGATGTGGTGTACCAGCCGGGCAAATTTTATGCGGCGTTCCGCTCCGACGCGTCCGTGGAGAATGAGCAAAACATCATTTACTTACACGCGCCTCGCGGCACCGTTGTCTTCAAACAAATCGCCGGAGCCATCGCGCGCCGCGTGATATGCTGGAAAACCGAAGGCGAAAATGTCGCCATCGGCGAGCACGTGGGACTGATTCGGTTCGGCTCTCGCGTCGATGTCTGGCTGCCGATGGATACCGAACTAAAAGTAAAACGCGGTGACACCGTAAAGGGCGGCGAAAGCATACTCGCAAGATGGAATTGAACGAAATGGTCATCACCGCGCCCGAAGAGGACCGCCGCGCTCCCAACCGCAGCCGCAAACTCCGTCGCGGAATTTACATCCTTCCCAGCGCATTCACCGTCGCGAACTTGTTGTGCGGTTATTACGCGATTCTCGCCACACTCGACGGGCGCTTCCTGGATTTCGATCGCGCCGCGTGCGCGATTGGGTTCGCCTACCTTTTTGATTCGATGGACGGCCGCGTCGCGCGGATGATGGGCACCGAAAGCGCGTTCGGCAGGGAATTCGACTCACTCGCAGACGTGGTGAGTTTTGGTATCGCGCCGGCAATCCTCATTTACGCGTGGGCGATCCGCGGGCTATCGGTAGGAACCCTTCCGGAAATTGGCGTCTTGCCGGCAATCTCGCCGGAATGGCTGCACCTGAAAGAACTCGGCTGGCTGATTGGATTCTCGTTCGCGGTGTGCTGCGCGTGGCGGCTCGCGCGATTCAACATTCAAGGCATGGCGCCCGGCGGCAATCGCTACTTTGTCGGAATGCCCACTCCGGCCGCGGCCGGAATGCTCGCCGCGATCGTGCACTTTTTTAAGGGCGAACCGGTCGAGAGCGTCACCTTCTCGCTTTTCTTGCTCGGGCTGATGATTGTGCTCGGTGCGCTAATGTCCAGCACGATTCGCTTTTTCAGCTTCAAAGACATTCCGCTTACCAAGCGCATGCCTTCGCTTTCCGTGATCGTCCTGGCGATTCTGGTCGGTGCGGTGATCTTTTTTTCGCGGCAGACTTTATTGATTGTCACCGCCGTCTACACCATTCACGGTCCGATTCTGCAGCTCATTCGCTCCGCTCGTTTGAAGGCGCGTCCCGCCTAACCATGCCATCCGGCGCTTCTAAATCGCCGCGCGTCGCCATCGTTGGCGCCGGCTCGCTTCGCGGCAAAGAACTCAAGCTCGTACTCGAAGATCGCAATTTTCCTGCCAGCGAAATGGTGCTGCTCGATGAGCCGACGGCCGCAGGCACGCTCACCGAAGCGGCGGGAGAGCCGGCGTTCATTCGCGCGCTCGACGAAAATAGTTTTGAAGGCGCGCAGATCGCGTTTTTCACCGGCTCGATGGCTGACGCCGAACAGAATTGGGAAGCGGCGCAACGGTCCGGTGCGACCGTGATCGATATGACGGGCGCGTTGCTCGCGGCAGGGAAGGCGACTTCGTGGATCCCGTCGCTCGATTCCGTTTTGCTACCGCGTCCTGGTGCATCCGCCGCGGCGAAAGGGAAGGGCGCTGCGATGGCGTACTCATCGCCGAGCCCTGCGACGATCATCGCGTGTACCGTCGCCGCGGGCCTCGCGAAATTTTCTCCGGTGCGTGTGGCCATCGTGATGAATCTTCCGGTTTCTGAACGCGATCAAGCCGGTGTGGACGAACTCGAAAGCCAGACGACAAATTTGCTTTCGTTCCGTCCGATCGAGCAAACCGTTTTCGACACACAGGTTGCGTTCAACATGCTCGCGGCCTTCGGCGAAAATGCGAAGCCGTCGCTCGCCGACGTGCGCACCGCGGTCGCGCGCAATGTAGCGCATTGCCTCACCGGCCGCGCTGCGGCACCCGCGATTCAGATCGTTCAAGCGCCGGTCTTCTACGGTTGCGCATTCAACGCGTTCGCGGAATTCGCGGCTCCCGTTTCCGGCGAACAGCTCGCAGCGTCGCTCTTGCCGCTGGGAATGCGCGTGGCATCGGGCGACGATCTCACGCCATCGAATGTAAGCGTCGTCGGCGAAGCGGACATTCATATCGGGCGCATCGAACCCGATCCCTCGGTCCCGTCCGGCGTCTGGCTCTGGGGCGTGGCCGATAATTTGCGCCTGGCGGCTGTGAACGCGGTCCGCATTGCGGAGGCTTTGGTTGCGGAGCCGAAAATTCAGTAAGGCCATATCACGCGCGGCACTCGCGTTCTGCGCTGTCGCGTCAGTCTTGATCGCCGGCTGCGGCTACCACGTCGCAGGAACTTCGCCGAGCCTTCCCGAAGATTGGAAATCGATCGCGATCCCCGCGTTTAAAAACGACACGACCAGCTATCGCATCGAGCAGAAATTCACCGCAGCCGTGATTCGCCAGTTCATCGAGCGCACGAAATACCACATCACGCAGGACCCGCAGAATGCAGACGCCGTGCTGCACGGCGAAGTCGTCTCGATCGAAACCAGCCCTGTGATTTTCGACGCCGCTACGGGACAGGTGACTTCCATGGTCGTCACGATCCACACGAAAGTCAGCCTCGTTGAAAATAAAAGCGAGAAAGTGATCTACCACAACGACGACGTCGTCTTTCGCGACGAGTACCAAATCTCTACCGACGTGAGAAGCTTCTTTCAGGAAGAAGGCCCAGCCATCGAGCGCATGTCGCGTGATTTTGCCGCGCAATTGGTATCCAACGTGACGGAGAATTTCTAGTGCCCGAAGCCACCACAGAACGCCTTTTTGCGCTGCTCGCGAAAGCGAAGCCTGTCGGCGCGATCGTTCTGATTGGCACGGACCCTTATCTGCGTGATCTGTGCCGCAATAAAATTATCGACACCTACGTCCCCGACGCGATGCGCGGCTGGGCGCTCGGCCGCGTCGATCTGGACGGCAGCGACTGGGGCGAACTTTTTCAGCGCGCCGATACTTTGCCGATGATGGCCAGCTGCCAGGTGATCGTCGCAACCGGCGCCGAGTCGATCGAAATTCGTTCGAAGGGTGGCGCGGCGGCTGACGAAGACGACGAGGAAGAGGACGCAGGTTCAGGCGAAGGTGACGAGCGCCAGGAAACGCTAAAGGCTCTCGCAAAGTATCTCGCTTCGCCCGCGCCATTCACCGTGTTGCTCTTCGAAGTTCCGAAGCTCGACCGACGCCAGCGCCTCTACAAAATCCTCGCGGAGCACGCGCTGCTCGTCGAACTTACGCTCGATGCGGCCGCGGCGCGAACACTCGCGACGAACATGGCCGTTGAACTTGGCACGAAAATCGAGCCACTCGCCGCTGCGATTCTCGCGGAGATGGTCGATAGCGAACCCGCGCGCATGCAGATGGAAATCGAAAAGCTCGCGGCCTACACGCTCGGTCGGCCGTCGATCACTGAGGACGACGTCCGAGTCGTCTGCGTGACCGACAAGAAAAATACAGTGTGGGAATTGTCGGAGATGCTCTCGACCGGCCGCCGCGCCGAAGCGCTCACGTTCCTCAGCAATTTGCTGCGCGATGGCGACGAGCCTGTCGCGATGATCGGCGCGCTCGCGTGGAGCTACCGCAAAATGATCGAAGCTCGCGCTCTGTCGCCCAGCACCAACGGTTTCAACGCGGCGCGCGTGCTAAAAATCAATCCCGCCGCTGCCGAAGCCGCCGTGCGCAACGCCCACCGCTTCTCGAAGGCCGACCTGCTCAACGGCCTCGTCGCGCTCGGCGAAGCCGACTCCCAACTCAAATCCCGCAACCCCGACACGCAAGCCTACATGCAGTTCCTTGTCGCGCGCCTCGCCTCAGCTCCCGGCAAAAAATCCACCGCCTACTAGTAGGACACTCCCACTGTGCGGGATTGCCTGCTACCCGCTCTCAGCGGGGTGCGCCTCAGGCGAGCGCAGCGAGCTGTAACATAGACTGTCAGTCTGTGCCGGCTTCAGTCGCGCCGAACCGCACTCCCACAAAAAAAAGGCGCCCCGGAGAAAACTCCGAAGCGCCCTCATAGTCCGCCAGGTTAAAAAATCGTTACTTCTTCTTCGCCTTCAGCGCGTTGATCGCCAGCGAGAGCCGCGACTTGTAGCGGTTCGCCGTATTTTCCGAAAGTGTGCGCTTCCGGATCGCGCGGTCCAATTCCGAGAAAGTCGCCGACGCCAGCTTTTCCGCTCCCGCGAGATCGCCCGCGGTAAGCGTGGCGCGCATCCGCCGGATCGACGAACGCACACGCGTGCGGTTCATCTTGTTGATCGCCGCGCGCCGCGCAGCCTGGCGGATATTCTTCAATACCGACTTGGTCTTCTTCTTATGCTTTACCGCTGCTCCCTGAGCCATTCAATACTCCTTGCGTATTCAATTCCGAACTTAAGAGTTTATCCGTCGCGCCATTTTCTGTCAATTTGCGTGCGCACACCGGCGCGGTACAATCGGCGCGTCACCAACGCCGCCGAGGAACGAATGCCCGCACCGAAACCGCCCTTCAAACGCATCTTCTGGATCGTCCTCGATAGCGTCGGCATCGGCGAACTCCCCGACGCGGCCGACTACGGCGACGTCGGCCGCGACACGCTCGGCCACATTGCCGCGTCGCGCCCGCTCGCGCTGCCGAATCTCACGCGCCTAGGCCTCGCGAATATCAAGCCGCTCTCGCATCTCACTCCGCCCGCAAAGCCAGAAGGGAATTACGGCAAGGGCGCCACCGTCTCGCCCGGCAAAGATACGACCACGGGCCACTGGGAAATGGCCGGCATCTGGCTCGACCAAGCGTTCCCCGTGTATCCGTACGGTTTTCCCGCGGCGCTCGTTTTCGAATTCGAAAAGCGCATCGGCCGCCAGACGCTCGGCAACAAGCCCGCCTCCGGCACCGAAATTCTGAAAGAACTGGGCGCCGAACACATGCGCACCGGCTACCCGATCGTTTACACCTCGGGCGACAGCGTCTTTCAAATCGCCGCGCACGAGGATGTGATTCCGGTGCCGGAGCTTTACCGCATGTGCAAAATCGCGCGCGAGCTTCTCGACGGTCGCCACAAAGTGGGCCGCGTGATTGCGCGTCCGTTCACCGGCGAGCCTGGAAATTTCCGCCGCACCGAACGCCGCCACGACTACGCTGTCGAGCCGCCGCGCCCGATGTTGCTCGACGCGCTCGCTGACACGCGCACGCCCGTCTTTGGCGTGGGAAAAATTCACGACATTTACAATGGCCGCGGCGTCGATGACTACGTCACCACGAAAAATAACGCCGACGGCATGCAGAAACTCACCGAAGCACTCGCAGCGCGGCCTGACGGACTAATTTTCGTGAACCTCGTCGATTTCGACATGCTCTACGGTCACCGCAAAGACGTTGAAGGTTTCGCGCACTCGCTCGAAGAGTTCGACAAGCTGCTCGGCCCGTTCCTTGCCGCCATGCAGCCTACAGACCTGCTGCTCATCACCGCGGATCACGGCTGCGATCCGAGCCCCGTCAATCCCACGACGGACCACTCGCGTGAATACGTGCCGATCCTCGCCTTCGGTCCCGGCGCAGCCAAAGGGACAAACCTCGGCACACGCACCACACTCGCAGACATGGGCCAGACCATCGCAGAAAACTTCGGCGCCAAAATCCCGCACGGCACAAGTTTCCTCAGCGATCTAGTAAGCTCTAAAAATTAGCCTGTAGTGTTAGTGCGAAGCCGTCGAAGGCGTAGTGCCTCGCGGCGCGTAATATCCGGTGCGCGTACGCAGATTCAACTTCGTGCGTCCCTTTGGCGGAATCAGATCGACCTTCACAGATCGAAATGTGCCGTCGCGCGCCTGGTTGGTGGGGTAGTAGCCCAGCGTGTACTGATTTCGAATGTCGCGTGCGATTTCCTGGCACACCGAGTCCACTTCGGCCAGCGTGTCCGGGAACATCGCCAGGCCACCCGTCGCTTCCGCGAGAGTGGTGAGGTCTTTCTTCGAGTGCCGCACCATCTTCTTGTCGTTCTTGCGGTCGTAATCGCTGAAAACGCCAATCGCGTATATCACCGCGTTCGATTCAATCGCGGCTTTCACCGTGTAGTCGAAGGATTTTGAACTCGCGTCGTCGTCGCCGTCGGTAATCACCAGCAGTACGCGCTTGTCCTTATGGCCTTTCTTCAGGTGGTCGAGCGAGCCGATCACCGCGTCATACAGCGCCGTGCTGCCGCGCGTATCGATCTTCTCGAGAGCTTCGTGCAGCTCATCCTGGTTACTCGTGAAGTCCTCATCGAGGTCCAGATAGTATTCATCGTTGAAATTCACGACGAACACTTCGTCCTGCGGGTTGCTGGTTTTCACGAACGACAGCGCAGCCGTATTCACCTGCGGCCGCTTTTCTTTCATGCTGCCGCTGTTGTCGATCACCAGACCCATCGTCACAGGAATATCCTGCGCCGAGAAAATCGAAATTTTTTGCTCGACCTTGTCTTCGTACACCTTGAAATTGTCGCGGTCGAGGCCTGTCACGAACTCGCCCTTCTCATCGACGACGGTGGCGTGCAGCACCACCAGTTCCGTCGTCGTGGTGATCGCCTGGCCCGGCTTGGACTGTTGCGCCTGCGCTCCACCCGGCGGCGTCGCGCCCGGAGGAGGAGGAATGTTCGGCGGCAGATTCTGTGCGCTCGCAATCGAGGCGCCGCCAGCAAAGCCGAGACACATCAATACCGTGAGAAGCGCGCCAAATTTTCGTAATTTCAAATCAGTGGCCCGGCGCGTAATACCCGGTCTTGGCGTAAACAGTGAGAGGGGGAAGTCCCTTCGGTGGCCGCAGCTTGATTTTGATCTTGCGCCACTTGCCATCCTGCAGGTGATCGCTCGGTCGGTAGCCCACGACATATTGATTGCGCAACTCCATGCTGATTTTTGTGGCGATGTCCGGCAATTCCTTCAGGTCCCGCACCGCGAAAGCCCGTCCGCCCGTTTCTTGCGTCAGGTCCGCCAGGAGGGAAGGCCCGGCACGTTCCTCGACTGTTGGGCCGCCGTCTTCTTCGAACAGGCCGATCGCATAAATCTGCACATCGGCTTCGCGCGCGTACTTTCGAATGTCGTCCTGAGAGTACCGGCTATGATTATCACCACCATCGGAGATGATGAGCAATGCTTTCTTGGTATTGTGTGCCCCTTTCATTTGGCTGAGGCCCAGATAGATTCCGTCGAGCAGCGCGGTTTGCCCTTTCGCGGCCGTGAACATTAGCCGGCTCTGCAAATCCTCCACGCTTCCGGTGAAGTTGCTGGCCAGCTCGGCGCGATCGTTGAAATTGATCAGCAGGAATTCGTCCTGCGGGTTCGCGGTGCGGAAAAATTGCATGGCAGACATGCGCGACTTTTCGATCTTGTCCGTCATGCTGCCGCTCATGTCGAAGATCACGCCGATTGAAATCGGCACGTCTTCGCTCGAGAACTTCACAATTTCCTGCTCCACGTTGTCTTCAAACACGCGGAAGTTGTTTTGTTCCAGGCCGGTCACGAGGCGTCCGTACGGATCGGTCACCGACACGTTCACCAGCGTGATTTCCGTCTGAGTCTTGAGCGATTTGCCCTTCTCGATTTTCTGCTGAGGCGCTTCCGGATGCGTGGGGCCGGTTTCTTGCGCCCACGTGCGCACCGGCGCACAAATCAGCAGCGCGGACGCAGCAAGGCACATCGATGTGTACTGGATTCTCGAACGGACAAGAGCCGCAGGCGGATCGCGGTGTATCACTGGGTTCCCACCTTACAACCGCGAGACTCGGACAGCTCCGGGCGAACCGCCGAACCTAGTGGAGCGATAGTAGCACTCGACTTTCTAAATGCAAGCCTGGTCTGCAGCACTCACGTCAAATCTTTGTCAACGCATCACAAACGCGTCCGACAGAGCCCAAGCCGTGTCCCGCCCTGCCTTGGTCCCGCGAAGCGGGATGTAGCTCAGACTTTCGAGTCTGAGCGGTACCAACTCTCAGCTGGTACCGGGTTGAGCCATGCCAACCATTCCTAGCCTTTAGCCACGTCTACCTAGAGGCCGGTTCGCACGGTTCTCGCGAAGCGGGCGCATTCGAGCGCATCGGCCCACTACCTCCGACTACGGTCCTATATCCATCTCCCGCTTGCTCACTCCCACCGAAGTTGTAAGATACCCCCGCCATGTCGAACCTGAGCAGCACGAAAGTCCTGATCGTCATCCCAGCGCGTTACGCTTCTTCGCGTTTTCCCGGCAAACCCCTCGCCCCCATCTCGGGTAAACCCATGATTCAACATGTGGTTGACCGCGTCCGCCAGGCCCAGCAACAGGTCAACGTCGTGGTCGCCACCGAAGACGACCGCATCATGGAAGCCGCCATCGCCTTCGGCGCCGAAGCCATCATGACTCGCCCCGACCACAAGACCGGCACCGACCGCGTCGCCGAAGTCGCGGCCCATCTTAAGGCGGACATCTATATCAACGTGCAGGGAGACGAGCCCCTGATTGACGCCGGCACTATCGACGCCGTAATCGAAACCATGGCCGAAGACGAATCCATCCAGCTCGCCACACCGTGTTCGGCTATCACTCACCAGCCGGACATCATGGATCCCAACGTGGTGAAAGCCGTGATGGATTTCGACGGCAACGCCCTCTATTTCAGCCGCGCACCGATTCCGTGGGTGCGCGACACCGGCGCACACGTGGCCGCGCGCCACACCAAACACATCGGCCTCTACGGCTATCGCCGTGATGCGTTGCTCGAATTTCCCACGCTTCCGCCGGGCGAGCTCGAGCGCATCGAGCAGCTCGAACAACTCCGCTGGCTCGAAAATGGCTTCAAGATCCGCGTAGTCGAGACTGAATACGACGCCGTCAGCGTCGATGTCCCCGCCGACATCGCCAAAGTAGAAAAAATCCTAGCCTCCGCCTCCGACCCCGAAAACTAAACACGGTGGGCCAGGCTTTCAGCCTGTCCGCACCCCGCTCT
>Ga0206966_1181_pt1 | contig 15624 bp, 12 predicted proteins | sample Alteio_BWOrgHeat_23_FD_152970 | JGI IMG/M metagenome (GOLD analysis project Ga0206966, IMG submission 152970) | Enriched cells from forest soil in Barre Woods Harvard Forest LTER site, Petersham, Massachusetts, United States -... | ecosystem: Environmental > Terrestrial > Soil > Temperate forest >...
TCGTTACGTTGATTATGAGTTGCCGCTGACGTTTGCCAAGGCGGCGCACGCTGCGGGCGTGGGGACGTATGCGATCGTGACGGCGATGGGCGCGTCTGCCGATTCGAGGAGCTTTTATTTAAGAACCAAGGGCGAAGTGGAGAGGGACCTTCGTGCTGTCGGATTGCGGTCGCTCACGATTTGCCGGCCTAGCCTGATCGGCGGAGAGCGGAATGAAAAGCGGGCGATTGAGAGTGTGGCGCTGACTTTGTTTCGAGTGCTCGGTCCGATTCTTCCGAAAAAACTGCGCATCAATCCTGCGGATTCGATTGCCGCGTCGCTGCTGGCGGCGGTGACCGCTGCGAAAAGCGGATGTAACTTCATCTCGTCCCAAGAAATGACTTAACGCGTGCGTGCGGCGTGCGTCTCGACGCGCTTGGTTGTGCGCACGGTTAGCGCATTACGCTGCTGGAGAAACTTCCGCGGCGTCGTAGGCTGCGGCGTCTTCCTTTTCGTCCTTTTCAGTGCGCAGGGCGTGAAGGATCGGCGTGGTGGCGACCGTTGTGACGATGGCCATCAGGACGAGCATGGCGAAGAGAGTTGGCGTGATGGCGCCGAGGTCGAGCGCGACGTTGAGGACAATGAGTTCCATCAGGCCGCGCGTGTTCATCAGGATTCCCAAGGCAGCGGATTGACGCCAGGGCAGGCCGCTGATGCGCGCAGCGACGCTGCTGCCGCCAAATTTTCCCAGCGATGCGACGAGAATAATCAGGCCGCAAGCAACCCACTGGTCGCGGCCGTTGACGAGGCCGATCTGCGTGCGCAGGCCGGTGTAGGCGAAGAACGCGGGCAGGAGCAGGACCAGCACGAGGTCGTTGATTTTTCCGGTGACGTCGCGCGCGAGCGCGGAATCGTGCGGAATCATGGTGCCGAGCAGGAACGCGCCGAAGAGGGCGTGGATGCCTATGGCGTCTGTGGCGAGAGCGGAGAGCAAGAGCGCGCCGAACACGATGACCATGGTGCCTTGCGTGGTGCGGCGATCGCGGAGGCGTTTGCGGACGAGCCACTTCATCGCGGGCTGAACGAATTTCAGAATGAATCCGATGAAGAGGATTGTGAGGCCGACGGTGACGAGGACGCGGCCAGGCTTGGCGATGGCGATGCTGACGACGAGGGCGAAGAGGCACCACGCGGTGACGTCATCGACGGCGGCGCAGGCGAGAGCGATGGTGCCCATGCGCGTCTTGTGCATGTCGCTGTCGGTGAGGATGCGAGCGAGCACGGGGAACGCGGTGACCGACATGGAAATTCCCATGAAGAGCGCGAAGACGCTGAACGGGACGTCTTGCGTGGCGTAGCGTGGGTAGAGCCACAGCGCGAGCGCGGAGCCGAGCAAGAACGGCGTGATGATGCTGGCGTGCGAGATTGCGACCGAAGCGTGAGTGCGGCGGCGGAGAAGCTGCGTATCGAGTTCGACGCCGACGAGAAACATGTAAAGAATGACGCCGACGGAAGAAATGATGTAGAGATACGGCGATACGTTAGCGGGCAGGATGAATTTCGACGCGGCGGGCGAGATGCGGCCGAGAAGCGAGGGGCCGAGCGCGATGCCGGCGATGACTTCGCCGATGACTTCGGGCTGGTGGAGTTTTTTGAAGATCGCGCCGAAGAGACGCGCGCACATAATGATGACGAAGAGCGCGAGAAGGACGTGCGAGAGAGCGTCGGCGGGCGAGTTGCCGAGGGAGCCGAAGTGGCCGTTGGAGGCGGGAGCGATTGAGTCGCGCCCGATCCAGCGAATGAGCATGAAGAGGCCCACGGCGGCGACGACCATCAGCGTGTAGAAGAGGCCCATGTGCGACGGGGATTTTTCGGACGCGTCCACCGGAGATTCTTCGGGTGCATTGGCGAGCGGCGCGTTTCGTGCGGATTGCGTCGCGTCGTCGTCGGGCGGCTTGCGAAGATCCGGCAGACCTTTCCGCTGTTCGGTCATGAGCTTCGTCTCCGATTCAGGTCTGAGTTGAGTTCTGATGCTTGAGTGGGTCTGGGTGGCCCGGCATCAAGGTGGTGCGGTAGGGAGGATTGTCGCATAGTGGGGCGAGGGTCAAATCGGGGAAATCCGGTATTGAAATTAAGGAAGGCGGTGGGGCGTATGGACTACGTGCGGGATGAAGTGGACACGGCGATCGATGCGATTGAGGCGCGGGATTACGCGGCGGCGGTGAAGATCCTGGCGCCGCTGAGCGAGCAGGGAAACGCGAAGGCGACCATAAACCTAGCGTTGTTATACAGTTGCGGGTGGGGCGTGGCGCTCGATGCGCCGAGGGCGGAGGAGATGTATTTGCGCGTGGGCCAGCTGGGGATTCGAGAGGGGCTGATTTCGGCGGTGGCGTATAACAACCTCGGGACGATGCACCTCCAAGGGCCGCCGGGGATTGAGAGGGACGACGAAAAGGCGGAGAAGTATTTTCGGCTGGCGGACGAGCTGGGGCTTCCGTATCAACGGTTCGGCGGTGACGCGACTTCCACGGTGGTGAAGTCCGAAATTGGTGGTGCCTGATGTGGGGAGCGTGGCGCGGCTTGCATGGCTCAACCCGGGACCAACTGAGAGTTGGTCCCGCTCAGACTCGAAAGTCTAAGCTACAGCGGCGTGAACGCCGACTCTCCTACACCGGCGAGAACGCCCATGCTACCTGCATGGAGTCACAGGGCACGGCGCTCGCCGAATTTGGAAGTCGCGGCGTGGGCGTGGGAGGAGAGTGAGATGAAGGCAGCGGTGGGGGAGAAGTTTGGGGCGGCGCCGGAGTATCGGGAGTTTGCGGAGCCGGTGGCGCAGGCGGGCGAGAAGCTGGTGCGCGTGACGGCGGCGGGGCTGCATCCGATTGTGAAGGGCCTCGCGGCGGGGACGCACTACGCGAGCGCGGAGGGACTGCCGTTTATCGCGGGCGTGGACGGCGTGGGCAAGCTGGAAAATGGACAACGCGTCTATTTTGGAACTTGGCGGAAACCGTATGGCACGTTTGCGGAGATCGCGCCGGCGCCGGAGTGGCTGGCGCTGAATTTGCCGGACGGACTGCCGGACGAAACTGCGGCGGCGCTGGCGAATCCGGGAATGTCGTCGTGGGCGGCGCTGAAATATCGCGCAAGATTTCAGGCGGGCGAGAGTGTAGTGATTTTAGGTGCGACGGGAGTGGCGGGGCAGCTCGCGGTGCAGATCGCGAAGCGGCTAGGTGCACGGCGCGTGGTGGCGTGTGGGCGCAACGCGGCAACGCTCGAGGACTGCAAGGCGAACGGCGCCGACGTAACGATTTCGCTCTCGCAGCACCACGACGCGGTGGTGGCGGCGCTGCGGAACGAGTTCGGTGAGCCCGGTGTGGATGTGGTGCTGGATTATTTATGGGGTGCGCCGGCGCAAGCGGCGTTTGAAGCGATGCTTACGAAGGGCGGCGACCGGAAATCGGGGAACACGCGCTACGTGCAGATCGGTGAGAGCGCGGGGAGCAAGATCGAGCTGGCGGCGAGTGTGCTGCGCAGCTCGGGTGTGGAAATTATGGGGAGCGGATTCGGAAGCGTGGAGCTGAAGGACATCATGAAGGCGGTGGGCGAATTTTTGGCGGGAGCGGCCGAGAAGCCGTTCACGATGAAGATCGAGCAGGTGGCGCTGAGCGAAGTGGAATCGGCGTGGAGCCGCAAGGAAGAGGGAGTGAGGATTGTTTTCCGGCCGTAGATTTTGCGCGGCGCGTTTGGCGGGACGTTTGCGGAGCGGAGGAATTCACCGAGATGATGCAGTGGTGGGCATACGTGTTGGTGCTTGCGGGAATCGCGGCGTGGGTCGCGCCCTTTTTGCTGGCGAAGCGACATCCGGAATTGACGAGCACGATCGATAAGCGTGCGCGATGGGGAATGTTGCTGGAAATGGTTTCGTTCGCGGCGCTGTGGCAATCGCAGTTTTGGATGCGTTCTGTGCCGGAATGGCGCGTCGCGCTGGCGGTTGCGTTCTTTGCGATCGCGGCGGCGATTTCGTGGTCGTCGGTGCGCGCGCTGGGAATTCAGTGGCGGTTCGATGCGGGCTTGAACGCGGAACACGAATTGGTTCGACACGGGCCGTACGCGGTAGTGCGACATCCTATATATACGTCGCTGCTGTGCCTGCTGTGCGGGGTGGGATTTGTGGTGGCGCCGTGGCCGCTGCTTGCGCTTTCGATCGCGCTATTTGTGGCGGGGACGGAGATTCGCGTATACGTGGAAGAGAATTTGTTGCGCGGGCGTTTCGGAGAGGTGTTTCAGAAATACCAGCAATCGGTGCGAGCGTACATTCCGCTGGTGCGGTAGGCGCATTGGGTGGGTCCCCGGAAAATTTACAGGGAGGGGGGAGTTTTTACTCTGGTACGAAAGGTCTAAGTGCTGTGTTTCGAGCGGCTTGAGTTTGGCCTGTGGGATGCACTTAGGTATCGCGTCAGAGGGAAGGATAGCCGAGGATCCCTATAGGGGATTGAGGGCTGGGCCGGCTTTCCTTCCCTCGACCTCCTTTCCTTCGTTTCACTTTCATCCCTACTAAATCGATTAGGCTGATGCATGCGTCTGCGGTGGAGTTCGCGTAGGCGCGGCTTGCGTTGACAGTTGGCTGAGCGATTCCTAGAATGGCCGCGCGTTCGCTTTCCTGCGATGTCGAGGCGCGACTCATGACCAAAAATTTTCGTGCGGTGCGATGGCTGTGCGCGATCGGGATGTTGAGCCTCGCGTTTTTGCCCGCGCGCATCATTGGGCAAAATTTTGCGGACGTGAAACCGAGCGTGCAGCAAACGAATTGGCAAGATTTGGAAATCGGCGCGCTCTTCCATTTTGGGACGAACACGTTTCTGGATCGCGAGTGGGGCGATGGCAGGGCGGCGGCGAGCGTTTTCAATCCACCGAATGTGGATGCGGAGCAGTGGGTGGAAGCGGTGAAAGCGGCGGGCGCGAAGTACGTGATCCTGGTGGCGAAGCATCATGATGGATTCACGCTGTGGCCGAGCGAGCTGACGGACTACGGCGTGAAGAGCAGTCCGTGGCGCGGCGGCAAGGGCGATCTGGTGCGCGAAGTGGCGGATGCGGCGCGAAAGAATGGATTGAAATTTGGTGTGTATCTTTCGCCGTGGGACCGGCACGATCCGCGTTACGCCGACGCGAAAGCTTACGATCAATATTATTTGGGGCAGCTCGATGAACTCGCTTCGAACTACGGAGAGCTAGAGGAATGGTGGATGGACGGCGCGGGGAGCGGCGGGCACGTGTACGACTTCGATCGCATCGTGCAGGAACTGCGCATGCTGCAGCCGAACACGCTGGTGTTCTCGGACGTCGCGCTCTACAAAAATTCCGATTTGCGCTGGGGCGGAAATGAAGACGGGCGTGTGGAGTACGAGAACTGGAACGTGGTGGATCGCGCGGGGTATTTGCGTTGGCGGCCGATTGAGGCGGATACGCCGCTGCGGAAGCTGCATTGGTTCTGGCATCCGAACGATGAGGCGAGCCTGAAGAGCACGGACGATTTGGTGAAGGATTACGATGAGTCCGTGGGGCATGGGGCGACGTTGATGCTGGGCATCGCGCCGGATCGCAATGGGCGCGTGCCGGATTCCGATGTGGCGCGGCTGAAGGAATTTGGTGAGGCGGTTCGCGCGCGGTATGGCAAGTCGCTGCTCGATTCGAACGAGTGGACGAGCGATGCGGGATATGCGGCGCCGCGGCGCGGTGAGAGTGCGGGCGCGACGTGGACGGCGCGCGACGCGCATGAGGGCGCGCTGGATGTGAAATTTGCGAAGCCGGTGACGTTTGATTGCGCGATGACTATGGAGTGGCTTACGGACGGGCAGCACGTGCAGCGCTACGCGATTGAGGTGGAGCGCGAAGGCGGGCAGTGGGTGGCGATCGCGAACGGGGAAGCGATCGGGCACAAGAAGATCGACCATTTTGCGCCGGTGACTGCGCAGCATGCGAGGCTGCACTTGCTCGATACGAGTTCGGCGGCGCACATACGCGAGTTTCAGCTCTACAGCGTGGCTGCTACGAAGTGAGCGCGCCGCGCGGAGCTGCTATGGCGGGGCGTGGTGCGCGGCGCGTGAGCCGATAAGAAATACGAATGCGATGGATTTGAATTTCGTTGCGCGGCTCTCGAGGTGGGCGGGAGAGGCCGCGTTTGCGCGTGTGTTATGATTTTTTGCCGGTTGGGGCGTGGTCCAATTGGTAGGACACCTCACTGTTAATGAGGACGGTGTTGGTTCGAGTCCAACCGCCCCAGCCAACTTCTTCCTGCCTGCTGGATGTCCCTGACCGAATTGTTTTAGATCTTGTTTGGCTGTAGCGCCTTCCGCGCGACCAACGCCAAAACGCCGATCGCTAGTAGCGCCAGCGGAGCGGGCTCGGGCATGGGCGACGACGGCGGATCCGCGACGGTCCACGTGCCGGGAGCGTTCTCGCGATAATCTTCGTCCGCTCCAAAGCCATAAACATCGATCGCGTAGTAGGGGATGTTCTGATCGTTCGTGTTACCGGTGAACGAGCTGAAAAGATTCTTGTCCCCGTCCGCGATGCTGATTGTCCACGATAAGATACCGCCAGTGGCGTTCGTCGTCGCTTGGATCGTGCCGGTCGAGTCCGCCGAATTGAACGTGAAGCCATCGACGGTGAACGAGTAAGAGAGCAGGTCCGCCGGGCCGGAGCTCGAATCTGGGATGAGGGCTGACGTAGTGAACGAACCGTCGACGGAGCAGGTGCAGCCGTTGAGCTGGTTGCCCGTGTAGGTGTAAACCCAAGTGCTATCGGCACTTGCGATTCCAGCGGTAAGTAGGACGATTGCCAGACACAGAATTGACTTCATCATTTCCTCCCCGCCCAGCGTTTTGCCTAAAAAGAGAACTTTCTGGGCGATTCCCGAGCGTCCTGGGCACCCTAGTAGATGGATTACCAGTGTTTCGGGCGTTACGGCGTCTCGTAGGTGCACGTTCGGTGCCACGCGGGACCGAACGGGTGAAGTTCTCGCAGGGGCCGGGGAGGGCTGCGGGGACAACGTTTGAACCCCTACATTATTCACGTTCTTGCGCTGGAGGCAAACGAAGATTGGGCGAAGGGCGCGGGCCGGCGCGGGCGTGCCGGATGGCGGAATGCCACCTTTTTTCGGGGCTGACATCCAATCGGGCAGGCTGATTTAAGCGACGATGCTGAGCCGATGACGCGGATGCGCGTGTGGTGAAATTGCGGCGAAAGAAGTTCAAATGGTGACTGGAGAGCGAAATTGGATCTGAAGCTGAACGGGAAGACGGCGCTGGTGACGGGATCGACGGCGGGGATCGGGCTTGCGATTGCGAAGTCGCTTGCGGCGGAGGGCGCGCGCGTCTACGTGAATGGGCGGACGCAGGAGCGCGTCGATAAAGCTGTGAAAGAAGTGAAGCAGTTCGCGCCGAAGGCTGAGGTGACGGGCATCGTTGCGGATTTTGCGGGCGCGGCTGGAGCGGACGCGGTGATCGCGCAGCTCGGCGCGGCGGATGTGCTCGTCAACAATGTGGGTATTTTCGAGCCGAAACCGTTTGCAGAAATTCCGGACGCGGACTGGTATCGCCTATTCGAAATCAACGTGATGAGCGGCGTGCGGCTTTCGCGCGCGTACTTGCCAGGCATGCAGAAAAAGAATTGGGGACGCATCATTTTCATTTCGAGTGAATCGGGCGTGCAGATTCCGGTGGAGATGGTGCACTACGGCATGACGAAGACGGCGCAGATCGCGATTGCGCGCGGCATTGCGGAGACGGTGGCGGGGACGGGCGTGACTTCGAACAGCGTGCTGGTGGGGCCGACGGAGTCCGAGGGCGTGGGCGTGTTTGTGGAGTCACTGGCGAAACAGCAGAGCAAATCGAAGGCTCAAGTGGAGAAGGAATTCTTCCAGCATGCGCGGCCGACGTCACTACTGAAAAGATTCGGGACTGTGGAAGAGACGGCGTCGCTGGTGACGTATTTGGCGGGCGAGCCGTCGTCGGCGACGAACGGCGCGGCTGTGCGCGCGGATGGCGGCGTGGTGCGCGCGATTCTGTAACGCGGCTTCGCGTTATTTCACGACTTCATATTCGGATTTCACGAGGCCGCCGCGGTAGGTGTTTGTGGCGATGTGGCGGAGCGCGATATCGCGCGGCACCACGCCGAAGAGCGGAATGCCGGAGCCGATCAGCACGGGTACACGCGTGACGGTGATGCGATCGACGAGGCCTGCGTTTAGAAAACGCTGAACCGTGATGCCGCCGTCGACGTAGAGATGGTGCGCGCCCGTCGCTGCTAGCTTGGTGACGATTTCGTGCGGCTCGCCGGACATTTGCTCGAGTCTGGCGGCGCGACCGGGCGACAAATCAACAGGCTTGCTGCTGAGCACTACTACGCGTTTCTGTTCGTACGGCCACGACGGAAAGGCCGCGACGACTTCGAACGTGTTGCGACCCATCACCACGGCATCGACCGTTGCGAAAAATTCCTCATAGCCGTGCGGTTCGGTGTCGTCGCCACCCAGAAAATCGAACGTGCCATTCGCGCGAGCGATGAAACCGTCCACGCTCGTTCCTACAAAGACAGACACAGGCATCGAAAACCTCCACGCCCTTTGGGGCGGTCGCTACGGATGATCGGGCGGAACAGTTGAATCCGGTACCGCGGCAGGCGGCGATGGTGGTGCGGCGATCGTGGACGCAGTCTGCACGGAGAAGAGCCGGAAATCGGAATAGGCGTGATGCATGATCACGCGGTGGTCCGTGTACTCGGTATAGGAAGTTGCGATTTGCGGAAGCCACATCTCGGCGCGCTGCGAGGCGAAGTGCACGGGAGCGTAGTCGATTGAGATGGCGTGCGCCGCGAGATTCATGATCGGAAGACCTTCCACCAGATTCGCTTCGAGGTGAAGAATTTGTCCGGAGTCTTGCGCGAGCCACGCGCGACCCTTCAGCTTTGCGGGATAGATAGCGCCGGGCGCGGAAAATTGCAGAATGCGCGAAGGTCGGCCGGGAATTTGACGGAAGCGTACGAGCCATGCGGGACGGCTGTTCCACGCGGATGCGCCGTCGCAGTGCATCTCGAAATCCTCACGGTAGAACGGATGAAAAATCAGCGCGACCGCGGAGACGCCGGAATCCTGCACGGCGGAGAGGCCAGCTTTGGAATCCTTTGTTGGCGTTCGGGATTCCTGGATGCGGAAGACGCCGGGTTTGCGTTCGAACTCGACGGTGTAATCGAAGGACGCGGGAACGTAGAGCCGCGCGACGCCGTAGCGGTCGAGCGATTCGAGAGCGGTGGATTCGAGCGCGTCGAAGCGGCTGAGATTGTTTGAGAGTTCGGAGGCGCGAGTGCCCGCGGCGATGATGATTTCGCCGGCGGGGCAGGCGGCCGCGCCGTCGATTACTGCAGCGGCGCCGGTTTTATCGTCGGTGACTGGCGGATTCCACGGCAGCGCTGCGTCTTTTATCTTGGGCCCAGATTTCTTCGAGGATTTTTTTGCGGGTTCGGGAGCGGCTGCGGCTGGAGTCGCGCCGGCGCTGGAAATGTTGGAGGCGGCCGTCTCCGTGGGCTGGGGTGCGATGCTGACCGCGCGTGTGAGAGCGGCGAGAGCGCCGCTGTGCGCATCGAGGACGACGACGCGGACGAAATACGCGCCGAGCTTTGTGTCAAAAGTGGAGCGAATCGTTATGCCCTGGGCGAGGCGCTGCGGTGTGGGATCTTTCAGACGCAGCTCGACGGACTTTTGATTTCCTGAGACGTAATCGCCATTGGAATTGAAGAGCGCGGTGACGACGGTGAAGTTGTACACGCGTTGGGCATCGCGCGTGTCGAACTGGGCCGTCGAGGCATCCACGTGCGCGAAGGCGGAAAGCGAAGGACTGCCTGCGCCGTCGAAGGCGTATTGCAGCTTCAGATCCACGGGTAGGCCGTTCAAATCTTCGAGCGAGTACGCGGCGCGTTCGATCTGCTCTTTGGATGCGGCTTCATCGGTGATCTCGCCTTGCGCGGCGTAGAAGCCTTTGCGCGCTTCGATCGTGTAATCGTTCTTGCCGGCTACCTTCACTTTGATCGTGTGAAATTTTCCATCGTGTTTCACGCCGATGGGTGAGTACGCGAGCATGTAGGACGCTTCGGGGTGGCCGATGGTGCGCGCAAATCCCATGTCCAAATCGTTGTTGCTGATGAATGCATAGCCGCCGGTGTCGTCGGCGAGATTGCGCATCACTTCGTCTTGCACGATTGCGGCGTCGCGCCTGTAGCTTGAGGCGAGGCCGGCGGAACGCGAGTTGGTGTAACCGGGCCTGCCAGGATTGTTGTCGTCGGGAAGCGGGCTGGTGGAAAAAACGCCGCGCGCGTCGAGCGTGTCGATGAAGATTCCGGCGCGTGCGGCGCGATCGGTCATCTCCGCGATACGCGTTTGCGCCATGGGCGTGAGGAAGCCGGGCGAGATGAGAAGGATGTCGCGCTGGCCGGGGAGTTTTGCGAAGCGGTCGATGATTTTGTCGAGGCGTCCGAGAGTGGATTCGGTTTCGGATTCTCCGGTGGTGCAGACGAGCGCGTCGGCCTGGGCGACGTCCCTCGCGCTTTTGTCGTTGTGATTGATGATCAGGTCGGCCTGATAGAAATTCATCGGCGGGCACTGGCCGAGGGCGTCGTCTTTGGTGACGTCGTGAGGGTGCGGCGAGAGGGCGCCGATGGCCTTGCGGAGCGCGGCGGTGTCCGTAGTGAATTCCACCTGGTCGAAGCCGGAGGCGGTGTAGAGCGCGACGCGCGTGGCGGGTGAGATCGCTGCGTCGAGAAATTTATCAGCGGCGGCGCGGGAGCGGATCACGTCGGAGTCGTCGAGGTGGACGTCGTCGAAGAAGAGTGCGACATAGCGCGATGGAAATTCTATCGAGGGAGGCGCCGGCACGACGGGGCCGAGGTCGGAGGTGACGACCGTTGGCGTGTTCGCGAGTTGAATGCGAACTGGCAGGTCGGGCGTGGTCTTGTCGAAGACGGTCAGTTGTTGCGGCTTACCGTCTTGCAGGATTTGAAAATCCTCGCGCTTGAGGTTTGAGACCACGGCGCCGGATGGGTCGCGAACGACGACGCGGACGACGACGAGTTCGGTGCGAGAGCCGATGGAGTGTGGTGATGCGGGCGGGGCGGCCTGCGGCGGTGATGCTTGTTGCGCATGGGCGGACGCGACGAGCCACACGGCTGCCGCGAAAAATAGTGCGGTCAGGCGGCGCGTGGCGGTGGAACGCATGGGTTTTTTGTGCGCGCTGAGCGATGGCCTGCGGCTCAGTCGATGATGACGGGGAGACCGGCTTCGGTCCAGCCGCGCCAGCCGCCGTCCATCGAGATCACGTTGCGATAGCCCATCTTTTGGAGATTGTCGGCGGCGAGTGCGGAGCGGAAGCCGCCGCCGCAATACAAGACAAGTTGTGTGCTTTTGTCGGGGATGGCGCGTTCGATGTCGCGCTCGATCACTCCGCGGCCGAGATGGATTGCGCCGGGGACGTGGCCGCGGGCCCACTCGGAGTCTTCGCGGACGTCGATCAGGACGGGCTTTTCGGGGGAGTCGAGGCGTTTTTTTACTGTGGGGATGTCTTCTTCTTTGATGCGTTTTTTGGCGTCGTTTACTAGGGCCAGGAAGCCTTGGGCGTGGTCCATGGGAGTGTCCTTAGGAAATAAGTGTAGACGCCGAAGATAGCACAGGCGGTGGACTCGCGAAGGTGAAGAGAGGGAGTGGCAAACAGTCAGGCGAACTCTGGCCTGTGCCACTCACGGCTCTGCCTCACTGTGGTCGGGGCAAGAAGTTGTGTGGTTGCCAGGATTAAGAATAGCTCAACCCGGGACCAACTGAGAGTTGGTCCCGCTCAGACTCGAAAGTCTAAGCTACAGCGCGCGAAGCGCGCCTGAGGACCGACTGTCAGGCTGTCCGACTCACTTCATGTCGCGCCAGTTGGGGCCGACTTTTGTTTCGGCGACTATGGGGACGCGGAACTTGTGGACGTTTTCCATTACGTCTTTCACGACCCTGCGGAGGGCGGGGATTTCGGATTCGGGGGCTTCGAACAAGAGCTCGTCGTGGACCTGGAGGGTCATGCGCGCTTTGAATTTTTCGGCGGGGAGGCGGCGGTCGAGTTCGATCATGGCGAGCTTGATCAGGTCGGCGGCGGCGCCCTGCATGGGCGTGTTCATCGCGGTCCGTTCGGCGAAGTTGCGCAGGTTGGCTTGCGGCGATTCGATTTCAGGAATCGGGCGGACGCGGCCGAACATATTGCGGACGAAGCCGGTCTTACGCGTTTCGGCGATCTGCTCGTCGAGGAATTTTTTCACGCCGGCATAGCGCTCGAAATAGACAGCGATGAAGTGCGCGGCCTCTTTCTGCTCGATGCCGAGATTCTGCGCGAGACCGAAAGCGGACAAGCCGTAAATTACGCCGAAGTTGATTACTTTCGCGACGCGGCGGTGTTCGCGCGTCTGCGCCATGGGGCCGACGCCGAAAACTTCCTGCGCGGTGCGAGCGTGAATGTCTTCGCCGCGCTGGAAAGCGTCGGTGAGCACGGGATCGTGTGAGAGATGCGCGAGGACGCGCAACTCAATCTGCGAATAATCGGCGGAGAGAAGTAGCGAGCCGGGCGCGGCAACGAACGCCGAGCGAATTTCGCGGCCAAGCTCGGTGCGTACAGGAATGTTCTGGAGGTTCGGATTCGACGAGCTGAGGCGGCCCGTCGCGGTGCCGGTCTGGCACAAGCTGGTGTGAATGCGTTCGGTGAGCGGATAAATCAGGCGCGGCAGCACGTCGGCGTAATTGGATTTGAGTTTGGTGAGTTCGCGATATTCGATTACGAGCTTTGGGAGCTCATGGACTTCGCAGAGTTCTTCGAGCACGTCGGCGGCGGTGGAGCGCGATTTCGGCTTGAAGCGGCCCATTCGCGGTGGAGTGAGATTCAGTTTGTCGAAGAGAACTTCGGCGAGCTGCTGCGGCGAGTTGATGTTGAAGACGCACTCGGCCAATTCGAAAATTCTTTTTTCGAGCTTGGCCATTTCGGTGGCGAGGTGCGTGCCGATGCGGTCGAGTTCTTTGGGATCGATGCGAACGCCGCAGGCCTCCATGCGCGCGAGAACGGCGGCGAGAGGGAGATCGATTTTTTCGTAAACGTCGAGGAGGCCCTGTTTTTCGACCTCTTCACGAAGCACGGGTGCGAGGCGAAATAGAAAGTCGGCGCGTTCGCCGGGGGCGCCGGAGAGCGTGCGATTCAGATGGCGCAGCACGACTTCGGCGAGATTGTGTTTCGCCGTGGTGGGGCGCAGCAGATAGGAATAGAGCGCGGTGGCGTGTTTGATGCCGGCAATGGCTTTGGGATCGTCGATCGCGCCGGGTGCGGCGAGCAGGCGGAAGAGTTTCGGATCGTGGACGATTTTCGGGCGCTTCGGATCGGCGAGAAACGCGGACATTGCGTTGAGCGTGCGATTTTCGAGATCGTTCGCGGCGAAGCGGGCGAGGCCTTCTTTCGAGCTGACTTCCACGTTGAGAACAGCGGAGCCAAAGCCCTCTTCGTCGTCTTCCGCAGCGTCGATGCCGAGCCACACCGCGGTTTCGCGTTTGGCGTCGGCGGAGTCGAGATAGGTGGTGAGTCCTGCGGGTGACTCGAGCGGAGCGTAATCGACGGGCGCGTCGTCTTTGTGCATCGACGCGAGAGGGGACAGTTCGCGCAGGAGCGAGCTGAAGCCGAGTTCGACGTAGAGATCGCGGAGCGCAGCGGCGTCCGGCTCTTCGAGCTCGAGCGATTTCAGATCGAGCTTCACGGGCGCGTCGGTGGGGATGGTCGCGAGCTGCTTGCTGAGGATCACGAACTTCGCGTTCTTCTCGAGAGCTTCGCGGTAGCTCGCGCGTTTCACTTCGGAGGCGCGCTTCAGTGTTTCTTCGGCGCTGCCATATTGCTGGTCAGTTTGTTGTAGGACGGCGCAATCACCGAAGACAAAAATCCTGAATCCGGGTCGGGCGGCGCGGGTGGTACCGTCGGCGCATCTCCGCACGATGGGTCCGACGGAGAATTCGGCAGCGGCCATGGATCGTTATTCGGATAGGCGCTGAGCAGGTTTTGGATTACCGGATTGGACGCAACCAAGTTCGCCGGGTTCGGCACGCACGCCAGGCTCACCGTGCCCACTCGCTCTTCCTGCCCTTCGTAATCCACGAAGAAAAACGTCTTGTCCTTCACAATCGGCCCGCCCAGCGATCCGCCGTACTGATTATTGTGGAACGGTGCTTTCGCCGTGGGCGACTGGTCGAAATAGTTGCGCGCATCGAGCGCATCGTTGCGGAAATAATCGAACACATCGCCGTGCAGCGCGTTTTGCCCGCTCTTGGTCACGATGTTGATCACCGCGCCCGCGCTCCGTCCGTACTCGGCTTCGAAATTCGACAGCACCTTCAGCTCACTTACCGCATCGATCGGCAAAATCGTCGCAGGAGTGCCGAACACACCCGCCTCGTTGATCGCCGGATCGTTTCGGTAACCATCGTTCATATCCGTGCCGTCGAGCAGGAAGTTGTTCGCGCGCCCGCGCGCTCCGTTCATCGAAAACACACCGTACGATCCCGGCGAATCCGAAATTTGGTCCGGCGAACCCGCCACGCCCGGGGTCAAATAAATCAGCTTCGTGTAGTCGCGCCCGTTCACCGGCAGATTCTTCACCTGCTCCTGCGTCAGCGTGCCGCCCAGCGTGTCTCCCGTCGAGTCCACCTCCGGCAGCTCTTCGCCAGAAACCGTCACGGAATTCGTAATCGCGCCCGGCTTCAGTAGCGCGTCCACGCGCCGCTCGGTCGCCACGTCCACCGCCACGCCCGTCGTCACCGATTTCTGGAATCCACCCAGCTCGATCGTCACGTTGTACGTGCCCACCTGTAATTCCGGCACCAGGTAGCCGCCGTCGATGCCGGTCTGCGTGATGCGGTCCACGCCCGTCGCCACGTTGTGCACCGTCACCGTCGCGGACGTCACCGCCGCGCCCGACGTATCCGTCACCGTCCCTGCGATCGATCCGCGAAACGTCTGCGCCCCCGCGCCTCGCGCTCCGAAAAGCGCCAGCACCGCAAGCACCGCAACCATAGCGATTGCGCTAAAGCGCGCACGCGTCTTCATGGATTCCCCCAAACCAATTTTGAATTTTGCAAATGTCGTTGCTGAAGATTGAAGCGGTGCGCAGGCAGACCTGTCCAATCAATATGTTTAATGCGGACGATAATCCCACCCAGGCCGCAACCACTTTCAACCACACCCACGCCCCATTTCAGTGCCCCACATATATTCCCCATCACGTTCCGAGTCAAGCATCATCCGCACCTCCGCTTTTGGCGAGCGCAGCGAGCTGTAACATAGACTGTCAGTCTGTGCCGGTTCGAGTGCGCGCAGCGCATGTAGCTTAGACTTTCGAGTCTGAGCGGGGCCAACTCTCAGTTGGTCCCGGGTTGATCCATGTCAACCAACGCCCCTCCGCAAACCACAACTACCGGTAGAGCCCAGTTCGCGCCCTTCGCGAAGCGCGCGCCGTCCGCATTCACGTCCGACAGCCTACCAGGCGGTCCGCGTCTCACAGGCGCTCGCGCCTGCGCCCACCCCACGCACGCCGTCTCTC
>Ga0206966_1182_pt1 | contig 15551 bp, 17 predicted proteins | sample Alteio_BWOrgHeat_23_FD_152970 | JGI IMG/M metagenome (GOLD analysis project Ga0206966, IMG submission 152970) | Enriched cells from forest soil in Barre Woods Harvard Forest LTER site, Petersham, Massachusetts, United States -... | ecosystem: Environmental > Terrestrial > Soil > Temperate forest >...
CTACCGTAACACTCATGCCTATAGCTAGTATGTTTACGGATCATGGCTTAGGTTATCTCTCAAATTATCTATACGCAGTTGAAAGCATGTATGGTGGGCGGCATGGCTTGCTGAAATTTGTAAAAGCAGCGCATGAACGTGGGCTCGGCGTGGTACTCGATGTGGTGTACAACCATTTAGGTAAAACGGATATGTGGCACTTTGATGGATGGGGCGAAGAGGACAAAGGAGGCGCATACTACTACGCGGATTGGCGCTCTAAGACACCATGGGGCGAACGGCCGGACTATGGCAGGGAAGAGGTTCGCCAGTTCTTCACTGACAATGTACATATGTGGTTAAATGACTGTCACATAGATGGCCTAAGGGTTGACTCCACAATATATATTCGTAATGTTGAAGGTCATAATAACGACACTGCGAATGATCTACCAGACGGCTGGAGGCTGCTACAAGAGATCACGCATATAGGGCATAGTATTAATCCTGGGGCGCTTTTAATTGCTGAAGATGCAGGCTGTAATGAGTTTTTGACTAAACCTATTAGCGAGGGTGGTGCAGGATTCTCGAGCCAGTGGCGGGTAAACTTCCCATGGGTTGTGCGTTGTGCACTTGAGCCGCTAAATGATGCCGACCGTAATCTGGGTGAGCTTATAGAGGCACTGAAGCTACGCTTTAATGGTGATGCCTTTCAGAGTGTTATCTATAGTGACTCCCATGACAGTGCATCGAATGGTGGCCAGCGGCTGAATGAAGAAATATCACCCGGACACCCCACTAGTATTTTTGCACGGCAGCGTTCTTTGCTAGCTGCCGGTATTGTCCTGACGGCCCCTGGCCTACCTATGTTATTGCAAGGGCAAGAGTTCCTGCAGGGTGGTTATTTTTCGGACTGGCAAGCACTCGATTGGACACAGGTTGACCAGTTTAGTGGTATTGTTGAAGCGCACAAACACCTCATTGCCTTGCGCAAAAATGCTCATGGCAATACGGCTGGTTTGAGCGGGCAGTACTGCGATGTGCTGGTATGTGATGATGAGCAAAAGCTACTAGCATACCATCGTTTCCGGGAGGGCGGCCCAACCGATAGTACGGTAGTGATACTTAACTTCAAGAACTATGCATGGGAAGATTACCAATTACCATTGCCTCAAGATGGTACGTGGGTGGCACGTTTCGCTAGTGACTGGAGTGGCTATAGCAAAGACTTTAAATCACAAAGTAGTGAAAAAGTAGTATGTGAAGGTGGCGTGGGTCATATAGCCATTGGCCCATATGCGATCATGGTACTCTCCCAGGATGTCTAATGGTATTTCGTAGTGCATTAGTAGCGATGGTGCTAGAATAGCGATATGGAGAACGGCACACTTACGAAAAAAATTGTTATCGTAGAAGATAACGAAGCACTTGCCGAAATTTATAAAACCCGCCTTGAGCTACTTGGCTACACTTGCTTTATTGGCTATAACGGCATAACAGCACTGTATTTCATTCAGCAGCAAATTCCAGACTTGGTGCTACTCGATTTGATGATCCCAGACATACCTGGTGGTGAAGTTCTCGAGACCATTCGTGGTACCGAATGGGGTAAGGACATCAAGGTACTAGTGATCTCTAACTTGAATGAAAGCGAAGCACCCGCTAACCTCCGACAACTTGGCATAGAAGGCTACATCGTAAAAGCAAATATGGTCGATGACCAAATAGACCAGCTGGTCGTCAATATACTAAACCCACCCGTAGTGCCTACACCTCCCGTCCAGCCTAGTAATGACTAAAAGCTAAGCACAAGGTTGAAACACGGAACCCCTTCTAAGCCCCGGTAGGTTTTCAGAGTTACTTGCTGTCGCTAGCACAGTATCGTATGATGCAACTAAAGCACTAACACGAAAAAAATGAAAAAAGCACATGAACGTAGCCTAAAGCATATATATAGACACGTGTTTGTGTGGATTACACGATCAAAAAAGGCAATGCTAGCCGTAGCGGTACTGCTGGTGGTCATAGTTGGACTTGGTACGTATGCATTGCAAAATGAGCAAGCAACAGCCGCACTGCACACTGGTAAAAAGCTTGACGATGTCGGGCAGTACGACCAAGCAAAACAGACACTGCAATCTGCCGGTAAGACCTTGGTTCGCGCGTCGACCAAAAAACAAATTGCTGCCGAACTTGCCCGAAACCAAAAGCTTGCAGGCGCTCACCAAAAACTCGAAGAAGTAAAACGCCTGCTTGCTGAGCATAAGCCAGCAGAAGCCCAGAAAATTTTAAATGAAGTGCAAGCTAGTTCGCCACCAGGTGGGGATCAGAATGCACTGGCAAGCCTACAACGTAGTGTGACACAGCAATCAACGGGCAGCCCAAGTCAAACAACTCCTCCGCACACAGGTGGGAGCAGCACTCCGCCAAGCAGTAGCGGTGGCGCTACTGGCTCGGGCACAAGCACACCACCACCTGGCCCATTAACAAACCTTTCGGTAGTGTCGTTTACAGCTAGTGCCAGTCCTGCCGGTGCCTCAACATGCAATATTAGCGACTCGGTAACATTTAGCTCGAATGGCAGTGGAACTGTGACGACCACTTGGTCACTGATGAGTGCTAAAAGTACGAGCCAAATTGATAATCCAAATAGCTTTACATTTGCGACGGCAGGCAGCCAGAGTGACAGCTTCAACTTTAGTGGTACGCAAGGTCTAGAGTCCGGGGACGCATATCGGGTAAGTGTTACGATAACTTCAACCACTAACGCAGCGATCACTGTGACGACCACACCAGTCACCATTAATAGCTGTGCTGGGCCTCCTGGGCTGGCAGCTGAGCAGGCAGCGCCACTTATGACAACTATTACGCCAGTAACTCCGTCGGTCTACCAATACCAAGATGGCATTTTCTCAAACGAGTGCTCCATACAAGTCACCACACCTTACAGTGTCAACTCTAGTGGTACGGTGGAAGCCATCGTCATGGTCACGAGCGGTTCATCGGTAGGGTACACCTACTACGATAAGAATGGAACAACAGCCTTTAGTGGCCCGGGCAGTACAAGCGATACCTCGTACTTTCGTTTGCCGCACCTCGCAGGTGGTGGTCCCTACACGATTGTCGTCAAATTGGTTGAAGTGAGTGCTCCGGGCACGGTATACGCTACGACCACTCCAATAAGTAGCGGCTGTAATTAGCTCGCAGCATACCGTCGTTTAGGGCTTTAGAGATTTTCTTCGGACTTTTCCCCAGCGCTTGTTGCCTCGACAACTGCAACTATCTCCTGTGGAGTGTAGTCAGCCTTAATCAGGTATTTGGTAGCGCCGAGTGCAGTGGCTTTTTCGATGATGTTCTCGCTATTGAGGTTGCTTGTAACAACAATCATCGTTTTGGGGTGTTTAGGTGCATCGAATGCTTTCAAGAAGTCTAAGCCACTGAGCTCTAGCATGAGCATATCGAGGATGATGACGTCGTATTCACGCTGTGCGGTTTTTGTGAGTCCTGCATTACCACTACCGGCGGTCTCAACCTCGTAGCCAGCTCGCACAAAAGCATCAACGTATAAGTTCTTAATATTGTCGTAATCTTCTATGATAAGTACACTTTTCATATCTAGATCCTCACTACTTTATTTTGTGATTATTCCGGGGTAATTGTACCGTAAACGTTGTACCTTCACCAATAACGCTGCTTACGCTTAGTTTACCATGGTGCAGATCTACTATCCGTTTTGCAAGGTATAATCCCAGACCTGCACCCTCCGCCCGCAGGGTGCCAGGGTTTGAACTATGAGAAAATTTCTTAAATAATCGCTGCATTTCGGTATGACCAAGACCCTGTCCTTGGTCACTGACTTCTACCTGCACGAGTTCGTTGGTGGCCCGCAGTCGTATACCAATCTGGGTATCTTGCGGTGAGAACTTACTAGCATTGTGCACCAGGTTCTCTATGACGATGCGGATTTTGTCGGGGTCAATCGCAATTTCGGGCAGGACAGTTGACTCCACGATATTTACTTGCTGGCCGCGTGACTCTATCATCATTTGTTGCTCGGCAACGACGCTTTTCACGACACGGAGCAGGTCGTATGGCCGTTTGTTGACAGTCATTTCACCGGTCTCAAACTGTGCAACTACCAGAATTTCGTTAATGAGCTTTATCTGCCGCTCATTTTCTTCGTACGCCCCTGCAATAAGCTCGCGCTGCTTGTCCGAAAGATTGTCGGAATAGTGATCACGAATGAGTGCTATAAAGCCCTTCACGGCTGTGGCTGGCGTGCGTAGCTGGTGTGAAACAAGTAGTACAAACTCGGATTTCACGGTGTCTAACTGCTCCACGCTAGCTGCCATGTGGTTGAAGGTTGCAGCCAATACGCCAAATTCGTCATTGGCTCGTTTGTATTTGATACGATAATCGAGTTTGCCGCGTACAATAGCGTGTGCGCCTTTCTGCAAGATACGCAGAGCGCGAGAGATAGAAGCAAATACAAAGATAAAGTTTATAGCAGTAATACAGAACATTAAGACGATGATCATAACGGCGAGCGAGCTCGTGCGTTGACGTAACGTGAGTTCCTCGTGATTCTTGAGGTTTGTGAGCTTGAGTGCCTCAGAAATCTCTGTTTGTTGTGTCGATATCAACTGATCGGCAAGAGTTGTTTCTGATGGAGTTTCTGCAGTGTCGCCCTGGTTTGTTTGCTGTGGACTGTAGCTAGCGTAGAGTTTGGGGAAAATGAGCTCAAGGGAGTTTTGTTGCTCACGGATATCTCTGAGGATAGCTTTCTCGTCGGTACTTGAAGCTGGGTATGATGCTATCAGGGCATCCAGGTTATTATTCTCGGGCTGTAATTGGTCGATGTACAGTTGGCTGTGATACAGCAAGCCTTCGAACGTTAGGAAGTGCGCGTCGCTAATCGATTGCACAATATTCGAAGCTTTTGTCTGGTTGGCGGTTATATTGCTGATCTGGCTTGATGAAATAACGAGAAAGCTGCTAAAAATAACAATCAATAGCATTTCGGATAGGGCGGAGAGTAGTAATTTAGCTTTGATGCTCATAGATGTTACTTCCAGCTTCGTTACACAAGGAAACTAGGTTTCCTGTGTTTTTTCATACTTCGTCCTGTCGGTTTTTCTTGGACATTTCTGCAAGTGTCTCCCGCACTGCAGCGGCCAACTCTTTAGGTGTAATCTCTGACTTCATTAGATAGTGTTTGGCACCGAGCTCCAATGCCTTGTTTAAGGCGGCATTCGTAAACATGTTGCTAATGATAATGATCTGAGTCTTCGGGTGCTTCTTGACATCGAACGCTTCGAGGAAGGTAAGTCCCAACGACTGCTGCAATAGCAAATCGAGCAGGATGATATCGAAGGTCGTGTTCTTCGCGAGTTCTAAAGCTTCTTCGGCATTAACGGCAGTAGAAACGCTGTAGCCTTCGAGCTCCAAAGTCTCACGGTAGATTTGTTGTAAGCTGAGGTAATCCTCGACTAGTAAAATTTTGGCCACCGTACACCCCCTCTAGTATTACTTATGCTTATTGTGTCGCACCAAGTTATTTTGGGCAAGTGCTACTGCGAGTAAAAAGGCCGAAGTGCCGAATAATAGGTCGGCTATATCGCCGTTCCAGTACAGTCCGGCATTGTTACGATAGGCAAACATAAAATCACCACCGGCTTGCAGCAGGAAAAAGCCAATGAGTAGATATAGACCCTTGTGTTTTTGGGCATGGCCGCTCCGTAGTTCTATCAGAGCCAGGGCAACTAGCAATACGTCGCCAAGAGAATAGGCTACGTTGAGCAGGTTCTTGACCAGGCCAAGGTCTGGAGATAGGTCTGGGCGGTTTAGGAATGCAAAAATCACTGCCGCCGAGACCACTACGATGACAACCGCTTCTTGAACAGCCTTTGGTTTTGCTTCTGTGCCATAACTCTCGTGTAGATTCCAGAGCGCTAGGCCAAAAATGGGGTACGATAGTAAAAAAAATGGATCGGCGAATGATGGATATGGCACACCAACTTTCAGAACGAGGTTATAGTAGGCCCATATTAAAGATCCAATACCCCAGGACAATCCACCTAAGCCCAAGTACACAAGAATCTTGCGTGATAATCGTGGTAGCTGTGGCATGCGGCTATGCCAGACCGCAATCACACATGCCAATACATAAAACACTGCTACTGCAACGTTAAATAGGTAGTTCCAGGAACTGTTTTTTAGGTGTTGGGTATATAACGAGATATTCCAGCCGATAAGTACACCAAAAAGTAATCCCAACAGAGGTGTCAGTACCCATCCGGACTGGCGTTTAGACATAATACCTAAATTGTAGTCTAGCCAAGAGGGTTTGCCAAATGTGCTTGAGCTTACGCCTATGATACGTGTTTAGCCGGCTGCTGTGCCGCTCATCACTTCGTAACAGACACAGCCGGACATGCCAGCGGTAATATTTAGAGCGGTGCCAGCTGGAAGGTCTATGGCATCACCGGGTTGCATCGAGTAGCCTACGTTGCTTACGGTGAACTTCGCTGAACCTTCCGCAAGCCAGATAGTGGTATTGGTATCCAAGCGCTGCTCAGGCAGTGCTTCGAACTCGACAGCGGTCCACCGGGTGGCAGTTGTGTTGCGAGCTTGCAAAAAGGCCACCAGCTCTTCTTCGCTTGATTCATACACCTTGCTCCATCGTGTTTTTCGTACTTGCATTACCTAGGTAGCATAACAGATGCAGCACGAAACTGTAGAGCCGAACGAAGATGAGTCTCTGCTAGATTGTGATCTTTTTGGTCGTTGCGCGTTGTTTTGTGACCGAAGAAGTAAGTTGTCGTTTGGCAAGCGCCTCGCATTCTTTCTTTGCATCGGCGTACATCATTTGCTCTGGTGGTGTTTTTTGTGTCCATGCGCTTGGACCGCGGAGTGCACCGACAACACCAAGTTCTTTGGCAACCATAAGGTAGCGAATGGCGTCGATAACCACACCAGCACTGTTCTCGCTATCTTGGACGGACAGCTTTGCGTCGATAGTAACGGGTGCATCACCAAAGCCACGCAAGCGGATATTAAAGTACGCTACTTTGTTATCTTTCAGATACGGCAAAAAGGTACTTGGGCCAGCAAATAGACTGTGTTCAGGTACCTCTATACCGCGTATATCATTCTGGGCACGAATAACGTTCTCTTTGCTCTTCTTTTTACTCGCGAGGCGTGACTGCACCATCATGTTGTTGAAGTCGCTGTTGCCACCAATATTCAACTGTTGGTGGAAATCAACGATCATACCACGGTCGAAAGCAAGCTCTTGCAGCACCTGGCTCAGCACGCTAGCACCGAGTTGTGAGCGCATGTCATCACCGATGATCGGCAGCTTGGCATCAATGAACTTCTGCTCCCATTTTGGATCGCTCGCAATGAACACGGGTATACAGTTTAGGAAGGCGACGCCGGCATCAATTGCAGCCTGAGCATAGAACTCAGTTGCTTCTTGGGAGCCAACAGGTAGGTAGTTGATTAAAATATCAGCACCACTCTTTTTGAGTGATGCTGCAACATCAACAGGCGCTTGTTTTGAGACTCGAAAGCCTAGGTCTTCAGGCTGTTCTTCCATGTGTGATGATACACCGTCAAGTACATGACCCATTTCCACAATAGGGCCATCTGGGACATTCGGTGCGAAAACACGGGCGCAGTTTGGCTGAGCAAAAATTGCCTTGCCGGTAGCCTGACCTACTTTTCGACTGTCGACGTCGTACACAGCGACTACTTCGATATCACTTGGGCGGTAGCCACCAATGTCTGCGAACATAATGCCCGGTATATTTGATCCGTCTGCGTCTTTGTAATATGCAAAACCCTGATAGAGCGATGAAAAACAATTTCCCGCTCCAATAACTGCTACCTTAATCTTGCCCATAAGCCCTCCGATATTTGATTGTAAATAGTAGTTTACAGAACAATAAGATATAAGACAAACTTATATATCGAATAAGTAAAACGCATACTGTATACTCAAAGTAATGGACAATAGGTACAGGAAATTTTTAGCAGTTGCAGAGACGGGAAGTTTTTCGGCTGCTGCTAAAAAGTTGCGCGTGACGCAGCCTGCTATTACGCTCGCCGTTGCATCACTAGAGCATACGTATGGTACAAAACTATATATACGCAAAAAGTACGAGGTAGAGCTGACTGAAGATGGAGCGACCCTAGCGAAAGCGGCGAAAAAAATAGCGCAGGAAGTAGAGAAACTACAGGCGAGTCTAGGTCGAGCTACTTCGGGTACGAAATATCATGTCGGCATTATCGATAGTATTGCGCACCTACTCTATACATCACCTGCAGAGAAGCAAGCGCTTGATAATGTAGAGGTAATGGTAGATAACTCGCGCAAGATAATTAGCGAGGTACTTGCCGACAAGATCGATGCCGGACTTATTACCGGCCAGCCAAATGATCTGAGTAAGGACATAACGGTACACAAATTACATAACGAAGCGTTCGTGTTTGTCTGTGCACCCTATCTTGCTCCCACCGGTATTATGACGCATATAGATGACTGGCTGGCGTTTAACGAAGACTCTACGAGCTTTAAGTACTTCTCGAAACAGTATAAAAAAATAGGCCTACACGTGACACCGGTCTTTTACTCTACGAGCATGGAAATGCTCAAGGAGATGGCAGTTGCCGGCAAGGGCACGGCGTTACTGCCACGCCATATCATTCAAGACTCTGTAGATAATGGTACGCTTGAAGTTGTAAAAACAAAGCCACTGCATCGCCCCATTTGGGCGATTGTGCGTAAAGAAAATCAGTCGAATACCATAGCCAATCTTTCGTCTTGCATAAACACCTTACTGACTAACACGGGAGTATAGCTACCGTAGCTAATGTTTAGACCTCAGTAACAACAAGGACTGGGCGGTGGTCGGAGCCGTTCTGCGGTAGTGTTTCAACTGTAATACTACGTACGTTACGACTTGCAGCCAGATCAAACTTGCCGTGTGACACACGATTTCTATGAGTATATTCAGTTGGGATAACAAGTTGCAGGCGGTGATTTTCCATAAACCGTATAAGTCGCGTTTGGAACACGGGGTAGTTGTAGTCGCCGGCCAGGATAATAGGGCTATCGGCATGCAATCTGTCTAGTATGTCGACGGTATGCGTAATTTGCTTGCGACGGTGATAGTTGGTTGCTACTAGGTGGGTAGCGTGAAAACAGCCAACGACCACTCGCTTGCCAGTTTTTTTGTCTTCTAGTTCAGCCACCAGTAGACGTTCACGGGCTTCGGGCCGTACGCGCTCGTAATATGAAAACGGCAGCACTTCAGCGTATTGTCTAATAAGTTTGAAGCGCTCCCCTCGCGTGTATATAGCAAGCCCCTGCACGCCAACGGTAGTTTTGGCGACCAACTCCAGGTTGCCTATACGTGCGTCTAGGTTCTGTACGACACACTCCTGGATACAGACAATATCTGGATTGTACCCTTCGACCAGTTGGTGAACTTCTTCGTACGCACGGTGAAAGCGTAAATTGTAGGTAATCAAGTGTATCGGGGGGTTCGTTTTAGCAGACATATCAGTGTATACGATCCTTTAGATGAAATATGCCACCGATTCGATCAAAGCTGACGTGGAGCAGCATAAGTACTACGAATGTCCAGATGTATTGGCTGATACTTAGCACGACATATGGTAAGGTGCACACGATAGCGCCTATGACGAAGTCTATTTGGTCAAATGGGAACCAGCTCTTGCCAGGTGGATAATTTAGCTGACGCTTAATAAAACTCTCTACAGCATCACCAAGCAGTGCGCCTGCACCAAGCAGCGGACCAAGCAGCCAGGTATGTAGTTGTGTGTAGTTGATGTCACTCATCAGATTGCCAAGTGGATGCCAGCGGAGCGCCAGCTGCTGAAGCAACCAGAGCAAGAGCGTCGCTGCGATAATGCCCGTGAACAAACCGCGCCAGGTTTTGTTTTTTCCAAATAGTGGACGGCCTCGTACGTGCAGGCCAAAATCCATGGGTGCATTTAGCTTATGCAATCCGGGAATAAGTGCCGCAAGCACAGGTATACCGTTTGCTGCGGCAGCAGGCAAGAAAAAGACAAGTGCGAGCAGTAAATTATGCATGTGTGCTTTCTTGTTCTGGTGGTTGGTTACGTGTGCTTAGGACACGCATTACTTTATATGACATTGACGATGCGCTCTATTGTACCATGTAGCGCCATAAGTCTCGATCCATATCGAACGCCAAGACACTAATCTTTGTAGATAGGTATATACTAAGACCTATGATAAAAAAATACCCATATTGGACATATGTTGTTGGTGTTTTTGCGGTTTGGGCAATGGTGCTACTGGTATCTTGGCAGCTCATGAGTGCTGGAAAGTTTCATAATGTGCTCATTTTTGGCAGTGGTTTCTTGGTTGGCGTTGTAGCGGCTAGCATTGCACGTAAGGTGTATAAATAGCCAAAATGAAAAGCAATGCAGCTCTGGTAGTTTACGCCTTAGCGATGGTAGTCAGTGTCGTTGCCGTGGATGTGCTTTTCTTCAGGCACAAGTTCCAAGAACGGCTTATAGCGAATGTTGCAATTGTGTTGGTATTTGGCGTTACTTACCTAACATTTCTGAGACGTAAGTAAGTACTTGATACAGCGTATACGCAGCAAGCTACCCATTAAGCTTTTATTGGGTAAATTGCAGGCTGTCTCTATGCCCACGTGGAACACATTCTTGCCGTTGAGACTTGTTAAATGGTACTTTTCCAATAGTTAGCGCGCTGAGGTTCCGCACCACTTAAGATTAAAAGGTGACCTATTACGATCACCTTTGTGCAATTCTGACTACCCAACTGATCCAACCTTCGAACCATATTGATGGTTCCAACGTGAATCACTTGGCTGGGGATGAGGGATTCGAACCCCCGATCTCGGGACCAGAACCCGGTGCCTTACCACTTGGCCAATCCCCAATGCTACTCTAGCGAGTACAGGGAGAGATTATACAAAAAAACTCTTCTGTTGGCCAGCCTTTGTACGTGGCTTAAAGAGCACATATACATAAATTAGTTAAATAATTTAACTAATTTATGTATATGTGCTAGGATAAAGTAGAAAGTGGGTACACAAACAGTAAACATGTAGCTAGGACGATATACAATATAAAGTGATGTAAATGGGTAGAGCAACGAAGGTATGGAATATAGCGGTAATAACAAGAAACGTCAAATAATCGCTGCGCTTGCGGTGCTTATAGTGGTTGTAGTGATTGTCGCTGCGGCCACCGCAGCCAACAAAAAACGGCCGATCGCTGCAGCGGTGACAGCAACGCCTAAAGCCACAACTGCTCAAACAGTTTCTCCGACTATGGCAACGCCAGCAAATATTAGTACACCTAGCGAAACTGCGGCCACAAACATGAGCGGCTATGCCGATGGTAGCTACACTGCGACTGGCTCATATGAATCTCCAGGTGGCCAAGAAGATATAACGATAACTGTTGCGCTCAAAAACGGTGTCATCACAAGCACATCTGCAAAAAGTGGCGCAGGTGACCCAACGGCATTGGAATATCAGAATGACTTTATAGGCGGCTACAAGTCGCAAGTTGTCGGTAAGAGCATCACGAGTTTAAACCTGAGCCGCGTCTCAGGATCGTCACTGACATCACAAGGCTTTAACGATGCAATCCAAAACATCAAAAACCAAGCAAAAGTCTAATCTGGCTCAGCAAAAACCTCAACATGAATGGTCTTTTGAGGCCATTGGTACGCATTGGTGGGTTGGGGTTTACCAACCACTTGCAAGTCAACGGCTCACAGAAGTCAAGCAGTTGGTAGCAGCACGGATAGAACAATTCGATGCAGTATATTCGAGATTCCGTGATGATTCGCTCGTGAGCGACATTGCGCGTGCCACTGGTACGTACACTTTTCCGCAAGATGGTGAACTACTGTTTGAAACATATCGGCAGTTGTATGACCTAACAAATGGTGCGGTTACACCGCTTATCGGCCAAGCGTTGTCTGATGCTGGCTACGACACGGACTATAGTTTGCGGCCGAGTGATATCACTGCACCGCCTAAATGGGATGATGTTATGACCTATCACAAGGGCGTGCTGACGACTTCCCAGCCCGTATTGCTAGATTTTGGTGCTGCGGGCAAGGGCTATCTGGTTGATATAGTGGCGTCACTGCTCCATGACCACGGTATAGGCCAATATTGCATAGACGCAGGTGGTGATATGGTGAGTCGTGGCCTTGGAGTGGCTTTACGGATTGGGCTCGAGGATCCGGCGGATAGCTCCCGCGCTGTTGGCGTCGTGGACCTTCACGACATGGCACTATGCGGCTCGGCTGGCAACAGACGATCATGGGGAATATATCATCACATATTGGACCCTAGCAGTTTGCGCTCGCCCCAGCATGTTAGTGCGTTATGGGTGACAGCTGAAAGTGTTCGTACGGCCGATGGGATAGCTACGGCACTTTTTTTTGTAGAGCCGGAGGCTCTACAGAAAGCATTTACGTTTGAGTATCTTATTCTGTATGCTAACAGTAGGGTAGCGTGTTCCACCGCGTTTCCTGGAGATACTTTTAGCGAGTGAAAATCATGCAGCTTATTATCCGACGTATCGACGCAGTGCTTAATCGATTTACCATGTACAAGGTCGTACTATATGGATTAATCGTACTGTTGATAGTTACGGATATACTTGCATTCACTGGCAGAATTTCCATTCCTCCGGTTGGCTTACTTCTTTCTATACTAGTGCTCGGATCCGTTTGTTATGTTGCGAATGAACTATGTAGCCGCTTGTTTCGGGTGGCGGCTAACAGCGAGTCATATCTTATAACGGCACTGATATTAGCGTGCATATTACCACCAGCCAGCACCCTTTCACGGTTTTTATTATTAGGTCTGGCGGGCGTTATTGCCATGGTCTCTAAGTATGTAATCATTTGGCGTGGTAGTCATTTTCTAAACCCTGCAGCGCTAGCAGCCTTCGTTATGACGGTCAGTGGACTATTAGCGGCAACCTGGTGGATTGCGACACCAGTGCTCGTGCCGTTTACAAGTTTGCTTGCTTTGGTGGTATTGCACAAACAACGCAAGTTTACCCTAGCCTTTACGTTTGGTATAACGGCAACGCTTATGCTGTTGTTTATAGGATCTGGGCTACATAACTTAAATCCCATTGAGGTAGTAAAAGGTGCGGTTGGGTCATGGCCAATTATATTTATGGGTAGTATCATGCTGACAGAACCAAGCACATTGCCACCGACGCGGTACTATCAAGTCCTCGTTGCCATGCTTGTAGGTGTAGCATTCTCTTCAGAACTCCACTATGGCAACCTTACTGCTACGCCGCAGACAGCCTTGTTGCTTGGCAACCTATTCACACTCATAGTGGCGCCAACATTCGGTGTGTTACTTAAGCTCAAAGCAATCAATCCGTTCTCGGATACGCTGTACGACGTAGTCTTTGAAAAGCCAAAACACTTCACATTCATGCCAGGGCAATATATGGAATTCACGTTAGCTCACAAAGGGGCAGACATACGAGGTAATCGTCGTACGTTTAGCATTGCGTCGGCACCTTCAGAGCCAGAGCTTCACTTGGGTACAAGGCGCTATGACCCAAGCAGTACATATAAGAAGGCACTGTTTAGTATGAAACCGGGCCGGTACATTCGTGCAGCTCATGTAGCGGGTAACTTTATATTGCCACGCAATAGTGCCGAGCCGCTGGTCCTTATTGCGGGCGGCATAGGTATTACGCCATTTCGCAGTATGATCACCGAGCTTATTCACACCAAGCAGCACCGGGATATCGTGCTGATCTACGTTGCCAATACGCAGCAAGACTTTATATACCACGAAGATTTTACTGCAGCACAAAGCGTTGGTGTGACGATGCACTACGAAACGGGGCGTCTCACGGCTGACCATCTACAGCGTTTAGTGCCAGATATAGCCGATCGCAAAGCCTACATTTCGGGACCAGATGCAATGGTGACGGGCTATAAAGTTTTACTACGATCAATCGGTGTACGACGTATTCGTACTGACCACTTTAGTGGCTACTAAGCTAGAACTGGCCGAGTACTTGGTCTATGCGGGCAAGTAGGTCATTGAGCGTTATGTCTGCCTTGACGATAAAATCAGTCACGTTGTAGCTGCGTACCTCGGCCTCGTCGCTGTCTTGGCTGAGGTTGGTTAGGACAATAATAGGCATGCCTTCCAAACTGCTTTCATCCTGAATGGCGCGGAGTACTTCAAAACCGCTCATTTTAGGCATAATTAGGTCGAGCAATAATAGGTCGGGGCGGCTGGCCCTGAGCAGGTCCATGGCCTCTGCACCGTCATGTGCGACGACGACGTTATAGCCAGCCCGTGCCAGCCCGTCTTTATATGCTATGACGATAAATTGTTCGTCGTCAGCTAGTAGAATTGTCTTGTTGTTTTGTGGTTCCATACCGGGTTAAGCCAATTATATCATGATGGTGTACCTACGCTACTGGAAATAGAGCCAGCCAACCCCAGGAAAAACATTGGTAAAACATGAGCGTATTGTTATACTAAGCTTAAGATTTTGAGCGAATTCCCCGGGGGTGGTAACGGAGCATGACACTAACTGATCGCGAACTGGCCCAGGTACTAACTGACCTTAAATATTTGCCTGCCACAAAGTTGAGCCTTGCATCAGCTGAGGCAAAAGCCGATAAACTCAGTTTGTATGAGACGCTGATTCAACACGACTACATGGAAGAAAGTGACCTCGGAAAGGTCATGGCATACCACTACCAGCTGCCCTATGTGTCGCTCAGTAACACGAATATACCGGAGGGTTTACTGCACCTCATACCCGAACGAGTAGCAGTAACATTCCAAACTATTCCCTACGAAATCGATAACGAAGCTTTGCACATTGCTACTAGCCAACCTGGCGCTGAGGATCTGTTTACTATGCTTGCAAAAAAAGCAGGCGCCAAGCATTACAAAGTGTCGTATGCCACCGAGCCAGATGTTACAGCTGCACTGCGCATGTACAAACAGCAGCTCCAAGCTGCACTTGACGCAATTCTTTCAGGCAATAGTGGTACTGCACCCATCGTGCAGTTGGTTGAGCGGATTTTTGAATATGCCTACGATGCCAAAGCATCGGACATACACGTTGAACCGCTGCACGATAAAACCATGATACGCTTCCGAATTGATGGCGTACTACACGACGAAGCGGCTATAGATAAAAAGCTGCATGATCAGATCGTGACACGGCTAAAAGTACTCGCCCGGTTGCGAACCGACGAACACTTGAGCGCACAAGATGGTCGCTTGCATGTTGTGATTGCTGGCGAAGACTTAACCATTCGCATTTCGGTGGTGCCGGTCGTAGCGGGTGAAAAGGTTGCGATGCGTTTGCTCGCAAAGCACACAAGGCAGTTTAGTCTGACAAACCTCGGCATGGGTGAGGAAGACCTGGCGACGGTACGGCACGGTTTCGCGCGACCGTTTGGCATGGTCCTTTCTACTGGGCCGACTGGTTCGGGAAAAACGACAACTATGTATGCG
>Ga0206966_1184_pt1 | contig 15472 bp, 17 predicted proteins | sample Alteio_BWOrgHeat_23_FD_152970 | JGI IMG/M metagenome (GOLD analysis project Ga0206966, IMG submission 152970) | Enriched cells from forest soil in Barre Woods Harvard Forest LTER site, Petersham, Massachusetts, United States -... | ecosystem: Environmental > Terrestrial > Soil > Temperate forest >...
CGACGGCAGCACAATCGTCAGTGGTGCTTTTGCCGCCACCGGGGTCAATATAGGCCAGGGCGCGGGCTACGTTTTCAACCGTGGTCCAAACGGTTGGGTCACCACCACGCAAAAAGCCAAGCTCACCAGCTCCGGCGCTACCTCCGGCAACGGCTTGGGTTATTCCGTCGCCATCAGCTCCAACGCCGAAACCATTGCGATCGGCGCGCCCGGTCCAGCCACAACTTCCGGAGCGATCTACATCTACATCGAGGGAAACGCGATCCTCGTCAACAGGGGCCGCGAGAAAGTCCGTCCCGTAATCCCTCCCAACATTTTGCCGCGCGCTTGGAGCAACATGACCGAGACCGCCAAACTCACCGCCTCCGATGGAATTCCGAACGACCGCCTCGGTCTGGCCGTGGCGATGAATCCCGGCGGCGTCACCGTCGTCGGCGGTGCGGACGCGACCGTCGGACAAAATTCCGAGCAAGGTGCGGCTTACGTTTTCACCAAGCCTGCAACAGGGTTTTGGGTCACCGCCGCGGGCGGCGCGAAACTCACCGCTTCCGATGGCGCTCTGCAGGACGGCCTCGGCCTAGCCTTAGGAGTTAACAGCGACGGCAGCGTGGTCGCCGCCGGAGCACCGTTTGCGAACAGCGCTAGTGGCAATGAGGCTCAAGGCGCGGTTTACGTTTTTCAGAAACCAACTGCGGGATGGACTTCAACCACTCAAACGTCAAAGCTCGTCACTGCGAGTGGACAAACCGGCGACGCCTTCGGCTCCTCCGTCGCCATGGATACCGGCGACACGATCATCGGCGGCGCGCCCGGTATCGGCTCCGGCTCGCTCTACGTCTTCAAAGGAGGCGTCTCCGCTCCCCCCGAAACGCTTTCGGCCACTAGCCTCACGTTCAATGGCGCCGTAAATACCCCCACCACCTCGCAAACCGTAACCTTCACCAATCAAAGCGACGCGCCGTTGCAGCTCACCGGCGTTTCCGTCACTGGAAAATGTGAAACCGCTGTTGCGTGCGTTTTTCCATTCACTTCCACGAAAAATTGCGTCGCCGCGTCGCCACTCGCGCCAGGCGCTCACTGTTCGGAGTCGGTTACGTTCGTGCCGCCACGGCCCGGCTCGTACGACGCTTCGCTGGCGTTTACATTCGATAGCGGTGCCAGCACATCCGTCCAGACTGTCCAGCTCCACGGCACCACCGCCGCTTCCATTCAGCTGCCCAAGCAGCGACAGCGTTAGACTCACGTACCTGCCCGCAACGAAACCGCCGGCGCCCGGCGACCCGACGTCCACCGCCCCACAAACGTCGCGGCCGCCGCCCCGGCAAGTTGCGCCGCTACAAAGAGCGGCACGTCCGCGGGCCGGATTCCCGCGAACGTAGTGGAGATCGACCGTGCAATCGTTGCTGCGGGATTTGCGAATGAAGTTGACGGCGTGAACCAATAAGCCGACATGATGTAAGCCGCCACCGCGACCGGAATCGCGTCCGGCTTGAACTCCGAGCACATCGCAATCACCGCGATTAATCCGAACGTCGCGACAAATTCGCTGAGCGCCGGCGCCCATCCGGGTCCCGCGTGTGTCGAGATCGAATACCAGCGCAGACCAAACATCACGTGCGCCAGCACGCTCCCCGCCGCACCTCCAGCCACTTGCGCGCCGGTGTACCAGGGAACCTCGCGCCACGAAAATATCCCGCCTGAGGCTGCGGCCAACGTCACCGCGGGATTCAGGTGCGCACCCGACACCGGTTGCAGTGAAAAAGCAGCGCCACCAGCGCCGCACCCGTCGCGATTGTGTTCGCAAGCAAGGCGATCGCCACGTTGCCGCCGGCCAGTTGCTCGCCCATGATTCCCGAGCCAACCACGGAGGCCGCCAAAAACAACGTCCCTCCAAATTCGCAGGCAGCGCGGCTCATCAAACTGAATTTCATTGTTTTCCGATGTGATCGATCTGGCGTTGAATCGCCAGCCCGTCGAGCGATGTGAGCGGTAGTGCGATGAACAGCCGGATTCTCCGTTCCAGCGTCATGTACGCATCGCGGTACGCGCGCTGAATTTCTTCCGGAGTGCCCGTCGCTGCTGCGGGATCGGCAACGCCCCAATGTGCCGTGATTGGCTGGCCGCGCCAGTATGGGCACGGTTCTTTTGCCGCGTTGTCGCACACCGTGAAAACGAAATCCATCCTCGGCGCATCCGGCTGTGAAAATTCATCCCAGCTTTTACTGCGCAGCCCTTCCGTTGGAATCTGCGCCTCAGCGAGCTGCGCAAGCGCCTGCGGTTTCACGCTTCCACCCGGGTGGCTCCCCGCGCTGTACGCCGTGAAATTCCCGCCGCCGCGAAAATTCAAAATGCCTTCGGCCATGATCGAACGCGCCGAATTCCCCGTACACAAGAAAAGCACGTTGTAGTGTCGCGGCATCCTCCACTCAGTTGCCGCAATCCGGCGCGCAGCAAGACTTCGCGGCAGGCAGTTCCACCGCCGCCGTGGGCTTTGTCGCGCGAACGAAGCCGCTGTAGAACTTTCCGTCCACCTCGGGAGCGACAGCGTCCACATCAACACCCTGCCCGCACAGAAATTCTCGCGCGTCTTCAATTTTGTAAACGCGCGTCGGCTCAATATCGATCGCGGTGAATCCCGCCGCGGCCAGGCTGGCGCGATATTCATTCTCTTCCAGCGCGCCCGCGATACAGCCCACCCATAGCAGCACGTTCTTCCGGATCTCCGGATGCATTTCGCCCCGCGTCACCACATCGGACACCGCAAACCGCCCGCCCGGCTTCAACACGCGGAATGCTTCGCGAAGGACCGCCGCTTTGTCCGACGAAAGATTGATCACGCAGTTTGAAATCACCACGTCCACCGAATTTTCCGGCAGCGGAATGTGCTCGATCTCGCCTTTCAGAAATTCCACGTTCTCCAGGCCCGACTTGCGCTTATTTTCGTTGGCCAACGCCAGCATCTCGTCGGTCATATCAAGGCCGTAAGCCTTTCCCGTTGGCCCCACCCGCCGCGCCGACAGCAGCACGTCGATTCCGCCGCCGGATCCCAGATCGAGCACGGTCTCTCCTGCGTTCAGCTTCGCAAGCGCCGTGGGATTCCCGCAGCCGAGCGACGCAAGCATCGCCTCTTCGGGAATCTGCCCTGCTTGCGCCGCGTCGTAGAGATTCGACGTGATCGGATCGGCGCTCCCGCACGCAGCCGTTGCCCCGCAACAAGAGCTGCCGCCCGTGGTCGCTCGTTGCGCTGCGCTCGCGTACTTTTCTTTCACCGCCTCTCGAATGTTTGGCTCAGCCATGATCGCTCCCTACTTGCAGATTTGTACGACGTCGCGCGGCGCGACGGCCTTATTGCGCGTGCAGCACTCCGCGTAGAGAAATTGGAGGATTCGCTGCAGCGCTTCGGTATTCGCGGTGTACCGCAGAAACGTGCTCTCGCGATTCACTTCCACCAGGTTCTCGCTGCGAAGCTTGTCGAGGTGGTGCGAGAGTGTGGAGTTCGGAATGTCCAGTTCGGACTGGATTTCTCCCACCACCATCCCTTCGGGATGCGCTGAAAGCAGCAGCTGCATGATCCGCAGCCGCGCTTCGTTGCCCATCGCGGAAAACATGTCCGCAAATTTCGCCGCCTGTTCCGCGCTCTTTCTCGCCGCCGTTGTCGTCGCCATATTTCGATATTTGCAGAAATATGGTGCCGGTGTCAACCGCCGATTTCTGAACCCTCGGCCAGAGCCCGGATTCTCCCGGCCGCCTTGTCGAGTTCGGATACCGCACGCGCTACCGCCGCGCTGCCCTCTGCCTGCAGCGCGCTCTCGTCCCAGCGACCGCTCCGCAACCGCAACGCCTTCGCTGAGCCGCGCTCGAATCGAGGACTCCAGCGTCCGCCGGCTTTCCCCGACGCGGCGCGTCAGGTCGTTCTGAATTCGCGCGCTGTTGGTCTCGAGAAGTTGGTCGAGAAATTCTGCGCAGGATTCCGTGACCGCCGCGTGCGCGCCACACAAACCGAGAAGCACGTCCGCAACGAACCGGAATGGCGACGCAGGCGCAGCGACCCGTTCGATAAAGTTGAACCGGTACTCCGAGCGCGCGGAAAGCGACGGCGGCGCGAGTTCTTCAGCGGTGAGCGCATCGGCGTTAAGAGCATCGGCGCTCATGATGCGGCACAGGAATTCGTTCCCGGCTTCTGCGAAGCGTGCGTGCGCCGCGGCTGGAGGCGCGTCGAGCGACGCGAAATCCTTGTCCGCCGCCGCGAGCAGGTCTCACAGTTCCGTCGAAAATGTTTGCAGTACTCGCGCGAGCGGATCGGCAAGCTTCCCCCTAGCCTCGCATCTAACGAGGCTTCAATTCCTCCGCCGAAATTCCCGCGGTGCCGAGCGCCACGTGCGCTGCGCGCGACGCCGGAATCAGATCCTCGGTGGGCGCGTGAACGCCGGCCAGCGCCCGCTGCATCGACGCGCGAATCGCAGCAATCGCCGTCTCCAGATGCGCGCGCGTTTCGGGCGGAATGTCCGGCGTATAGCGCGGAAAAAGTGTCGGCGTACCCGGCAGCGCCAGCACGCGCTCCACATCCACCAGCATCCGATCGATGTATTCGCACGTCACGCGCACTCGGCGCGCTTGCGATTAGTTCTGCTCCGCAAGCGCGGATGCCACTTGCCCAGACGCCGAGGCGAGTGCATAAGATGAAGATGAGGACATCGCTGTCTCCTACGGCGCGCACGCCACTCACGAATCAAACACACGTGTACACCAATTTGAATTTTCGTGGTTTCGCCGGGGAACATGACTCCGCAACGGGAAACCCGTCAGGAGTCATCATCTGTCCCGGCTAAAGGACAGCGGTTAAAGGGGCAACTCCTTGCCCTATTCACCGATACTACGCCCACTCGAAACTTCGTTCAAACGTCCAACGCGATTTAGCAGAATTGAGCGCGTCGCTGGAAATTTAACCTGGGCGTGTCTTCGTTACGTCCGCCGTACCGTTGGCCGTCTCATTCCGGTCTTCTCGATCGCAGCGTCCGCCCTTTCCGACGCCAGAAACGCGATGAGTCGCCCGGCTGCCTCCGGTTCCTAACCATCCTTCAACAGTGCAGAACTGAACACCGGCACAAATTGTATTTCCGCGGGAATCATCCCAACAAAATCGACGCCAGGCACAGAAATGATTTCGCTCGCCGGCAGCACGACCATTTCCACTTCTCCGCTCACCAGACTCTCTGCCCCCGTGATCCGAACTTTTCCCGCCATGACACTAGAAATGCCGCGCTTGGGAAACAATTTCGTCGTCAGGTAAATTCCAGAGCCGCTTCGGATGCCCACAGATCTCGCCCGAACCAGCGCTTCCGTAAACGCATCGACCGAGCATTCCCGCCGGTCGCGCGCACTCCGCGTAGATGTGGCTCTCAGTTCCGCTCGATCAGTGTTCGCAGTACCGTTGCGATCGATACGTTTCCTTTTCGCGAGCCGGCCTCTCCGCCCGCGAATTCAATCCACCCTTCATTGAAGCCGTCAAGCATCCGAATGCGCGGCTCAGGATTCTTCATGCCTTGCGACTCGAAGAGCCGCTCCCACTCGCTGCGCGGAACCGCTTCGATTCTCACAGCGTGGCCCAGTAGCTTTGCGAAAGTGGAGGCGATTTCGTTCGGCGTCACACGACGCGGCCCTTCAAGCTCAACGACGCGGTGACCCTCACACAATTCTTGAAGCAACTCCGCCGCGACGCGCCCGATGTCCGCGGTCGCGACCATTGGCACTGGCTTATCGAGCGGTTGTAAGAAACTCTGGATCGATCCACTTTTCGCTGGGCCAACGTCCCAGCTCGAATTTTCCATGAACCATCCGGGCCGAAGAAAAGTGATTGCGGTCGGCAGCTTTTGGAGCGCCTCTTCGATGATGGTGTGCTGCGTCAGCAGGTTCGAATGTGTCGCCTGTGCTCCAATCGTGGATAGATACACAACTCTGCGCGGACGTGCCGCGGCGAATGCCGTAGTCAGGGAGGCCGCGACCGTTAGCGCCTCGCGAAAATCCGGCGATGGATCAAAGGTGGGCGGTACAAGAACGAACGCGCCCTCGACATCTTTGAACGCAGCGATCAGCGACTCGGCGTTGTTAATATCACCGCTCACTACTTCGCACCCACGATCCATCCACTCTTTGCACTTACTCACATCGCGGACCACTCCCCGAACGGCTTGATGCGCCGCCAACAAATTGCGCGCGACTTCACCGCCTACCTGACCCGTGATTCCAGTAATCGCAAACATTTCCCCTCCGTCCGGCTTCGTGCCCGATGAGATGCACACGAAAAACAAAACGTTACAGCGAACCAGAGTTGGGCAAGAGAGTTGCGCGAGCGCTCTAAACGACGAGCGCACTTCCCCTTACGCCCTCACCTAACCCTCACCCAATTTCCACCTCAATTCCATTGACCGCCAGCCTCGCGTTGACTAGAGTCGCCCGTCGCGCCTGGAACCGGCGCCGTCGGTCTGACATTCAACTCCCCATCGAGGAGCAACCATGACCACCAAGAAAAAACTTCACAAGGGAAAAAAGCTGGAAGAAACCAAGCCACTAACCGTAGCCACAGGAGCGCAATCGAAGGGTGCCGGTGCGGGCAAAGTTACCTTCAACTCCTTCTCGATTCAGCACAAATAGATTTCCGCAACGATCCAATCGCCGATTATCCAGAAACTGAGCGGTTACGACCGCGCCGTTTGGTTTCTTTCCAGCTGAGATTTTCAACGAACTCTTAACGACGGTCTTTCCCGTCCCGGGCGCCGCATCGGCAATTAAGTCCATCGCCGCGCGGATGTACCGCGGCACGAACGGGCGTCGCGCTCCGCCGGTGTTGGCGCCGCATCCCGATGCAGCAAATTCACCACTTCGCGATGCAGCTTCGCCCGCGTCTCGTGCCGGTCGTTCGCCCGCGTCAGTTACCTCACCTGCGCATCCACTCCCCCGCAAGAAGGCTTGTTGATGTTCATCGATAGCTCTGCTGAAAACGGCGCCGCTCCCGCACCCGGCGACACGCGCTCCCAATCGTCCTGCGGGGCGCCCTGGTCTAGTGAGTATATTCGGCCACGCCATTGCGCTTGCTGTGCGCCCACTCCGCTTTTCACCTCACGCTTCGTTAAACCTCTGCAAGAACTCGATGAATCATGCTCACTGAAATCGCTCCTTCACCAACTGCCGAAGCGACTCGTTTGACGCTACCTGCTCGGACGTCGCCTACTGCGAATATTCCCGGAAGGCTGCTTTCCAGCATCAAGGGTGGGCGCGAAAGCGGCCAGGAAGAACTCCGGTCATGGTTAACGGTTGGCGGCAGATCACGCCCCGTTAAAATAAAGCCCTTTTCGTCGAGAGCAACGCGGCCTCGAAGCCAACTTGTGTTCGGCGAGGCGCCAGCCATAATGAAAAGGTGATGTACGTCGACCGAACGCGACTCTCCGCTCAGCTTGTTGACCCAACTCACTTTTTCGAGAGCGCTCTCGCCTTTAAGGCTGGCTAATTCGGTGCTGCACAGCAGCTCTATGGCCGGATTTCCGGAAATGCGCGCGATGAGATAGTGCGACATCGAATCGGATAAAGTTCCGGCTCGCACGAGCAGGTAGACCTTGCGCGCGGATTGCGAGAGAAATACGGCGGCTTGACCAGCCGAGTTGCCGCCGCCCACTACGATGACATCTTCTCCCTCGCACAACTGAGCTTCAAGAAATGTGGCGCCAAAATGGATTCCGTGTCCCACAAAGCGATCCAGATTGGCCGTGGTTGGCTTGTTGTAGTCGGCGCCTGTCGCGATGACGATCGTCCGTGCGGAGAAGACGGTACCGTCGTCCGTGACAAGTTCGTAGGGGCGGTGCTGACACCGAAGTTGAACAATCGGGCGGGCCAACGCCATCTTCGCGCCAAACTTCTGTGCCTGCTTGGTGGCGCTGGTAGCAAGCTCCTGACCGGAGACCCCGGTTGGAAAACCCAAATAATTCTCTATCTTTGAACTTGAGCCCGCCTGTCCACCGGGCGCTCGGCTTTCTATAACGAGGGCATCTATTCCCTCCGAGGCCGCGTATACCGCTGCTGCCAAGCCTGCCGGGCCTGCGCCCACAATGATCAGATCGTGTATCGAACTGCTGTCAATGTTGTCGTTAAGTCCCAGGGAATCCGCCAACTGTGACGTTGACGGGTTTCGCAAAATCATCGTTCCGTTGCCAATCACTATCGGGATTTCAGAGACCGCGATTCCAAAGCGGTCGAGAAAGTTTCGGTATGCTTCGTCCTTATCCAAGTCGATGTAAGTGAATGGATGACCATTCCGACTCAGAAACTCCCGAAGGCGCAGAGTATCTGCGGAATGTCGTGAGCCAATGACAACGACATTGCCCAACTGTCGGTCTATGAGCATGAGCCTTCGCAGCATGAACGCGCGCAGGAGGATCTCACTCAAAGCTGCATCGTTCGCCACTAGAGTGCGCAGGGATTCGGGTCGAACCTCCAGGATTTCACCGGCTTGTATAGCTCGCGCCTGCACTACCGTTCGCTGTCCTGCGATCGTGCCCGCCTCACCGGTGAACATTCCCGGGCGTAAAATTGTGACCAGCCGTTCGCCGTCGATCGTTGGCTGAACGATTTCCAAGCTCACGGACAAGAGTATGAAACACGGCCGTCCCACCTCTCCCGGCCGATACAGAACCTCGCCAATCTCCACCCGGCGCACCCGTCCGTACAGTCGTGCACGTTCTATCTCTGACTCCGTAAGGACCGGCCACATCTGGTTATCGGCGTTGAGTTCAGCGGAGACGCGCTTCTGTTCGCTTACAAGTCTTGCCTCTTGCAACGCGATCGATGCCTCATTCGCCGCTACGTTCAGAAGAAGGCTTTCGGTTTTCTCGGGGAATCCCGCCCGCCCAGAACCCAGCACGATTACGCCAATCTCGCCGTGTACTCCCAACTGCGCGGGGGCGATCGCTATGCCTTCGCCCGCTAATTGATTCCGTATTTGTGGGACAGACCCTTGAGCGTAGGCGGCCAGTGGGTCGCCGAGCATGCTGCGAACTTTCTCGGCCGACATTTTGATTGTGCTGTCCTCGGAGACGCGGAGGACTTCCACTGGCGTCGCGCCAAATGCATCGCTCAAGCGCGCGTAAGCGAAATCTAGGCTGAGCATACGGCGGAGCACGTCCAAAAGCATCTCAACGATTTGCGATGGATCCGTGCCGCGCCAGATAGCAGGCAGAGCGACTAGGCTTACCAGATCGTTGATGCAGCGCTGAAGGCGTTTGATTTCCTGGGTCGGATCCTCGAGGCGCGCTTCCATGTCAGGCCACCGCGGATGAATTATTCCGACGAGACCGGCGCTCGCGAAATTCACGCAGGAATTCGTCAGGCGGCACAAAGAATGGATTTTGTTGCAGGAAGCCGCCGATGACGACCATTGGGTGTGTCCTCAAGATGTCCAGGACGGCGTCTCCCCCGAACTTCCCGAGATGGTAAGTGCAAATAACCGCGTCATCGTGACGATTCCACACCTCATTCACCCGCGACTCGAATTCGATCACATCATCCATTTGCGACCCGCGCTCCATTGCCCAATCCATGCGACAGCAAATGCGGCTTAGCGGAAACTCCCCGGTACCGTGGCCGCTGGCCAACTGCTCGAACGCTGAAATCATTCGATCCGCATCGAAGCGGCCTCCCGGAAGGTAAGCTTCCGTGTCCGTCCGAATATCCAGCTGTCCGCTTTGCTGCGCTGCCGCTGTATCAATGCCCGCAGCCCTCAGGCGGTGGAGATGGTCCTGACGCTGGTCTTGATTAACGATGTGAATGGCTTTATGGCCAGTCTTGAATCCGTCTTTTATGAATGGGAGCAAGACACGATACTCTTCGTCGGGACTGTGGAAGAAGGCGCAGACATGACGCGGTTGGTCGATCTGCGAACCGGCAAAAGGGATGGGCACTGCGATCTTGTTCATGGCATCTCCCTGGGTAGCAACGACGCGATGCCTCGAACGGAGAAATTATTCGAGGCGGCTCAGCTTGAACGGTGCGGCCAATCATAGGCACCAATCGGCCGCGTTGACTACAGTGACGTGAAGCGTCCTTTGACGGCTAAAACTCGATCAATCGTTCGCTGGTAACTGGCTGTTAGATGGTGCGATCGTAGAGTTGCTGCTGGTAACTCTTGACCCACGCTTCCGTCTCGGGCGGAAAAATATTCAGAAACTTTCCCTGGCGAGTGGGAATTACTTCAATCATCTTCGCGATCATGTCCTTCGGATCGAGTCTTCCCTCTGGTTTACCGAGAAGTCCGTCGACCACCTTCTGGAAAGCGTCGCGCTTGATGAAGTTCACGTCATCGTTGAGCCAACGCAGTCCGGCTTCCACCACCGTCTCGTTGAAACCGGTTAGGTAGGGGCCGGGATTGATCGTCTGGACTTGAATTCCGAAGGGTTTCAGCTCTTCGTACATCGCCTCAGCGATAGATTGCACGGCATGTTTGCTAGCGGAATATGCGGGAATTGGCGGGACAGTGAGAAGTCCAACGGCTGACGACGTGAATACAACTTTTCCCTGAATACCCCGGGCTACCCAATTCCGCACCACCCGCTGCGTAAAATCCAATGCGGCAAAGACATTTGTTTCAAAGTTCTTTCGCACCAGCTCGACGGGGATCTCAGACATGGGGCCTCCCTCGCCGATGCCCGCGTTGTTCACCAGTATGTCGAACTTCATTTTGAGCGTATGCGCGACATCGTAGGAGTCGAGCAAGTCGAGCTTTTCGACTTTTAAAGTTTTGAGGCCGAGCGATTCAGCTTTCAACCTCATGGCCGTTACTTGGGGCCAAGTCTGAACAGCCGCAATCACGTCGTATCCTTTTTGCGCCAGCCCTACCGCTGTACCTTCGCCAAATCCCGAGCCTGCTCCCGTGATCAGTATTTCCGACATGTGCGTAACCCCCTCGAGTGTAGTTAGGCTTTCAATGCTGATTCACCGCTTTGAGCCACCGCATAATCCTGAGCCACCTGTCCCCCGGACACTCCGATGCTCCCGATGACTTTCCCATCGGCGGACTTCAGGGGGATCCCGCCGGCGAACGTCATGAGATTGCCGTTCGATAGATCGATGCCGTGGGCATCGGCACCTGGTTTGCTGTAGTTGTCCATGATTTGCGTTTCCATTTCGAATAAGGCTGAAGTCTTTGCTTTTTTGATCGCTACATCGATCACTCCAAGCCATGCTCCATCCATCCGATGAAATACTTTCAAGTGACCGCCCGAATCAAGGATCGCAATGCAAACTGAGATTCCGAGTTCGCTCGCTTTCTTTATCGAAGCCTTCACAGCCCGGTCCGCTTGATCCGCTGTAACTTGCACGCTCGTGCTCCCTTTACCCGATCGGATTTCCGCAGGCGACGCTCATCCACCGCATCCGGAACATTGGTTTTACCGCACCGCGAACCTTAGACCCGCTATGCAACCAAAACAATTGCACGAAGGTATTGGTGGGTCGCAGGCGGGCACATCTTTCGCCAAAAAGGAACCGAGGCAGGCCGAAGAAGTGAAATGGTCTTCTGGAGTCGTGAACTGCTTGCGGATTAGGAGCTTTTTGAAGGCGAGGTGGGCGCCGGCGTAGTAGGCGCGGCATCCCCATGCAACAAATCCACCACCTCGTGATACAGCTTCGCGCGCGTTTCGTGCCGGTCATTCGCTCGCGTGAGGTATCGCACGCGCACATCCACGCCGCCGCCCGAAGGCTTGATGCTCATCGACGGCTCCGCTGAAAACGACGCCGCGCCAGTGCCCGGCGATGCGCGTTCCCAATCTGCCTTCGCCGCCTCCGCATTTCCCTTCGTCGCTTCCGCCGTCATCTGCTGAATCTGGTTGGCCGTCGCAAAGGGATCCTTCGTCGCCGGCACCGTAATTTGCAATTCGTCCCACAGCCACTGGCCAGACGTCGAAAAATTAAAGTAATGCCCCTCGATCGCGTAGCTGTTTACAAACGTCACCTTGCGCCCCGTCGGATGTCCCGCGTCCGCCCAGCTTCCCGTTTCGAGCAGCACGGTGTGCAGCAGCCCAAGCTCCAGCACTTCGCCGCCCACGCCGTTGATCTCCACCCAGTCGCCCTGATGAATTCCATTTTTCCCCATCAAAATGAACCAGCCAAAAAATCCGACGATGAAATCCTTCATCGCCACCGTGATGCCCGCGCCAGCCAGCGCTGCCACTGTGCCCAAATTATTCGGCGGCCCAAAAAAGACAAAAATAATCAGCACCGCGCCGATGAGCTGCGTCACCACCAGGAAGATCGCGCGCATCGTTGCCGCTTGCCGCCGCTCCAGCTGCACCTTCACGAAAATTTTCTGCAATCCCACGTTCGAGACGAACACAAACAGCGCGATCAAAATAATCCACATCGCGTTTACAAAAATTCCGTGAACGAACGCGTGATGCCGCGCGACCACCAGCGTGTTCCAGTCGCCGTAAACTTTCGCGAGCGCCTCTTCGTCCGCAATGCGCTTGTCGTACAGCGCCAGCATCTTCTGGTCCGCGTTCAGGTGCTGGATGTACTCCACCTGCGAAAGATCATCCGCGGACTTTTCCGTCGTTCCCGCCTCGCGCTCCTCCGCTTCGATCTCCTGTTGCCTCTCGGATTTCCCCGCACCGCCGCCCGATTGCGCGCCTGCTCCTGCGCCATTCGCACTGCCAGCCGCCGCGCCGCCTACCGTCGCCGTCTTCCCAATCCCCGCATTTGCGCCGTGCCCCGCCAGCGCCGCGTAAAATTGCGACGACTTCGTCTTCCTCCGGATAATTTTTTTCTGCGTTTTCTCCTGCGCGAGTTGTTTTTCCAGCGCGTCGTGCTCGCCCTGCAAAGTTGCCACACGCTTCAGCGCATTCTGCTGCGCCTGCAGCAGCAGCGATTCCTTCGTGGTCATCGAAAATACGGCCTGCACCTGCTTCAGCAGCGCCGAAGGATTTCCGTACTCCGGCGAATCCGCCGGCACCACCACCGGTGCCGTGCCCACCCCGGTCGTCGAGTTCGAAGCGCTCCCACTCGGAGCGCCGGCGCTCGTGCCACTACTCGCAGCACCACTCGCAGCCGGTTCGCCCGGCTTCGTCGCGTGCGTCTCTCCCGCTTCATGCTGATCGAGTTGCTTCTGAATCAATGCGCGCTTATCGCCGCCCGCGCGCACCAAATCCTCGTGATCGTCCTCCAGTTCATCCTGATCGAGCGCTAGCTGCGCCTGCGCAATTTCCACCTTGTCCTGCGCCGCCGTCTTCGCCGGCCCAGCAGCCGCCTTGGCCGCCGCGTCCGTCAACTTCTTCACCGCCGCCGTGCCCGCATCCACGCGCGCCTGCACATCCTTGATCCGATTCAGAATCTCCTGCGTCTCCGGCGTAATCGTCGGCGGATTCTCCACCGCATCCGCAAGCCCCGCCGTGAATGCGAGGTCCACCGAATGATCCGCGAGCCGCAGCGCGTCCGCCGCGTACTGCTGCTCCCAGTGCGACACCGCCAGCGCTGAAAGCTGCTGCGCCGTCTCCAGCGCCGACGTATCCACCAGCTGCTGCACGTGCTGCCCGCGCGTCACGTCCGCATGCAGCCGCCGCGGGGAATCCGCCCAATCGCGCGTCAGCAAAATCCCGCCCAGCGCCGCAATCAGCAGCACCAGCAACGCCACCAAAACCGCCTTATTCGAATCGCTCATGTCCCTGCCTGTATTCCCAACGAGTGACTCATTTTATGGCACCTGCGCGAACCGCAGCCGCCAATCCCCACCCGCTGCCTCCTATCTGCAACGCGCGATCTTTCCCGCTCCGCCCCGTAGTCATACGCGCGTAACATAGAGCCCCCAAACTCCCAAGACTCCACTCGAACGAGGAATGATGCCGCTCCACAAGTTGCCGCGCCAAATCTCTGCCATCACCACCGCGCTCACATTCATTCTCATCGCCGTAACGCTCCTCGCCCCGCGCCCCACAGGCGCCCAACAACCCGCCGCGCTCGCGACGCCCTCAACCGCACAAGACGCGCAACAGCAGCCCGCCTCCAACACCGCCCCCGCCACCACACAATCCGCGCCCGCATCACAATCAGCCGACGACGCGTCAGCCTCCGACGACGACACCAACTCCGGCATCCAGCCCCCCGAATCCCTGCTGCCCCACTTCTCCAGCTCCCGCATCTGGCTCTCCGGCCAGCTCAATTACGTCTTCCAAACTCATCCCTCCTTCGACGCGCCCTACTCCGGCCCTCACTCGCTCCTGCCCAACTGGCAAAAAGCCGTCTCGCGCGTCGCCACTCTCTACACCGGCTTCCGCGTCACGCCCACCTTCGAAGTCCTCGCCGACGTCGAAGAAGCCGGCGGCAACGCGCTCAGCGCCGGCTTCGGCCTCGCCGGCAACACCGATCTCGACATCGTCCGCAATCCCACTCTCTCCAAAGCCCCGTACCTCGGCCGCGGCATGCTCCACAAAGTTTTCGCCCTCAGCTCCGGCTCCGTAAAAAACGACCGCAACCAGTTCTCCCTCTTCGACACTCTCCCCCGCCGCCGCATCGAAGTCCGCTTCGGCAAATTCAGCCTCCCCGATTTCCTCGACACCAACTCCGTCGGCTCCGACACTCACTTCCAGTTCCTCAACTGGACCATCGACAACAACGGCGCCTGGGACTACGCCGCCGACACCCGCGGCTACACCGTCGGCGGCTTCATCGAGTACGACGACACCAACTGGTCCGTCCGCTTCGTCGAAGCGCTCATGCCCAAGGTCGCCAACGGCATCGACCTCGTCTGGCAGCCCTGGAACGTTCACGCCGAAAATCTCGAAGTCGAAGAGCGCCACAGCCTCATCCCCAAGCGCGCCGGCGCCGTCCGCCTTCTCACCTATTTCAATCACGCCAACATGGGCATCTACCGCGACGCGGTCGAGCAGTATCAAAATGGTGACGTTCCCGTTCCCGACATCACCAATCACCCCTGGCACATCACCCTGAAGTACGGCTTCACCGCCAATATCGAGCAGCAGCTTCTCCCCAACCTCACCGCCTTCGCCCGCTGGGGCTGGGACAACGGCCGCACCGAATCCTTCGCCTACACCGAAGTCGATTCCACCGTCGAAGCAGGCCTCGGCCTCGCCGGCGCCTGGTGGCATCGCAAGCAGGATCGTGCCGGCTTCGCTTTCGTCTCAAATGGAATTAAGAAGGACCACCAGAACTATCTCGCCGATGGTGGACTCGGCTTTCTGCTCGGCGACGGCGCCCTGCGCTACGGCCGCGAAACCATCGAAGAAACCTACTACACCCTTCACGTCTGGCGCGGCATCTACTTAGCCCCCGGGCTCCAGCACATCAACAACCCCGGCTACAATCGCGACCGCGGCCCTGTAATAGTCCCCACCGCCCGCGCCCACTTCGAATTCTAGCTCCTCATCCTCAGCCACACCGTGGAGTAGGCACGTCGTGCCTGTGCCCCTCGCGCTCCACC
>Ga0206966_1185_pt1 | contig 15442 bp, 13 predicted proteins | sample Alteio_BWOrgHeat_23_FD_152970 | JGI IMG/M metagenome (GOLD analysis project Ga0206966, IMG submission 152970) | Enriched cells from forest soil in Barre Woods Harvard Forest LTER site, Petersham, Massachusetts, United States -... | ecosystem: Environmental > Terrestrial > Soil > Temperate forest >...
TGCTGTTTCTATTATCTGCTATACACATCGTCCGCGCGCAGGAGGGTCACAGCGCCGATGCATCCGTCCCGACATCGCAGACCTTTGCGCTGACCGACACCAAGGATCTGGTGGTGGAACCGGGTGTGAAAGCAGAGGCAGTTGAGTATCGAGGCCGGAAAGCCGTCCGTTTGACCAAAGAGGCGGTGGATGAGCCTGGAATTGCGTTGGTGAACGGGATGCAGTTTCACGATGGAACGATCGAAGTAGACATTGCGACGAAGGTCACCACGCCGCCGAGCGCAAAGAGGCCAGGCTTCACGGGAATTGCCTTCCGTGCCCGCCCTGATGCATCACACTATGAGCTGTTTTACCTTCGGCCGGGTAACTGCCGGTCGGAAGATCAGGCGAAGCGCAACCATTCAGTACAATATGTTTCCGAGCCTGGTTTCGGTTGGGAAAAACTGAGAAGACAGTGGCCTTTTATCTACGAATCCTATACGGATTTGCAATTGGATGAGTGGACGAAAGTGAAGATCGAAGTGCACGGCCGCCAAGCTAGCGTCTACCTCAATGGGTCACCCAATCCGAGCCTCGTCGTGGATGGCCTGAAAGGCGAAGATTTGCAGGGTGCCATCGCCCTGTGGGGATATACAGGAGAGGAAGCATATTTTTCGAACCTCCGAATCAACAACGCAAAACCGGAACCGCTGGAAAACGACGGAGAAGCCGCCGGCACATGGGATGTAACCTGTGCCACCGATGCTGGCGGCTTTGGGGGCACCATGAAGCTCGTTCGACAAGACAATACTCTCATTGGGATATGGTCAGGCGCGCTTGGGGCAAATCAACCCGTCAGCGGCACGTGGCGCGACGGTTATGTTGAACTCGCATTCAGTGGAGCATGGCCCGACCAACCTGGATCTGTCACGGCGACGCTTGCCGGCTGGATCGATAGGGATGCCGCCAAGGGCAGAATGAAAGTGGAAGGTCGAGCAGATGGGCAGTGGAGCGCTCTTCGGAAGAAGTGAGTCCTGCCGTTTCGATCCATTCGGTTGTCGGGCAATCCGGAAAATCAGCTCCTCTCGCTCCAGGGTTCACACCAACCTGTCAGCCGCATATACTTTGCTCGACATGATGAAGCCCTCTTTGCTCTGCCTTTTGCCGCTTGTCGTTTGCATCACTCTTCCAACCATGCACGCCCGCGCGCAGTCTCAACCCCCTGTAAACGGAACGTTGCTCGTCGCCAATCAAGGATCCCGTGACCTCAGCATCATCGATCCCGCTGCAGCCCGCCAAATCGCGGTCGTGCCTGAAGGCGGAGTCACCGGCCATGAAGTCGCCGCCTCTCCCGATGGCCGAACCGCTTATGTGCCCATCTATGGCGATTCAGGCGTAGGCAATCCGGGAACCGACGGAAGTAACATGGTGGTCATTGATATCCCATCGCGCAAGGTTATCGGGAACGTCGACTTCGGCCACGGCGTGCGCCCTCACTTCGCTATCTATGACACCAACAGCGGTTTGCTCTACGTGACCACGGAGCTCGACAAGACCGTATCCATCATCGACCCGCATACGCTCAAGATCATCGGCGCTATCCCCACCTCGCAGGAGCAATCGCACATGCTCGCCCTCTCCCGTGATGGGCAGCGCGGCTACACCGCCAATGTCGGACCTGGCACCGTCTCCGTCCTCGACATGAAGGCTCGCAAGACCATCATGGTCATACCCATCTCGGCCAAGACGCAGCGCATTTCGATTTCCCGTGACGACAGAATGGTATTCACAGCCGATCAGACGAAGCCGCAACTCGCCGTTATCGACACCGCTACCAACAAGCTACGCGCCTGGGTCCCGCTGCCGGCAATTGGCTACGGCACCGCGTCTACCCTCGACGGCCGCTGGCTTCTCGTCGCCATGGAGCCGACAAAGCAGGTCGCCGTCGTCGACCTCAAGACCCTGAAAGTTGTCCGCACCATCGATCTTCCCGCCGCCCCGACCGAGATTCTCCCCAGCCCGAATGGCAAGGTAGCCTACGCTTCTATGCCCAGCGGCAATCAGGTCGCCGTCATCGATCTTTCGCAGTGGAAAGTACAGTCGTTGATCGACGCCGGAAAATACGCCGACGGCCTCGCCTGGGCGAAGTGAGCGCCCTCAAAATTGTCCTTATGAAAGGTATCCATGGAACGAAACTGCGACCGGTCTGCGTCGTCTTCTAAATCGGCGAATTCCACTCCCGCCGCTCTTCGCTCTGCTATCTTGTGCAGTTCTATATTTCATCTGATTCCAACCATAAACGCTGTCGGTCGGTGGCGACCGGGGCGAGTTGCAGCCTTTGCGGGCAATCTGATTCCGCCTTCGTTTCTCTGGTTTGCAGACAGCGAAGTTCAGCTCAGCCTTCGCCGTCAAGGGTCAAGCATCTTCTCGCCTGCCGATAGCACAATCGACGTAAGAGAATGGTTTTCGCACGAATGGGCCGGCCCGGCCACATCCGAAAGTGGTGGCTCTGTATACACGGACAAGGCCAGAGGCCCATGGACCGAATTCGAAACGTCAGTTAGCAGTCGCGGGCGCAGTGAGGAGTTTGGAAGTACCGACGACAAGATACGATCTCAGCCCATGGTGGAAATGCGTTTCCCAGTCGGCTTCGCCAAACAGATCGTTCGTTCATATTGAATGTATTGCTGAAGATTCTCGATATACACTCATGTACCTTAAAAGCCGCTCGAACCTGGGAGAGGTCAGGCGCGTTGCGGGTCTGATCAAATGAAACGGAATTGGCTGACTGCAGCAACCGCGTCGGCCTCGCAGACGCGCTAAAGACTGTCCGGCCTTCGAAGCGGCACAAACATCGAAAAGCTAACGCTTCTCGACATTACCTCGGCCGACGCAATGTGAGCCGCAAGGGTCATACCGTCAAATGCCAACAGAAAGCGATTGCACAATTCCAGTCACACCGGCGTACGATGGGTCCGACGAACGCTTCTAAGACGGAGGAAAAAAGAAATGCCAGTTTCCTTTGAGAAGGACATCAAGCCGATGTTCAGGCCGATCGACATTGAACACATGAAGCGATACAAAGTGCCCCTGGACGATTACGCCTACATGTCGGATCCTGCAAACGATCATGGCCATGCCAACAGTGTTGAAGAAACATTGAAAAACAAATCCATGCCTCCCGGCGGCCCATACTGGGACGAGAAACAGTTGGCCCTCTACAGCAAGTGGAAAAGCGACGGCTATCAACCCTGATTTTGAACGGCCTGAAGGCCGCTGGACGCGAACTCCCGCTCCCCGATAGTCTCAAAGGAAATCCCTGTTCCTCCGAGGCCGCTTGGTTCCCGCGACAACTCCCGTTCTCCATCCCGTTCGTCCCTTTGTTTATCCCGGCAAGCAAGCTGCTCTCGCATGCGGCGACGTTCCTCTCGACGCGCTCGCCAAAAAGTACGGAACCCCGCTCTACGTATACTTCGCAGACCATCTCCTTTACCGGCTCCATCTCTTTACCCAGGCCTTTAGGAAGCAGTCGCATCTGGTCTGCTACGCCGTCAAGGCCAATCCCGCGCTCGCTATCCTCAAGCTCCTCCACAAACAGGGCGCGGGTTTTGACATCGTCTCCGGAGGCGAGCTTGAACGAATCCTCACCGTAGACAAGTCCGCCGCGGCACGCGTCGTCTTCTCCGGAGTTGGCAAGACGGCGCCGGAGATCGACCTTGCATTGCGTTCCAGCATTCTGCTTTTCAACGTAGAGAGTGAAGGCGAACTGGAACTCCTCGCCGAGCGCACCGCAAAGCTCAGGAAACCCGCTTCTATCGCCCTGCGAGTCAATCCTGACGTCTTCGCCGAGACCCACCCCTACATCTCTACCGGCCTACGCGAGCACAAGTTCGGCATCGACATCCGCCGCGCGCGCACCGTATATCGTAATAGTGCAAGTTACAAATGGATCAAGCCATCCGCAGTCAGCGTCCACATCGGCTCCCAGATTCGTAGCGCCGAGCCCTTTGGCGCGGCCGCCAGCCGCATTGCCGCGCTAGTTGTCGAACTACGCAAGGACGGTCTGCCGATTCAGTTTATCGACGCTGGCGGAGGCCTCGGCATCGAATACCACGCCGCGCAGCCCTTCAATCCCGAAGAAAAGGTCCGCCAGTACGCCGACGCTCTCATCGACGCCGTCAGCCACCTCGAAGGCATCACATTGCTCCTAGAACCAGGCCGCTTTCTCGTCGCCCAGGCCGGAGCTCTCCTGACCCGCGTGCTCTACATCAAGAAGAATGGCGAGAAAACCTTCGTCATCACTGATGCCGGTATGAACGACCTTATCCGCCCGGCCCTTTACCAGGCACACCACGAGATTGTTCCCGTCATCCAGTCGAAAGGCGTCCGCAAAATTACCGCCGATATCGTCGGTCCGGTATGCGAGACCGGAGACTTCTTCGCCCGCGATCGCGAACTCCCTGCCGTACAGCCGTGCGACCTGCTCGCTATCCTCGACGCAGGAGCCTACGGGCATGCGCTCGCCTCCAACTACAACTCCCGTCCCCGCCCCGCCGAAGTTCTTGTGCACGGAAAGCGCGCCCGACTCATTCGCCGCCGCGAAACCACTGCCGACATGCTAAAAGTAGAAACCCTCTAAGAGTTGAAACAATGGTGTACGATTCGCGGGTGGATTGCTGTCGAGGGGGAGATGTCCATCGCTGGTCGCCCCGGAGATCCGTAAAGCGCGTCTTCGCCTAGGACACTTACCAAAGAATGAGTAGGTTGTCGCTGCCGCTGAAATCAATGAACACAGTGCCAGAGGTCAAAGTAACGGCTGCTGCCGCTCTTGCGATAATCGCGGAGAAATTCTTGCCGGAAGGCAATCGGGAAAAGGTCTCGAAAATCGGGGTTGCCGTAAATAAAATAGTTGCTCTGCAAAGAGAAAGGCCTGTCGCCTTTTGGGATCAGGAAGATTTGCGAGCTACAGTTTTTAAGTTCATCGAATGTCGCCTGGGGCAGGGGCTCATCTGCCATATCTGCCTCGTCCAGTGCATCTGCGTCCAGACTATAGCGGTTGCCAAGGAGTACAAGAACCGGACGTTCCCAGGTCATCTCATACGTCTTGTCGCTGCCGTACCCCATTTGTATTGAAGTTCCCGGATGGGATTGACTATCGATATAAGATCCTGAGCTACAAGACGCTCTGAAACGGGCAGGTAATACGGAATGCCTCTCCAATGAAGAGCGACGCTTGAGCGAAGAGATATGAATGCTAAGAGACACTGCGAAAGTACTACTGCAGCGAGCAGTGCCCGGGGTACAGCTTGACTCAAGATGGCAGGGGAGCCCCTCAACCGTCTCCAGAGAACCGCGGCGAGCCATGTGAACATTGGTGCAAGGGGAGCAAGGTGCCAGGGGCCTGCTCCGCGCTTGGCGCTCGTAAAAATTACAGTCGCACATGCTGCAATCGAGAGAATGATCGTCAAACGGTGTTTCATCAACCTCTGAAGGGTGCGATCTCGATCTTCCAGAATTTGTAGAAGAAGCAAAACGATTGCCGGAAGAGCCATGAAGAGAGCAAGTTCAGCATCTACTTTGACAAATAATGCGCGGAAACCATGGTGACTGCTCGAACGAAGATAGTAGATGAAGTTCACCGCAGAAACGTTGGGAAGCAGGAATGGTGCCACCGCAAACACGGCGGCGAGAATGGCGGCGAGAATGGCTTTTGTTGCTCCCAGCCTGCGCCCGAGTTCGGTCAAGGGAAGAAGGACGAGTGGGATGAGGGTCACTTTGATGCTAATAATCAGTGCTGCGCACAGCGCAACCACAATTACAGCGGCATTGCCTGGCAACATGAGAGCGCTCTCTAGCTGGATGCTAAAAAAGAGCAGCAGCCAGGCGTCTCCCTTCATGGCCCATTCATGTAAAGACTGCATGATGACGGTGGCAGCATAAGGAAGCAGCGCAAATCCCGCTCCGAAGAGATCTCCGGCTCTCCGGGCAATACGGATCAGCAGAAGACCCGCGCCGAGCAGGGGAAGGATTACCCATAGCTGGAAGAAGCGCAGATCTATTACATGGGCCAGCATTGGCGGCCAAAAGACCCAGTAGGTGACGGGACCATAAAGGAGCGAGTAGCGATCTCCAGCACTGGCAGAAGTGTAGAGCGGTTGACCATGAAGAGCAGCCGCGGAAACAGATATGACAGTAGGTTCATCGAGATTCACCATATGACAGTCGGCGCACAGAAGTGGACCCGCAACCCCTATAGCCAACAGCAAGAGAGTAGTACCCCAGAGTCAGCGTGCTGCTGTTTTACCTTTGGGTCGCACGAAACGTAGCAGGAACAAGCATAGAAGGAAACACACGCCTGCGATGGCCAGAGGATGGCTCAGAAGATGACTCATGGATGTGCGATGCACACATACTGCTATCTCATTTGAGAGCTGGCCGAAAGATAGCCTCGGTGAATACGATGTGTCAGGGAATCCATCTCAGTCCGCTGTGAATCAAGATGACTCCCTTCCGCTGTTTCCCGGTTTGCCCATCTTGGCTTTAACTGGGTATCGTGTTTCGAGATGATTCGCACGCACAGATTTTTTTTCTCCCTCGCTATAGCCGCCTCTGTTCTCGCTCGCGCCTCTAACCCGCTGCAGATCAAAACCGACAAAGGCAAGGTAGAAGGGTCTCTCACAGTCGACGGAAAAGTCCGCGCCTTTAAGGGCATCCCATTCGCTGCGCCGCCGGTTGGCAACCTGCGCTGGCAGCCCCCGCAGCCCGCCGCCAAGTGGAAAGGCGTCCTCGCCGTCAAGGACTTCGGCAATCACTGCCTGCAGACCGGCGGCTACCCCGACATGATCTTCCACGACCCCGGCCCGAGCGAAGACTGCCTCACCCTCAACGTCTGGACGCCGGCTGATGCCAAACCCGGCAGCCTGCCCGTTATGGTCTGGATTTTTGGCGGGGGCTTCAACACCGGCGGAACCTCGGAAGCCCGACAGGACGGACAGTTTCTCGCTCGCCGCAATGTCGTCGTCGTGTCCATGAATTACCGCCTCGGCATCTTCGGCTTTTTCGTGCATCCCGAGCTCACTGCCGAGTCGCCGCACCAGGCCTCCGGCAATTACGGCTTGATGGATCAGGCCGCTGCCATCGCCTGGGTTAAGCGCGACATCGCCGCCTTCGGAGGAGACCCGAACAACATCACCATCTTTGGCGAATCTGCCGGATCATTCTCCGTCAGCGCGCAGATGGCCTCGCCCCTCGGCCGAAATCTCTTCCAGAAGGCTATCGGCGAGAGCGGCGGAGCCTTCTACAGCTCCGGCCTCGGCTTTGAGCCGCGCGAAGTCCGCGAACAGAGAGACGCAAAATTCGCCGAGACCGTTCTGCATGCAACCACCCTAGCCGATCTCAGAAAACTCTCCGCCGACGACATCCTCAAGGCCGTCACGGCAAAGACTACTCCGCCTCAGCCGCGCTTCGGCCCTAACGTTGACGGCTTCTTTCTCCCCGACAGCGTTCCCAACATCTACGCCGCCGGCAAACAGGCGCATATCCCTTTGATCGCCGGCTGGAACCACGATGAGGAGCGCGGCCCGGTGATCTTCGCCGAACCGCCACTCACGGTCGAGCGTTTCAAGATCCAGGCTCAGGCGGACTTTGGCGAGAATGCGGCAAAATTCCTTGCGCTCTACCCCGCGACCAGCAACACCGAAGCCGTTACCTCCGCAAGTGACTTCGCCGGCGACCGCTTCATCGCATTCTCTACATGGCGTTGGCTTGAAGCCCATGTCCAGACCGGCAACGCTGCCGTTTACCGTTATCGCCTCGACCTCGGATCGCCCGGCGACAAGTTCCATCCCGCCGCCATCGGAGCCTTTCATTCCGACGACATCGAATACGTCTTCGGAACGCTCGATTCACGCCAGGAATTCACCGCACGCCCCGAAGACCGCAAGCTCTCTGACCTGATCGGCACTTACTGGACCAACTTCGCCCGCACCGGCGATCCCAACGGCGGCGCCAGCGCAACTCCGGAGTTGCCCAAATGGCCCACTTACGAGGCCGCGACGGGATGGATGGTCATGCACCTCGATGCCAACTCCGAAGCGAGACCCGACACCCTGCGCAACCGCTATCTCTTCCTGGACAGTGTCTGGGGGAAGCCGAAAACCGTACAGACCACGAGCCAATAGCCGAGAGCAGCAGCTCAACCGCAGACCGGGAAATAAGTCTCAGCAATGGTTCCCTTTCTGAAATAATCAAGAAAAGAGACTACTGCCAAAGGAGAAGCAGATGGCAGACCTGCTTAGAACTTCGAATCCAGCACTGAACGAGAAGGCCTTTCGCGGTACGATCGGAGCCTTCGAAGAGCCGATGACCGTGCAGGGCACAGTCAATAAGACCGGCCTGCTGCTGCTCTGCGCCCTCGCGACCGCAATATGGACGTGGCGGCTCTTCATGGAATCGCACTCAGCAGCCAGCGTAGAGATACCGATGATGGCCGGCGTTTTCGGCGGATTCATCGTGGCTCTGGTAACCACTTTCAAGAAGGAGTGGTCGCCGGTAACGGCTCCGGTGTATGCGCTTCTTCAGGGGCTGGCTATGGGTGGATTTTCAGCGGTTCTGGAGTTGCGCTTTCCGGGAATTGCCATTCAGGCAGTCAGCCTCACCTTTGGCACGCTGCTGGTGATGCTTCTCGCCTATCGTTCCGGCCTGATCAAGGTAACCCAGAAATTCCGGACGGGCGTGATTGCCGCGACCGGAGCGATCATGCTCTTTTATCTGCTCCAGTTGGTGCTGGGCTTTTTTGGCGTGCATTTTGCGACTGTCAATGGTTCGGGCCCTATCGGAATCGGCGTCAGCCTGATTATTGTCGCGATTGCCGCGTTGAATCTGGTGCTTGATTTTGATTTCATAGAGAACGCCGTGCGCGCCGGCGCGCCAAAGTATATGGAATGGTATGGCGCATTCGGTCTCATGGTCACTCTGGTCTGGCTCTACCTAGAGATTCTCCGCCTGCTGACCAAGCTTCGCGGCCGCAACTGACACCAATCCACCCACGGGCCTGTATATTTCAACAGGCCGGCGCGTGGCGGAAAATTCATCCTGCAGTCACAAACACCGCCCATTCTCCACCTGTCTGCGGGTTGCTCCGCTTAGCTTCCGCCGTTATCCTTCCATGTGACACGGAGTGATCTGACATGACCGGAATCCCGAAGCACATGATTGAGCAGGCGGCCCATCGTCCATTGCGCGCGCGCCGCGTGGACGAATGTGACACTCTCGACGAGATATTTCGCGACTGCCTGCCTGCGTTTGGCGGAGCCTTCCTCCGCCGCATCTATACGATCCTTGACCGAGCGATCGGCGAAGGGTATCCGCTGACGATGTCGATCTCCGGGCCGGTCACGGTTTCAGGACAGCACATCACCTGGCTCATTCCCCTGCTCGAGACCGGCTGGATCGCCTATCTCAGCACTACCGACGCCGTCTGCTATCACGACGGACACCGCAGTCTCGATGCTCACGGCCACAATCCTTTTCACGAGGTCGCGATCTTCGGCGATGACGCGCAGCTTCGCGACGACCAGATCATCCGCGTCACCGATATAGGATTTCCCGAAGAAGTTTTATACGACCAGGACCGCTTTCTCTCCGCCTGCTTCCAGCTGCCCGAATTTCAGAAAAAAATGACCGGGACGGAAATGCGCTATCGTCTCGGCGCGCTCTATGCCGCCCAGGAGCGCAAGTCTCGCGCCCCTCATGGATTGCTGACCACCTGCCATCGTCTCGCCGTGCCTATCTTCGTTGGAGCCCCCGCCGACGGAAGCGTCTTCCTCAATTCGATGAAGCTTTGGGCGATGCAAAAGGCGGGCATGGTCGACAGCTATAAATTCGACCTCGACCTTCACGCCGAGGTCTTCGAAGCATGCGCCTATCACCGGTGGGGACTCTTCGAGAGCTCCGCAAAAGGTCTGGCCACCTTCATCCTCGGCGGAGGCGTACCGAAAAACTACAACCTCCAGCCCGAGCCCGCACTCGGCCAAGTGCTTGGCCTTCCCAACATTCGGGGCTACCAATTCGACGTCCAAATCACCACTGCGCCCGTCATGGACGGCTCACTCTCTTCCTGCCCGCCCGCCGAAGCCGTCACCTGGGGTAAAGTCGACAAAGACGTCTATTTGCAGACCACCGAAAGCATGTTTGGAGACTACTCCCAGGTCATGCCCTTCCTAATTAAGGCTCTCCTCGACAACCGCAAGCACTACGAGAAAAAGCTGGCAGAGCTCGGAGAAGAGCAGCTTTTCCGTGAAGAGCCGCACGCACGCGGCTATCTCCGCCCCAGGGCCGGATATCGCCTCTACGAACAGCGCGACCAGTTAGTCGGTAAGCTCATGGAAGATGTAAAGAACAATGCCGAGTGGCTGCGCAACAGTATCGAATATCAGACTGGCTCTGCCAAATAGACTCGGCACGACCGGGCTCACACAGGAAATATACTTCACGAACTCGTCCGGACTGTGAAACGAACCCCCATCTGCTTTCACTCTTCACTGAGGGATCAACAACACCTCAATCGATCTCAGAGGAGAAGTTATGCAGACACCAAAACCGGTAAAGAAGCCAAAATCGCTGATCATGTGGGTCAATCATCTTTCGCTGCTGCCGGGCGATCCAAGCGTCATCACATCTTTCAACGCAGTCAATTCAGGCGTGGGCGGTGGTCTCAGCGGGCTGGTAGTCCAATCCACGACAATGGGCAGCCAGGCACAGGGCGGCGGCAACAAGGTAGTCGAGAAGGCATTGGATATCCCTCCCGGCTTTCTGATCAAAGGCGTGCGCGTGGGCTATGAAAACTCCAATGTGCGGAGCTTCATCACGCAGGTCAGGCTCGCGCAGGTACAGAATCCGCCGGCAACCGCGATGGTTCTCTTAGATGACCCTGCACATCTAAATGCAGCAGGACCCACCTATCATGACAGCACCACCACGTCGATCAATCCCGCCGCAGGGCCATTGCTTTTGAGTCTGCGCGTGAATTTCGGAGACACATCCGACCGCATCGTCGTCCGAGGACTAGGGTTGCATCTGGTGCAGGCATAGTTTCCTGCGGCCTGCTTTTTAACTCGCCAGTTCCAGATAATTCGGCCGATCTGCAATCGTGCGATGGCGATAAACATTGGCGATCGCACGATCGCGCAAAAAGAAGACGCCCGGCATCTGCTGGATATCTTCTTTTAGCAATCCGATTCGATACTTGAAGACGGCTCCCTTCAACCATCCGATCCACACCGCCGGCCGGAAAAGCTGGAACACGCTCACCCGCGCCAGTGTGAACGCCGGATCGCGATAGAGCGACCCATCCGGATTGCTCACCCGCTCTACATCCGAAAGCCCGTAATAGTCGAAGTAAGGTTGCGCCCGCTCCGGGCTGCCCAGGTGTACGAAGACCACCTGCACTCTGCGCGCTGTCAGCTCGGCGCGAATCTTCGACACATCGTCGATCGCCTGGCGGCAGAACGCGCATCCGAAGTGCCGCAGAAACACCAGCAGCACCGGGCGCTCATCGACCAGCTCAAGCAGGGTTTTGCCTGATTCCGTCCGCGTTTCTCCAAGCAGAGTAACCAGGTCTCGAGGCACTTATTCCTTGCCCTTCTCACCCGCGGAAAACACTGTCCACGGTCCGGCCTTCATGTCCTTCAGGATCGGAGCCTGCCACGCATATTCCGGATGACCCGCCAGAAACGGCTTAGCCAGAAAATCCTCGCCGCAGGGATGCCCTGCGCGCGCCACAAAACTCATCTTCGCCGCCATATCGCTGTCCATGGCCTTGCACTGAACCGCCCCACCGGGATAATACGCACCCCACTCCCACTCCGGAATCCCTTCCTTGGCGACATCCACATGGCCGCACAACGTCCGCTGGTTAGCGCGCTTCTCCTTCAGGAATGAGTCCTCATGATCGGCGAGAAACTGCTCGGCCATCGGCACATCGATCTTGCCTTTGTTCGCCGCGATGACTTCCTCCCAACGAACCCGGCGCGCATTCGGCGACAAACTTACATCTTGCGCATCGAAGCCGTCGGTTTCGTCTTTAATGAGCCCCGAATCGCGCGCGAAATTCGAACTCACAAAGTAGCCGTCCTTGTTGCGCCACACTGGCGTGTGCTTCAAGCCCAGCTCCAGATACGCAATCTCGCCTGTCTTGCGATCGCCCACCAGCCAGTCGTTCGCATACCCGCCATTATCTTCCTTGATCATCGTGGCCAGGTAGTCGTCGATCGAGTCGGCGTATTGCAGCGCCTTCCGCGAGCGCACAAACTCCGGCTTCCCCTTCGAGTCCCAGCCGATAAACTGCGTAATCGTCGTCTCCGTCGCCATGATGCCGGCATCGTTGACACCGAAATCATCCTGGCTGGTAATCACCGACGGCAACCCGTCCATCAGAATGCGATGCCCATGCTCCGGCTGAATGTCGAAGACGATCACCCATCGCGAACCCTCCGCGTATGACGACCAGTTATTATGCGCAATCACGATCTTGCCGTCCTTCGTATAGCTCCCCGTCGCGATAAAGGCGCTGCAATTGCCTGGAGCCTTGATCGCTGGTCCGTCGTTTTGCCTTAACCCCTGCGCGTGTTCCTGCTTGTTCAGCCAGGGCAGGTAATAATCCTCCAGCTCGATCTTGCCGTTCATCGCGACAATGTCCCACACGTCGAGATTCACACCCTTCGCCGCTGCTCCGTCCGCAATACCCTGCAATTCCTTCTGATATTCGACATCGATGTGCGGCCAGAGAATCGTCCGTCCCGCATCGCGGAAGAACCCCCAGTCGCGATGCGAAGAGTGCTCGGCCTCTGTTTTCAGCACGTGGTAGGTATCTTCAATCTCTGCAGAAAGCAGGTATCCATGCTGGAAGCCGATCTGTTCCGGCGAACCCTGCAAGTGAACATACGTCCACCCGCCGCTCTCAAATCGATACGCGCCTTCGAGCCGCGAGTACTGAGATTTCGGGGATGTATGCGCCTCAGCGGCGGCGACAACAATCAATGCGAGAAAAGAGACACAGCGAGAAAATCTTGCGAACATGCAGAGTCGTCTCCAGTGGAATGTAGAGACAATACTACAAACTCCGCAGAAACCTTTCATGAAGAGCGGTTTGCTGCTCAGTAGACTTTTGTTGCCTTGGAGCAGTCAACAGCGCCACAATATCGCCTGCTCCCCTTCCTTACCGCTTCTGCTTGATCGGCTTGGCAACAGGCTTTTTCACAGATTTCGCAGCCGGTTTAGGAGCCGGCTTCTTTACTGGCTTCTTTACCGGTTTCGCAGCCGGCTTGGCAGCCTTCTTCACGACCCTCACCGGAGCCTTCGCAACGGCCTTTGCTGAAGCCTTCGCGGCAACTTTCTTCGCCACCGGCGCAGTCTTGCCTAAAGCTTTTTTCGCGGCCACGGCTTTTTTCGCAATCGGCGCCGCCTTCGTCGCCGGCTTCTTCACATCCAACGCCTTTTTCGGCGGCGGGGCCTTTTGAACTACATGAGTTCTTTGGGTTACCGGAGCCTTTTGAATTGTAGGAGCCTTCTGGTCTTGCGCAGCCTTGGCAGCCTTCGCCTCGACCTTCGCCATAACCTCGGGCCTAGCGGCTGCCACCTTCACTGGCCTCGTTGAAACTGCCGTGGACACGGGTCTCGTTTCATCCTCTTCGCTCTCGGCATCCACATCTTCCAGGTCTCCAGCATCCTCATCGAGCAGGCTCACGATGGGCAACTCTTCGTCGCCCTCCTCCTCTTCGTCCCTGATCCTGGACTTTGCCTCGGCCTTCTTCGCGCGCCCGCGTGCAATCTTTACCGGAGGCGGCGGAGCCGGAGGCGAATGCGGCTCCAGAAATGCCCGCATTTCCTCATCGGTAGTCAGCTTCCCATCCATCAACTGGAAAAATATCTCCTGCACCAGCTCCGAGTAGCCGGGCAGATCCGGCACTATGCGCATCTCCAGCATCAACGTCGTGGGAATCTTCAGTCGCGCCTCGGGCCAGACCGTATAAAAGTTCTTGAGCTTCGTCTGTACCTGGGCGCTCTTGCTGGTGTACGCCAGCCACAGCACCGGCTCAGGCGCATAGCTGGTCAGAAGCTTCCACGTCGCCGAGGGCGCGGCATTCTTCTTGTCCAGCAGCTCTTTCTGGAACTCCTTCGCTGAATCCTCAAGATCCTTCCAGTACGCGACAAAGCCCTGCCGCGGGAATGTCTTCTTGAGCGATGAAAGCTCCTTAGGAGGCAGCTTTGCCGTTAGTAATTCCATCTGCGCCGCTGAAAGATCCGGGCGAATCCCCTGAATCAGCAGTTGAATCAACGTCTGGTGCAGGGCCTCCAAGCCTTGCACGTCCGCCTTCGCGCTGGTCCAGGCCGGGAAGATGTGCTTCATCCAGCCCTCGGCTTCGAGCGCCTTCAGCGCCTTCAACGCGTCCTCTTCGTGCCCGATCTCTTCCAGTTCATACCCCGCCAGATAAGGCGAGATCGCGTCGATCGCCCCTTCGTCCCGGGCGTTGTTGTAGCGGGTCTTCGTGCGCTCATCCAGTTCCCAACCCATCCGTGCCTGGAAGCGGGTTGCGCGCAGCAGCCGCGATGGATCTTCGAGGAAACCGTAGTTGCTCACCAGCCGCAGCGTCCGCGCTTCCAGATCGGCATTGCCGTTAAGAGGATCAAGCAGCAACCCATAGGAGCCGTCGTTCAACGAAATCGCCATCGCATTGGCAGTAAAATCCCGCCGCCGCAAATCCTCAAGAATCGTCGCCCAGTGATAGACCGGCTTTCCCAGCTTCGGAAACTCTTCGCGCCGCGCGCTCGAAACTTCCACCCGAACGCCCTTAAACCAGAAAAACAGAGTCCGGGAGGGCTCATGTTCTCCCCACAGTGTTGCCCCGGTTTTTTCCAATGATTTCTTAAGCTTAAGAGCATTTCCATGAACCGAAAAATCAAGGTCCCGGACGGGAAAACCGGTGGTTAGGTCCCGTACCGCTCCGCCGGTCAAAAACACCGTCATGCCGTGGTCCCGGGCGGCCTTGCGAACCTGCGTTAGCGCATTCTGTTGAGCGGAAGAGAGGCGATTTTCTAAGAGATATACGTAGTCGGGCATGCCTTGACAATCTGGGAGAAGTGGTAGCGCGCCCCGGCTCGATAATCTACAGCTAAATATCGATTCAACAATAGCTTACGGACGTACCGGGAACCTTCGCAAACCAACAATGTAACACATGGTTAATCGCTTGGCTACCGTTTTGCACAATTTTCGCGGCTGTTGAGTCATCTACGTGCAACAATTCTTATTCTGGGTGTCTCCACACCCTGACCCTACACTCTGCACCCTATGCCGTCGAGTCGCAAAAAAGCCATCGCCCGCAGGTTTACCCTCGACTGGGTCGCCGGTTACCTGTCGTCCGACGGCTTTTCCACCGGCAGCTTCATTCAGAATAGCGTGCTC
>Ga0206966_1188_pt1 | contig 15190 bp, 14 predicted proteins | sample Alteio_BWOrgHeat_23_FD_152970 | JGI IMG/M metagenome (GOLD analysis project Ga0206966, IMG submission 152970) | Enriched cells from forest soil in Barre Woods Harvard Forest LTER site, Petersham, Massachusetts, United States -... | ecosystem: Environmental > Terrestrial > Soil > Temperate forest >...
AACACCAGGCACCCACTGAAATCAAGATTGCTGGAATAAAAGTCGCCTATGTCAGTTTCTATAAGTGTACGTGGGCAATAGCGGCAGAGTCAGTTTCCGCAGACCGCGACCTCTCCCAGCTTTGCGAATCTAACGACGACGCTGAACATCAGCAGCGCGCGATCGACCGCGGCTTACTGGTGGTCCGTTTGCAATTCAAAGGGGAACAACTCGGGGAGCTTTATGAGCGAATCTTCAAGAAACCGTATCCATTCTGTCGAACTAACTCTTGATACGAATCAAGACAGCGTAAGCCCGGACGGCATTGATCGCCGCGGCTTTCTCAAGTGCATGGCCTGGGCTGGTACTGGACTGATCTGGAGTTTTGCCGGAGGCGTCCCCGTATCGCGCGTCTTCGGTCAGACTCATCATGAACTCAAGCAGTCAGACTTCAGCTTCATACAGATCAGCGATAGCCACATCGGCTTCAATAAGCCGGCGAATGCTGACGTGACCGCAACCTTGCAGGCCGCATTGGACAAGATCGGCGCCTATTCCAGTGTCCCGGATTTTCTGATTCATACCGGAGACTTGACCCACTCTTCCAAACCTGCGGAGTTCGACACACTAGATCAGGTGCTGATCGGCGCCAAGCGACAGGTGTTCTACGTTCCCGGTGAGCATGACACCTCAGTCGATGATGGCAAAATGTATCTGGATAGGTATGGCAAAGGCTCCAAGGGAAATGGCTGGTACAGCTTCGATCACAAGGGCGTCCACTTTATCGGATTGGTGAATGTGGTCCAGCTTGAGGGCATGGGCAAGCTAGGTCAGGCGCAGCTTGACTGGCTGAAGCAGGATCTCGGCGGGCTGAAGGGCAGCACTCCTATTGTAGTTTTTGCGCACATTCCACTCTGGGCTGTGTATCCAACCTGGGGTTGGGGAACGTCGGACAGCGAGCAGGCCTTCGCGATGTTGAGGCGATTTGGCTCGGTCACAGTACTCAATGGCCATATCCATCAGGTCATGCAGAAGGTGGAGGGTAATGTTGCGTTTCACACCGCGATGTCTACCGCGTTTCCTCAACCCGCGCCCGGCGCCGCACCATCCCCCGGGCCAATGAAGGTGTCAGCCGACAAACTTCGTGATGTGCTCGGAATTACGCACGTCAATTTCGTGGCGCAGACGCATCAACTCGCCATTGTCGACTCGTCACTCTCCGGCGCCCCGATCGAGTTGCATGAGATGCCGTTGGCATGAATCCTTCAAGGATAGCTTCTGCTGCAGGCGCGATGTTCGCGGCAAGCATCGCTCTCTCTCTTGTTCATCCCTGGGGCAACCTGCGCTCCGGGGTACAAGCGGATACCCCTCTCCTAGATGGACTCGCGGTCCCTGACAAAGTGCGTCACGTACTGGAGAAGAAGTGCGCGGACTGTCATTCGGCAAATACCGAGTGGCCGTTATACAGCAGGCTGGCGCCAGGTTCCTGGTTAGTAGAGCACGACGTGCACGAAGGTCAAGACCATCTGAACATGTCGCAATGGCAGCGCTACAACCTTGAGACGCAAATCGACTTGCTGACCAGCATCGCTTCTGAAGTGCGCAGCGGGCAGATGCCAGTAAGACAATACTTGATTCTTCATCCCAGGGCACGGCTTTCTCCGGGGGAGCAGCAACTGATTTATGACTGGGCGAAGGCAGAACGCAAACACATTAGGCAGCAGGTTGAAGGGTTACAAGACAAGCCAGCGGGAAACTAGAGGCATAAGAACATGATCAATTCCATCGCGAGGCCTACCAAGGTTCAGAAAGAGAGGGCGGCTTTAACTCTCTCAATGATGTTTTTCATCGGCCTGGTGATCCTGCAACTTGTATCTCCACTGTCAGGTCGAGCAACCGGGAACGGAGCGATGCTCGGATACCAGGCCGGCGACGCAGATCGCGGTAAACAACTCTTCGAGAAACGCTGTACAGGGTGCCACTCCCTCGATCAGGACAAGGAAGGTCCGCGGCTACGGAATGTCTATGGCCGGACGGCGGGCAGCGTTTCCACCTTCAAGTATTCGGATGCCTTGAAATCCGCGCACGTGACATGGGATGACGCTTCTCTGAATAAGTGGCTTACCGATACGGAATCGCTGATTCCCGACAACGATATGAGTTTCCACGTGCCAAAGGCTGATGAACGTGCGGACATCATCCGGTTTCTCAAAGCATCCTCAGGCAAATAGGCATGTTATCCGGACAGTAGGCCCTACTAGCTGAGCTCAGACCAGCCAAAAACGCTGGAATAAAAATCGCCCGCGCCAGATTCTATAGGTGTGCACGACAGTGGGAAAACAAAACTACACGGATTTGGAGCCGCTGAAGATCATTCCTCCCCTGGTGACTCAGATATTGCCAACGCCACGTAGAGGTGCGGCGAAACGCGCCTCCACGTCGACCACAAGAAAGAAGATCGTGTTATTTTACCCCGCGTACGATGGCCTGGCGGCTCGGGCCACCTCTGTGCCTACGGGCTTTGGCCGCGCCGCTGCTGAACAACGGGCTCGAGGTTGTCATGATCGATGCAGCGATCGACGCAGACGCCCGGCAACACATACTGCGGGAGGGCAGCGATGCGCTCTGTCTTGGGATTTCAGTGCTGACCGATCCGATGATTACAGGCGCACTGAACATCGCTCGGATCGTGAAGGCTACGCTTCCCGATCCTCCGGTCGTCTTCGGAGGATGGCACCCGACGCTGACCGCAGAGCAGACACTGGAAAACGATCTGGTCGATGTGGTGGTGCAGCTGGCCCGGGGAGTTTACTCTACTTGAGATTGTTCAGCGTTACCAGATGGGAGAGGGTCTGGATGGGGTGGTCGGTCTTCCTACAGGCGGAATGGAACGATCATCCACAACCTGGAGCGCTCCGTCGCGCGCCTGATGGGTCTTCCGGCTCCGGCCTTCCACCTGGCGGACTTCGACGCATACGAGCGCCCTCGAGGACAAAATGGAAATTTTCCCTGTATTTTTCCCTGTTGGCAGGGAATTTAGGGTGGAGAACGATTCGCAGCAGACTCCCTCCGCCGCCAGCGAGTCTTTCTCTCATCGTTTCAGAACTTTTCTGCCCTGATTTCCTCAGATTTGGCCCGAAACTGCCGCTTTCGCGCACATCAGAGAATCGCATGATCGGAAATCAAGCGCGTAAATGGCCCTCTTTCTCTGTCCCGGCAGGTCGAGGTCCGGTTTCTGTTCGTGAACCGGGCTAAGAGTTCGACATCTCGCTAGGTAGCGATCAGTCCTGCGCGAACCCCAGCACTTGGAGCTCTACGCCGGCGGCGAGGCGGCCACGGTTGTGCAGCACTCCGACGAAATGAGGAAAAACCTTTGCGCCCCAGCCGCGGGGCTCGATATCGTGGGAGCAATCTGAATTGTCCTTGGAAAGGCCTTCGTGGAAGTTTTGAAACGGCTCTTCGAACAACATTACCGGTTCCAGGCTGAACAGGTACACCCGCTCCAAGGCCAACTCGGCGGCTCGGGGCGCGCCATTGTGCGGTTGGCAGGTCAAGGCATCAGCGCGATCGGCATCTTGTATTCCGTGCGCGAAGAGAACATCGCCTTTCTCGAGTTTTCGAAGCATTTTCGCCGGCATGGATTGCCGGTACCAGAAATCTATAAGGAAGACCTAGACGAAGGTGCCTATCTCGAAGAGGACCTTGGCGACTCGACACTCTATGAATTTCTGGTACAGAATCGCAGCGAAGGGGCCGTCGCTTTGCCCGCGCTTGAAGCTTATCGGAGAGTGGTGGCCGTCTTGCCGCGCTTTCAGGTGGAAGTCGGCCGCAATTTGAACTACAAGGTCTGCTATCCACGCGCCAGCTTCGATCGACAATCGATCGCCTGGGATTTGAACTATTTCAAATACTACTTTCTCCGGCTCGCTGGCATTTCCTTCAACGAACAGGCGCTTGAACACGATTTCGGTCGCTTGACGAAGTTTCTGTTGAGCGCCGATCGCGATTATTTTCTGTATCGCGATTTCCAATCACGCAACATCATGCTCCGCGACGGACAGCCGTTTTTTCTCGACTACCAGGGCGGCCGGAAGGGAGCTCTGCAATACGACATCGCATCGCTGCTTTATGACGGCAAGGCCGATCTGCCACCCGAGATGCGCCAGAGTTTGCTCGACTACTATCTCGAATGCCTGGGCGACTACGTCAATGTGAACCGCGACGCGTTCATGGAGCACTTTTACGCATATGTCTATGTGCGCATCATGCAAGCCATGGGAGCCTATGGCTTTCGAGGGTTTTATGAGCGTAAGTCCCATTTTCTGCAGAGCGTGCCCTATGCGCTGAAGAACCTGCGCTGGTTGGCACATAACGTCAAGTTGTCCATCGACGTGCCGGCGCTACTCGATGCCTTCCATAGCATGCTGGCGTCCGAGAAACTGCAAGGTCTCGCTTCCGCAGCTGAGCCCTTGAAGGTGCGGATCTTCAGCTTCTCATTTCACCGTCAGATGCCCGCTGATGAGTCGGGAAACGGCGGCGGATATATTTTCGATGCCCGCTCCCTTCCCAATCCCGGACGGGAAGAGCAATTTCGAGCGTTGACCGGAAAGGACGAACCGGTCATCGCATACCTCAATCAGCAGGTGAGCGTTCACCAGTATCTTGCCAACGTTCTCTCGCTCGTGGATGGAAGCGTGGCCGGATACCAGCGCCGCGGCTTCAAGAACCTGATGGTATCGTTCGGCTGCACCGGCGGCCAACACCGGTCTGTGTTCTTGGCCGAACAGCTGGCAAAGCACGTGCGCGCAGGCAGCGGAGTTGAAGTGGTGGTTCGCCATATCGAGTTGGAAAAGATGAACAAATGAAGGCGATGATTCTGGCGGCCGGACTGGGCACGCGCCTGCGGCCATTGACGGACGACCGGCCGAAGGCATTGGTCGAAGTTGCCGGCCGCACCTTGTTGGAGATCACGCTGAAACGCCTCGACGCAATCGGCGTTCGAGACGTGATTATCAACATCCATCACTACGCGGACATGATTCTTGACTACGTGAAGTCTCACGACAACTTCCGCATGCGGATTGAATTCTCTCGCGAAGAGATCCTTCTCGACACTGGGGGCGGATTGAAAAGGGCCGCCAATTTCTTCCTTCGCGATGGCGCGAGTTCAGAGGAACCGTTCATCCTGCACAACGTCGATGTCATCAGCACAATCGATTTGGGGCACATGGTTCGCTTTCACGTTGACCACGATGCCCTCGCCACACTGGCAGTTCAGAATCGCGAGACGTCGAGGTATTTGCTCTTCGACGAGCATGGAGAGCTTTGCGGTCATCGAGCCGTGCATAACGAAAACCTTGAGCGCAGCGAGCCTGAAATGGCGCGTCCTGCCGGGCGAGTGCTGCCGCTGGCTTTTTCAGGCATCCACGTCATTTCTCCCCGTGTCTTCTCAAGAATGGAAGAGAACGGAGCATTCTCCATCATTACGACCTATTTGCATCTCGCCGCGCAGGGAGCGAAGATCATTGCATTTCGCGCCGATAATTCCTATTGGCGTGATCTCGGGCGACCCGAGCATATTGCACAAGCAGCACAGGATCTGCGCTTCGGTGTGCTCTGGAACTTGATCTGAAACTGCGGTCTGAGCAACCGTGGTTCTAAAAGGAGAGTTCTGTGGCCACCGGAAGCACTTCCGTTCCTGTTCCTATTGAAAGAGGGGAGCACGACGAAGCAGCTAAAGAAGTTCCTGAGCCGGAACTGCTGCGCATCTCTTCTTTTGTCCGGCGCTGATCCGTGCTCGCGCCTCTACACTCATGACGGGCCTTCGTTTGCGTGAGCCGCTCTGTGTCGCAGTGCCGGTTCCGGCAAGCACGGATCGTGCTTGCTGCAGTCAAGAAATCTCGGCATCAATAACTGCGATCCATTTCTGTTCGATCTTGATTACTACCGGTGGAGCCGGCATCGTTTCTCGCTTAATTCTTTGTGCCATGGTTTCCGTTCACATCGGATCGACGTCGATAGCGGCGATCATTTCGGAGTGTTCATAGGCGATTCAGTCTACGTGAGACTCGAATCCTACCACCAATGCTTACTTATCCACACATCGAGACTGTAAGCGCCCAAAATTGTTTAATCGGCATCTTCGCTGGGACCACCAGCTTGTAACTCTTAACCGCTTTCATCGGAGCGCCGGCGCAATCCGCCATTGCGACTACATAATAGGCTGCGGGCTTTTCTTCGAGCTTTTTGGGCACGTAGGTGCACCAAAAATATTGAACTGCTCTCGCATCGAGGTCGAAGCTTTTCGACGACGTGGAGCAGTTACGATGGATAAGCCCCACATCCAACTTCGTGACGATCGCGGAACGACTGGATGCGGCTGTCACGGACAGCCGACAGCGCCGCGGCCGTCGATCCCTGGGTCCGCCGATTCTTGGCCCCGCGACGGTCCGGCCGTTCTGAGAGCTCGGATTTGGCCGCACGTGATCGATTCTTGCAGCGTCGGGCGCCTCAGAGTAGACAGAGCATTCCGTTCGCGTCTGTACGGAGAGTTTCCATATACTGATTTGAACTCATCGCCCCTGACGGAACAACGCTCGAATGTCAGCGAAACTCACGCTTGCAGTTATCGACCCAGATCAGTCAGTAGCGGCAATCCTAGTATGTCGCTACCAATGCGCTCAAAAGTGCCGCTTCCAGGACAGAAGGCCTCGACATACGAATGAAGACCGATATAGCTTCCAGACATAAGCTGAGACAAAATTCACTCGGTCTCCCGGAATTGCTTTTGCACGGGGTCACGCATATAGCACCTGCAACAAACATCGTTTTTACCTTCCCAATCATCGCACTCAAAGCCGGACCGGATATGCCGGTTTCCTTCCTCCTGGCGACATTCGTTTGCCTGTTAATCGGCAACACTGTCTCGCAGTTTTCCCGGTACCTGCCCTCCAGTGGCGGCTACTACTCCTTTGCAACCCGCGGGCTTGGCAGCCGTGTCGGTTTCATCGCGACGTGGAGCTACCTCATCTATGACATTCTGGGCCCCGCAGGCTGCACAGGCTTCCTCGGATATCTACTCTCAGATATCCTGCACTCCGAACTCGATGTGAATATCCCGTGGTGGATGATCTCGGGAATCGCGTTTGCCCTGATCTGGGCATTTACCCACTACGGCGTAAAGCTCTCAATACGAACCGTGATGATATTCGGTGGCCTTGAAATCCTTATCATGCTCGCACTGTCCCTTTCATTTCTCATTCGCCCTGGGCTGGGTTCCAGTTATGTAGCTCCTATTACTCCGTCGTCGGCCCCCAACCACTACACCGGAATCATCGCGGGTATGGTGTTTTCCATCCTTGCGCTCAGCGGCTTTGAGGCTCCTGCGCCGCTTGCACAGGAAAGCCGCAACCCTGCAAGGCTTGTGAGCGCAGCCATAACACTCTCGCTCTTGTCCATCGGAGTCTTCTACGTCTTCACTTCCTATGCCACCGCAATTGGCTGGGGCACAGGCGATATGGCATCTTTCGCCACCGATCCAAATCCGTTCTATGTTCTCGGCCGGCGGTATTGGGGCCACGCCTGGTGGCTGATCGTGCTGGCCATTATCAATAGCGCGATTGGAACCGGACTCGCATGCACTAACTCGGCGTCACGGGTTATGTACACGATGGGCATAACCGGAGCCCTTCCCGCCCGATTCGCTTTTATCCATCCGACTCACAAGACGCCAACGTTTGCGATCGCCTTTCTCCAGGCTGCGGGAATCATTCCAGTCCTGCTCGTAGGCTTCCTGCTAAAGCCTACGGATATATTTGGTTTTCTCGGGACGCTCGCGACTCTGGCCGTAATCCTTCTGTATGGGATGGCCAATTTGGCTCTTACTTCTTATATGCGAAAAGAGCATCCGGACGAATTCAGTTTTATGCGGCACTTTGCCTTCCCATGGCTTGGAACACTCTCTTTGCTGCCGGTACTCTTCATCACGATTTACCCAGTCCCCAACTGGCCCTACAATCTTTCCCCGTATCTTCTAGCCGCGCTATTGATCGGGGGCTTTGCATATATGCAATGGATCGAATGGCGCCACCCGGGTTCACTCAGTCGCAGTGCCGGGGCTATCGTTGCGGAGAGTTCGAACGACTTCGCTAACGTCGATTTGTAAGATGCGAGTCGCGGGACGCTCTACGGTTTCGCTCGCTATGGATTGAACCAACGGAGGAAATGCGTGGCAACCCATTCAAAGAAACATCGCATGATTGAGATTGATTGGCCAGACTTTGGACTGGCAGTCCGCCCACCTGTACAGCCCGCCTCTGTTTTCAGCGATAGAGTCAATGCCCTCCGTTCTGCGATGGAACCGCGCGGCCTCACGCACGCTGTGGTCTATGCGGATCGGGAGCACTTCGCAAATCTCGCCTACCTGACCAATATTGACCCTCGGTTCGAAGAGATCCTGCTGATCCTCGCACGCAGCGGCAACCCGCTCATAGTAACGGGGAACGAATGCAGAGGCTACCTGGGGATCAGCCCTCTCTTCGACGCGGGTTTCCTTCGCACCGAGTTATTTCAGACCTTCTCATTGCTTGGCCAGCCGAGAGAAAACAGTCGTTCCCTCCACGAGATATTGAGATCCGAAGGCATTGATGACGACGCCGTCGTGGGCTGCATCGGCTGGAAATACTTTCTCGACACCGAAACGAGCGATTTTCTTCATACCATCGACCTTCCCTCGTACCTAGTCGATGCTCTGAGAGAGATCGCCGGAAGAGAGAATGTCGTCAACGCCACCGACCTCTTGATGCATCCCGTATATGGCCTCCGGGCATCGTGTTCGGCCGCTGACATAGCATTTTTCGAATATACGAATGTTCTCGCCGCAGAGGGCATGAAGCGCATGATCTTTGGCTTGCGCGAGGGAATGACCGATTTTGAAGTAGTCGAGCTCGCGCGATTCAATGGAGAGCCCTTCAGTTGCTATCCCACCTTCTGTACCGGGAAGACCGCTCAACTTGGCGTGGCAAGCCCGAGCGGCCAGCTAATCCGTCGCGGCCAGCCTCTTTCTGCAAACATCTCCTATTTCGGAAGCAACATTTGCCGGGCTTCCTGGATCGCAGACAGAGCAAATGATCTCCCGCAGGATGCGCGGGAGTACATCGATGCTTTCGCCGGCCCCTACTTTGAAGTAATGGCTGAGTGGTTTACACAAATGAAGCCCGGCGTTGCGGGCGGAAAGATATGGAGTCTTGTCCAGGAAAAGCTTCCCTTTGACCGATTTGGAATCTTCCTCAATCCGGGGCACCTGATTCACTTTGACGAGTGGCTGAGCTCTCCGATTTACGAGAACTCAAAATTGACACTGCGGTCTGGAATGCCGATACAGGTTGATGTAATTCCGTCTTCTCCGGTTTATTTTTCAACCAGAATGGAAGATGGCATTGTTATTGCTGACGCAACACTCAGGCAAGACTTGCAGAGCCAATGGCCTGATGCCTACGAGCGCTGCCAGGCAAGAAGACGTTTCATGACGAAGGTGCTCGGCATCGAGCTCCCGGATGAGGTTTTGCCTCTCTCCAACACACCGGCGATTGTTCCACCGTTTCTTCTCAAGCCAAATACGCTAATTGCGCTTGCGCAATAACTCTCTGGCATTGACCAAAGAAGTTCCGATGGCCGCGCTGATCGCGTTCCAACAGCTCGTGGAAGTCAGTACAATCAGGCGACCACGGCAGTCGTCTACAACTCTTCAAGCGACAAGCGCGAGTACTTTCGGGCTCGGGGTGAGTAAAGTTATCGATCAGATCGAGGTGCTGTGGCCGAGCGGCATGCGGCAGGTGCTGATCGAGGTCAACGCGGATCAAATTCTCACAATCAAAGAAGCTCGCCAATAGCCCTATACAGCCCTTGTCTCTCACCGCGTGCCCGTGGGGCCAACCCCAGCGCGTCGAAAACTATGTCCCCCTAAATGGCGGCCTGGTAGCCATGCAATCTGTTGTCTGCCCCTGTAGCAGATGTGTCAGGAGAGAGTCGGGTCCGCGGATCGGCGACAGAAGTAGGCTTTTGTGTGATCCCCGAGACATGTACCATATCAGGGAAATGTCGTTCCCTGATACGCGCGTGGTAGTTCCATGCGACGCCCAATTCGGATAGGAGTGAGAGAACGCCCGGAAATTCAAGGCGGTAGAGAAATTCTTCGCTGGAACTTCGAGCCAAAATTGAAAATTTCCCTGTCCTTTTCCCTGTTAGCAGGGAAATCGGATCGGAGAACAGTTCCGCAGTGGACTCCATCCGCCGCCAGATTCTTCCCTCTCAATTTCATACAGCTCGCGAGCCGTTAAAGTCGAAGGATTTTAAACCAGCTTCGGATGTTCCCTTAGTGTCCCAGTCGCCGTTTGCCTTCGCTCCCCAGAACCGCAACTGTCCGCTCAGCCCGGACCGTTTTGCGGACAAATAGACTCGTTCGCCTGCAGGTGCAGGATTATGGTCATTTGAGATACTTCTCTGGCAGCGTCAGTCCTGAGCGCTCATCGTCCCACATGATGCTGGCAATCCAGAAGCGGCCTTGCGCATGCACGATCTGGATTGAGTTAATGCCGCGCGTGAAGGGTGTGGCATCCTCGGCTGTGTGGCGGCTCTCTTAGGTGCTCCAGACGTGAACGAGGTTGCCGAACTCTTCGACGCGATTGGCGATGCTCCGCTCGAAGAAGCCGTGCGTTTTGAAGTAGGGATCGTCACGCTCTACATACATGTCGGGGGTGAGGAACACCGCGTCGCTCTTGCGCGCGGGCTGGTCAGTGCTGGCCGGAGCATCAGGCCGGATCACTCCAAGCCGGCCATCTGGCAAGAACAGCGAACGAAAGCGCTCCCAATCGCGGGGTTTGCCTGCAGGTCCGGAGATTACATCGTAGAGCGAGGCAAGGAGATGCTCGACGGTGTCTACGTCGCTCGAGTTCTTTGCGGCCGGCCAACCCGGATGTCCCGCCAGTGAACCCACGAGCGGAGGCGGCGCGGGCTGGGAGGCTGACGATGACTGCTGAGGTAGCGCTGGCAGGGTCACGCTCGCAAGCAGTATCCCAGATGCAACGAGACAGATCGTTTTCGATGTCGCTTTTCGTTTCGCCTTCATGACGCTTTTCTCCGAGTTTGTTTTACGTGAACTGATTCCGCGATTGCGATACATCGGCATTGCCGATCTGCCCTCAAATGAATCTATGAATGCTCAGAGTATTTGGGCTATCTGCGTTATTATGGCTGGGGCAAGCGGTCGGGGTTTCATCGCAGCTTTTTCCCCTTGAGAGTAATGGATCTACGGGCAGCGGATGTGCAGCGGAAGCCATCGATATAGGTATAAAAAGTTTACTGCGGTCACCTACCATCATTATCGTCACGATCATCGCCACTATTACAACCATCACCACCATTGTTCCGATCTTGCGACTTTCCTGCGCTCTGAGCTATATCGAACCGGCCGAATAAATGCTGTCCCGCTTCGTCAGGCAACGTATAATGAGCGCACTCCGGGAGGATATGGCGACGGATTTTACGTTGAAATCGGCGTTCTTGTCACATCTATCTTAGGAGCGCCTGCAGCCGCCAGGTTCAACCGTCGACGGTCGTCTCATGAGGGCTTGCCCAAGCTGCCAAACGAGCTATCCGATTCACTACACCCATTGTCCGCGCGATGGCAATGCCCTCATAGAAGCCAGCAGTTGGCAGGAAGGCGCAATCGTCCGCGGCAAATACCGCATCCTGAGCAAACTAGGCGAAGGCGGCATGGGGGTCGTTTACAAGGCCGAGCACATGCGTTTTGAAGAACTGCGGGCGCTCAAGATTATGAATGCGGAGCTGGCCGGCGACCATGCCTTTGTCAAAAGGTTCATGCAAGAGGCGGTCCTCACCCGCAGAATTCAGCACCCCAACGCGGTTCGGGTAGAGGATATCGATGAAACCGAGGATGGGCGTCCGTTCATGGTAATGGAGTATCTTGAGGGCCGAGGCTTGAAAGAGGTGATCGAAGCCGAAGCTCCTATGCCAGCGGCACGCGTCAGCAAGATCGCCAGGCAGGTTGCTGGCGCGCTCGATGCGGCGCATGGCCTGGGCGTGGTTCACCGGGACGTCAAGCCCGCCAACATCGTTTTGACCAGCCAGAGCTCGCACGTGGGCTCCGGGGCTGGCGGAGAACAGGCAAAGGTCCTCGACTTCGGGATTGCCAAGGCCAAAGAGGCCGGGCTCGACGAAAGTATCCCGGCGCAGGTGACGCTCACGCGCACCGGCAATGTCATCGGCACCCCGACGTATATGTCGCCCGAGCAGGCCAGAGGCATGAGAGGCGCGGACCTCGATGGTCGCTCGGATCTCTATTCGCTAGGCATTGTCATGTATCAAATGCTGGTCGGCGGTCTTCCATTCAAGGCCGAGACGAGCATGGAGTGGATCTTGGCCCATCTCCAGGTCCTTCCGACGCCGCTGCAGGAATTCCGTTCCGATCTGCAGATTCCACCAGCTCTGGCCGATGTGGTAATGCGCTGTCTTGAGAAAGACCCCAACCGCCGCCCAGCCGCCGCGGCAGCTCTCATTCGGGAGCTTGAGAGGGCTGAATCGGTAATGCCTTACACCCCGCAGGCGTTTTCATCGGAAAAACCGATATCACGCAGAGAACCCTCCCCCACCGAGTCGTTGGCATCAACCGAGTCGGACCATGCCGATCCGGGTGCAAGGCCCTCCCGCCGTTGGATTGGATGGACAGCGGGTGCAGGCGCATTGCTCCTGCTTGCAGGCGCGATCACAATCTGGCGCATGCAGCGCTTGCCGCGGACAGCGGAGGGAACACAGCCCGTTGCAGCGCGAAGCCAGAATCCGGCTTCGCCGCCACCCAACCCGAGCGCAGGCAGCGGTGTCCCAGTCGCGCAGGCACAGCCAGCAAACGAGCCGACGTCACAATCGGGGGCTGCAGTTTTTCCACCTAGCAACGGGCAGCCCTCACGCGCGTCCGAGCAGCATGTGCCGGCACCAGACGCAACGCGGACTACCGCGGGCACTCCATCGCCAACGCCGCAAAAGTCCGGAGCGACCAGGCCTCCAGGCTTTGTCGTGGCAATTTTGCGCGCAAAGGAAGACCAGAACCAGGGACGTTTCGAGGATGCTTTGCGGGAATATGAACTGGCGTCTGCGCTGGACCCTACGGATGCGTCGGTAAAGCGCCATATCACGCTACTTCGCGCCCGGATTTCCAAAGAAAATGAGCTGATCCGTTGATCGATCTCTCACCCGCGCTGCAACATACTATGGAGGACCTTCGATGCCTCTATTCGCACGCTCTCTCACTTCGTCTCACGGCGGACGGTTGATTCATGGCGCTTTGGCCGTGTGCGCGTTGTTCTGGTCCTGTACAGTGTTTCCTGCTTCGTCTCAAGAGCCACCGAAAGGGCTTTCCGAAGAGCAGGTCGTCAAGCTGCTCAAAGAAGATCCGGCGCCGCGGGTGGAGTATCTCGTCAACAAATATGGGATTGCCTTTTTTTTCACGTCTGATGCGGAGAAAAAACTGCGAGATGCGGGAGCCACCCCGGATCTGCTGCAACTGATTCGAAGGTTGGCTCCCGAAAAACCAGCAGAAGTAAAACCACCTCCACCGCCTCCTCATCCCACTCTTGTGATCCATGCCAAGCCGGGAGAGGCGGAGGTCTACGTGGACGACGAGCGTCGTGGGCAAACCGGCGCGGACGGCACATTGAAGCTTGGCGATCTGGCATCGGGATCGCATAAAGTGCGGATCTCGATGGCCGGATACCACAGCTACGAGGTCAGCGTCGACCTCGATGCTGGAGAGACCAATACAGTCGTGGCCGAGCTGCAGCCCATTCCTCCTCCCGCTCCAACCAAGGAGGAAGCACGGGCGAAGGACATCGCCAAGTCCACGCCGGCAGCCGACCAGAAGCCTCGCGGCGATCACGACGACCCGCTCACTCCACACTCGCCCGGGATCTACTATCTCCAGCAGATAGGGAGCGTCCGTCATATGATCGAATTAGCGGAAGCTCCGCCAGCCTCCCGCTCACTCCAAGGCGGCAGAAGTTCCTTCGGAGCTTTTGGGAGCCTTGGAGGCCCAAAATGGAAAACGATGATCTTCGGGAGCAACGCGCATTTTCGCGTTCCTACTGGCCGCCCTGTCTTTTACTTCTATGCTTCGACCGCCGAAGCAGATGCCCCTGCCCCTGTTTACAGCCTGCAGAACGACCCCTTCCGATATAACTCAGCTCCCAGCGGCTTCGTTCTGGTGCGTCTCCAGAGCCAGAAGAACACACGCGAAGTTCCAATGAAAGGAAGCGCCGCCTCCGCCACGGTCGATGAAAAAGACACCGTGCCCTTCGATTATGAAAATGCAGCCGCGGGCATCTACAAATTGCAAGTTAAGAGCGACCTTGGCCCCGGCGAATATGGCTTTCTATATGGAGGAATGTTGCAACTGATGGCGCAAACCAGGCTCTTCGACTTTGGCGTCGACAAATCCAAATGAGGCCGCGGCAATCCCGTTCCAGTACTGCGGGAGTATGGAGACTAATAAGAGTTTACCGGTACGATTGTTAAGCCGGAGAACTAGCTGGGGCAAACGATGGGAATTCTTGAACGGTTTCGCCTAGATGGAAAATTTGCGTTGGTCACTGGATCTGCGAGCGGCCTTGGCGCCGCGATTGCGATTGCGCTGGCCGAGGCTGGAGCGTCCGTTGCATGCCACGGCAATCGTCGGCCCGCGGACGAGACGAGTGAGCAGATTCGATCGCTGGGGCGCCAGTCTCAGAGTTTTGCCGCCGATCTCAGTAAGCCCGATGGAGCGGATTCTCTATATGCGGCTGTCTCTGCAGCCATAGGCGCGCCGGATATTCTGGTGAACAACGCTGGCATGATCGATCGAGAGGCTGCAGAAAACTATGATGTGCAGGCCTGGATGACCGTGCTCCAGGTAAATCTAAATAGTGTTTTTCGCCTCTGCCAGCTTGCCGGTCGTGTAATGCTCGGACGGCGTCAAGGAAAGATCATCAACATCGCTTCCCTGCTGTCGTTTCAAGGCGGCATCCGTGTGCCGGCCTATGCGGCATCGAAGGGCGGCGTGGCGCAACTGACCAAAGCGATGGCGAATGAATGGGCTGAGCGCAATGTGCAAGTGAACGCGATTGCTCCGGGATACTTTCGCACGGAAAACACGTCGGCGCTACAG
>Ga0206966_1190_pt1 | contig 15013 bp, 17 predicted proteins | sample Alteio_BWOrgHeat_23_FD_152970 | JGI IMG/M metagenome (GOLD analysis project Ga0206966, IMG submission 152970) | Enriched cells from forest soil in Barre Woods Harvard Forest LTER site, Petersham, Massachusetts, United States -... | ecosystem: Environmental > Terrestrial > Soil > Temperate forest >...
GGAGTGGAGGCAACCGGCCTGGAGGGAACCGCCCGGGTGGAGGCAACGCCGGAGGGAATCGACCAGGCGGAGGTAACACTGGCGGAAACAGGCCGGGTGGTGGCAACACTGGAAACAATAGGCCCGGTGGGGGAAACACTGGCGGGAATCGTCCCGGTGGGGGAAACTCTGGAAACAACAGGCCCGGTGGCAATCCTGGCGGCAACACCGGTGGGAATCGCCCCGGCGGAGGCAACACCGGTGGGAACACTGGAGGCAACCGGCCTGGAGGAAACACTGGAGCGAACAGGCCGGGTGGAAACACTCCTGGTGGGAATACCGGGGCAAACAGGCCTGGGGGCAACGCTGGGGCGAATCGCCCGGGCGGAGGCAACGCCGGTGGGAACGCTGGGGGCAACCGGCCTGGAGGAAATACCGGAGCGAACCGGCCTGGTGGCAACACTGGGAATCCTCCGGGTGGTGGCAACCGACCCACGACAGGTGGCGGAGCGAACCGCCCGGCTACCGGAAACAGGCCTCCGAACAATGCTGCGAACAGACCGGGCAATAACAATCGACCTGCGGGTGGATCCAATGTCGGTCGTCCGCAGAGTGGGCAACGTCCGCAACAGACTACAGGTTCGCGGCCGGGTGGACTTGGAGGGAATAACAGTGGCAGCCAGGCGCGGGCGGCGAGCAATCGCGGCAGGTCGAGTGCTGGCGGCGGCAACCAGGGAGGTCGGCGCTCATGACATTTCGCGATCGTAGGTGGCTGCGTGGATCAATCGTTACGGCCCTAGTTGTGTTGAGTTCGGTCTTCGCCCGGCCGCAGGACGCGGCGGTGATGACGTTTCCTACATACCAAGAGGCTGCGGCGGCATTTTTTGCGGCGGTAAAGGCGAATGACGATGCCGCGCTGAAGGCGATGCTTGGGGCCGAAGCGCAGGGAATGCTGTCGTCGGGGGACGCGACCGCGGATGAGAACGATCGGGCGTCGTTCCTGAAGCACTACGAGGAGGCGCATGGCTTCATTCACAAGACCGCGGACGAGTTTTTGCTGACGGTGGGCACGACTGCATGGCCGCTGCCGTTCCCTATCGTGAAGGTGGGCGGCGCGTGGCACTTCGACGCGCTCGAAGGCGCGAAGGAGCTGTCGTACCGGCGGATTGGACAGAACGAACTGGATGCCATCAAAGTAAGCCGCGCTCTGTATACAGCGCAGAAGGAGTATGCTGCCTCCGGGCATGACGGCAATCCGGCGGGGGCCTATGCACAACGCTTCAGGAGTGCGCCGGGGACGCAGAGCGGTCTCTACTGGGAGGCTAAGGAAGGCGAGCCGGAGAGCCCGGCGGGCGTCCTGGTAGCTCAATCGACCAGCGAGGGTTATGAGAGTTCGCAACAGACCGGCAAGCCTACGCCGTTTCATGGATATTTCTTTCGGATTCTGAAGGCCCAGGGACCCAATGCTCCCGGCGGAGCAAAGGACTATGTGAAGGACGGGAGGATGACGGGCGGGTTTGCGATTCTCGCTTTTCCGGCGGAGTATCGGGCCAGCGGTGTGATGACGTTTATCAGCGGGCCGCGCGGTACGGTCTATCAGAAGGACCTTGGCGACGGCACCGCGGGGTCGGCGAGGGGCATTACGGCCTTCGATCCGGACAGCTCGTGGAAGCGGGTTCCCTGAGGGACCTCGCAAAGCCGCGACATCGGCCCATGCATGGGATCGATCCCGGCGCAAGCTTGTCCACCCCTCAGTCCCAGAAAAAGCCGTAAGCTTTTCATTGTAAATGACAAAACCAAATACCTTGGCGGGCAAACTCTACGAAATTGATAGATTGGATTCGGGGCCAAATCTAGAATTGGAAAGAGCAGCAGCCAGCCGGGCCGAACGGATGAGGTGGAAGCTGCCGTGAGCCATCAGGGGTTGGAAACGGATTCGGCTTATCTTCGAATGGACGGCTGTCGGAATCGAGGTATTGGCCGTCGCCGTCATTGTCGTCATCCTTGCCGTGCGGCGCGAGACCCATGCGCGACCTGTTTGCGATCGGGAAAGAAGGCACCTACGAGCATTACCGGCACCTGTTGGCAAAGCGTCTGTTATTGGGGTTGGATCTTCTGGTCGCGGCGGATGTGATCCGCACAGTGGCCCTTGAAGCTACCTTGAGAAATGTCGCGGTCCCGGCATTGATGGTTCTTGTCCGCGCCCTCCTGAGCTGGTCGATATATGTCGAGATGAAGGAGCGCTGGCTGTGGCAACCGGCCCCACATTCGGAGGCGGGGATGGATCAGGTGGACTGACATCCATACCTGATTCGTTCTGATAATTGAATGTAAGTGCCCTATACAAACGATGCGACAAAGGAGGAGGGGGGGCCCTGCCTATTCCGCCCCTTCGCCTACCCTTGTCGGCTCGATTTGCAGCGCATTGTTGAAACGGTTGAAGTAGTTGAAAAGGCCGATGGCCGCCATGAGTTCCACTACCTCGCCCTCGTCGTAGAACTCGTGGAGCCGATCGAAAAACTCGTCCGGAATGTGATTGGAGTCCAGCGTCATCTGCTCCGCCAGAGACAGGGCCGCCTTCTCCGCCGGCGTAAAGTCATCGCGGATCTGGTAACTGGCAAGATCGTCGAGTTGTTCCTTCGACCAGCCGAGTTTCATCGCGATCTGGGTATGCGATCCAAGGCAATACTCACAACCATTCAGCTGCGAAGTGCGAACGATCACCAGTTCCTTGAGTTTGGTTGGGAGCGTTCCAGTCGTAAGAGTCGCCTCGAAGTGAGCGATCATCGTCGTGAAGATCTCCGGCCGGTGGGCCATCGTCCGGAACATATTCGGGACATTGCCCCGCGTCCGCATATATCGATCGTAAATCGCGGCAACATCATCGCTAGCCTCGCTGCGTCGAACGCGAGAGATGCGCGGTTGAGTCTTGAGCATGAACTCCTCCAGGACACTTCAGCTTACCGCGTTTTCCAGTGATGAAAACAGCCACGTCCGAGTGGTGAACGCCAACACGAAAGCACCCACCGAACTCACCCCATGATCCTAGTCCTTTGACGCACATACCAGCATTTGATATAACCACAGAGGACGCAGTATCCCCGCCACACACTCCTCAGTAGCTCAATGGCAGAGCATTCGGCTGTTAACCGAAGGGTTGTAGGTTCGAGTCCTACCTGAGGAGCCATTTAGTTTCTTAGACTTACGAGCCCGCACCACTCCCCGATGACCCTCAAAATTACATGAATGTAGGGACTTTTGTAGGGACTCCCCTTCAAAATGCTGCGTATTTACGGGTAATTCTAAGCATTGCCGTTGAGTTTTTTTTGCTCTGGCAGAGTTCGCAGGCTGCACCGTGCTTTGGTTGCTCGTTAGCCGCGGGGCTCCGTTCTCTAACCCATGTAGGGACTTTTGCAGGGCCCCCTCCGCCTGGGCGGTTTGTTGACCTGAAGAGCCTCTGTCCGTCGGCTTCTTGACAATGGATTCGAGGGCTGTCCGCTTCGCTTCCATGCGAATGTGGCTGTAGTGCTTGAGCATTTGCTTCGAGACGTGACCGGCAATATCCATAATCGTCTGGTCGCCCGCGCCGCTCTCCGCCAGTTCCGTGATCAGCGTATGCCGGTTATCGTGAAAGCGTCCGGTCACCTTGGCATTTTTGCGGACATTGTTCCAAGCCGTCTTCAAGGTCGTGACGGGGCGAGTGGGGTCGCTAGGGCGCGGCTTCCCGAACGGAAAGAGATACCACTCCGGCCGAATCTCTCCAAATCTGTCTGTGTACCATGCGACGTACTCTGTCAATGCTGGGAGCAAGGCAGAGTTCAGGGGGATAGTGCGACCTTCGCCACCCTCCGTTTTGCTCCGACCGACGGCTAAGAATTCCTTTGCGAAATCGATCTGCGCCCAAGTCAGAGTCTTGATCTCGGCATCGCGCATCCCGGCGTTCAGAGCCAGCGTCAATGCCAGGTAGATGTGCGGGGAACGGGCCTTACGGGCTTCTTGCAACATCCGCTCCTTTTCCGCCCCGCTGTACGCCTTGCCGATGGTGTTGCGAACCTTCAGCTTGAGCATCTTTCTTTTGCGCAACCGCACGCGAAGGATGTCGCCCGGTTCGCCCAGGATGCGCAAAAGGAATCCGACTTCTTCGTTGATCGTTTTCGGAGCGGTCCCTTCATCGAGCCGATCATTCTGATACTTGATGACAGCCACTTCATTGAAGTCCACCAGCATCTTGCCGCCGAGCAGCCGTTTCAGATGGTCGATTGCATAATCGGCAAACACTGCCGAGTTGGGGAGGCGCAACTTATATCCATTGAAGAATTCATCTGCCACGTCGCTGAAGGTGCGGACTCGCTCACGGCGGGTGTCGGTGAAGTTATTGAAGCCCTCTTCTAACTCGCGCCGACGCATTTGTTCCGCATTTCTTGCAATGGTCTTGGACGGGCTTTTGCTCGACTCCTGAATGCGCCGTCCCGCAAACCAGAACTCATACCACCAGACATCGCCGCGACGGAAGAGACTCATGCGTCCTCCTTCATTACCCGAATCAGCGCCGCCGTTGGTTCGGCAGGACCGTCGGAGAGCAACTTGGCGAGACTCACAAGCTCCTGCCTGATCCACGAGAGGCGAGCCTGTTGGAGCTCTCTTCCTTGGGCAGTGGACATACTCAACCCGGTTTGTGTCATCAGGAGCTCCACCATGGCTAACCTCTGACGCTCTCTCCGCTTTTCGGCAGCAGGCAGTTGACTCCTTGCGAAGCAAGCGCCTTGTCAAAGGTCACCAAAATACCCTCCACCGCCTGGACAACGGCAAGCAGCCAGGCATCGGCCCAAACTTTGGGTGATGCTGACCGCCTCGACGCCTTTTCGCGGAATCGTTTGTCCACTTCTGGCGGCTCGGAGATGAATGTCACGCGGTCGTCAACATACAAACGGTCGTAAACGCGCCAGGCCTCGGTCATCGTCAGCGGCTTCCCGTCCATCGCAGCAGCCGTGGTCATCAGGCGAAGGAATCCAAGTTGCGTAAGGCGACAAAACGCGATGGATCCCGTTTCCTGTTCCCACCACCCTTTTGCAATGGCGGAGTGGATGTGTTCGGGGGCTGCTATCGCGAGCCATACATTGATGTCAGGGAAGTTCAATGAGCTCATAAGCCTCGTCGTTAGTGATGCTGATTCGCCGCCCCGCAGGACGGATCAACGGCTGATCGAGACTGAGCCGCCGGCTAGGCCGGGACACTTTGGCTTCTTCCACGGCTCGCTCGATCCCGGCAAGAATGAGCTTGCGCGCAGAACAACCCTTCCGGGCGGCGGCCTCATGGACCCGTCGGTGAAGATCACGCGGCAGGTCAATAGAAGTGCGGATGGCATTCGACTTCATACCCAGATTATGAGCGGGAGACTTAAATAAGTCAACGAAGAGGGTTGCCCGGCTCCGTGAGAGGAAGTCTCCGTTTGTCATCCCAACTTGCGCGCATCAAGATGCTGTGTCGCACCGGCTTCGCTGTGATTCGCTTGGTGGGATCTTCTCCGCCACTTGGCTGGGCCTGCTCCCATTGAATCAGTTCCTCCTGTCCGTAGCGCACAAGTGAACCGAATTTAGAGTATTTTGGTCCGCGGTTCTCCAGACGCCACCGGCGTAGGGTTTTGAGGCTGATACGCGTTCGTTCCGCCACTTGAATTTCTGTCAGGTATCGTTCGGTCATAAAAATTGCCACCTCGTATTCTGTCGTTCAGGACACCCAATGCGATTGACCAATATTCTGCGTGCGGGAAACTTCCGGGCCTTCGCGCCGCTGAGGCAGGAACGCGGAAAAGGACGCAGGGGGCACTTCCGGTAAACTTGCATACTTGACATTACTGCCATTGTACACATAATGTCAATCTGTAACGTTACACATATTAGCTGTAACTGAGGAAGGGGTCGATGGCCGAAAAGGTAGCGCCACCACAGCAGCTGGCCGACAAGGCAACGTCACCGCAGCAGCAACCGGTGATCTCGATCCGTATCTCAGAGACGCTCCGGTACAGGCTTGAACATCTGAAGAAAATCCTTTCCTTCAAAAGCGGCGAAAACATTTCGACATCGGAAGTGGCGAAACAGCTTCTTGAATCCGCCAGGGATGACCGCCTCGAATTCGTCAAGCTGCTCTCAGAACCGACGAAGTCCCTGCTCAACGCTCGCCGGAAGGCGGAATCAAGACTCCCACTTTCCCAAACCGAATGGATGGTGGTGGCCTACTACTGTCAGCAGGGCGCGGAAGCGTTTGCGGAGAATGTGCAGAGCCAAATCTCTTATGAATCCCTGGTTGGGATCCTTGAGGCGTTTCTGGCGATTTACGCGCTGCAAAACGCGAAGCGGACTCCAAGAGATTCGTACTACCTTGCCAATCTACCTCCCGATGAAGAGACCGCAAAGAAGAGCTTGCATGAGATCGGCTGCAAGGACGTACGCCGTGTGGTTGAGAAGACGATTCATGCGCTCAGAAACCCGAAGCCCGAGCAATGGAGGCCGATCCTTGCGGCGCGGAACCTCTTCTTTGCTCTCGACGAGCAGGAGTTCTCGAATATCGAAAAGCTGAACGAGGCGCTCTTGCCGTACTGGCCAATCCTCTGGCAGGTATGCGCGCGCGGGCACTACTTCCAGCAGGCAAAACCGCTGGTGGACGAGACTTCTGCGGATGAGGTTTATGACCCCATTGTTGATCCTCCTTTACCGGGCTTTGAGGAAGGGGAATGCAGCATCTTTCTCCCGCGTGGGCGCAAAGGAGGATTCGCTCTGTGCCTGAATCTGCCGGGGAAGCTTTCACCGATGTACCCCATGAGCGAATTCGCCGTGATCTCCGAGTTCCGGGCAATGCTGGAGCGCTTCGATCCGGAACACGACCGCTCTTTCTGGCGCGGATATTACTTCTACGCTTACACGTCGAAGTTAGAGACCGGCGAAATCGATATCGCATTCCGGGCCAACGACAACGGGATTACATTCCACCTTGAAAGCGACGCATTCCTGGCGTTTCGCAATTTGCTTCGGCGTGCTTGGGAACATCCAGAGGTGCGCCGCCTTTGGGATGAGGAGATGCTTCGGTACGGCGAACTGTAGGAGTGCGCTGCTTCGCAGCGGATGAGCGTGGACACGTCACCCCCAATTTGGGAACTGCAGAGATACTGAGAGCGCGGTGGCGTTTACCGCCGTTAACGCCCGCTGCTGCAGCAGCTTCGCTACGTGCCGTTAGCGAACGTAAACGCAAAGGGAGCCAGGTAGCGTCGCGGCGTAAACACGTTGAAACGAAAGAGAGTCACGCGCATAGGCTAGATCCGGCTTTGTAAGACAAACTCCGCACGTCAGAGGGCAGGTTCCTCATGAGCGCTCACCCTGCGACGAATCCACTCGGCAACAAGGCGTCTCCAGCCGGCGACAACAAGCCCGGCTTTCGCACCAAAACCATCGCCACTCGGCTTACTCCCGACGAGCTGGCCGAGGTCGAAATCGCCGCCGAAGGCGCTGGCCAAGCGCTTTCTGAATGGCTCCGCGAAACCGCTTTGCGTGCGGCACGGCAGCGACGCGTCGACCCGATTGAGCTGCTGCTCGCTGAGGTTTGGGGGGTGCGTTATGCACTGCTGAGCCTCTTCCACGCCGGGGCTCAAGCGGCAGCGGAGGGCACAGCACTGCTGCCCGAATCGGTCCTCAATATCCGCGACCGGGCCGACACCCGGAAAAGCGAACAGGCTCACAAACTGCTCGCGGAATTTCTCGCTCCCAGGCGCATAAAAGGCGGCGAACAACGATGAAGTTGGGGCCCATTCCGAGGTACTTTTGGTGGCTCGCCACACTGGCAATGCTCGTGCTGGGCGGGACACTTTGGCTCTGGTCCAGACTGGTTTGGACGCCCGTACAACGCTACTACTTGGGAGCGTATTTGTGGTGTTCCTTACCTGGCTCTGACCCGGCGTCGTCGATCGAAATCCGATGGCTTTACAAGACCGCGGCGAACGCAAAACCGGAGCTTGCATTGGAGGATGACGCTGTTGCGTCGCCATTGAACGCCCACCCCCAAATCCCAATGGATCTTTCCCCAGCAGTCCAGCAGGCGGGTTGGACCGGGCTGATGCAAGGGCCGGTAGAACGTCTCCAGATCGCCAGGCTCAAGCCGCTTCTTGAGGAGCAGTTCTTCGATGGGCGGAATCTCTGGCTCATGGTTCTTTTGCCGCTGCTTTTCGGATTCGCCCTGCTCTGTTTCCTGCTCTATGGCTTGAGCTGGTTGGCGGATTGGATCGAAGATGCGCCGTGGCGAGCACCGCGGTTTCCGTGGCAAGAACCTTCCCCACCTTTGCTCCAGAAGTGGATAACGAAAGTGGAAAAAGCACGATCTCGGTTCTCAGAATTAACGATGCATTGGAGACGAAAGACTGCACCGAAGGAAACACAGGCCGCACCAGCGGTTGCATCGGTAGAGACTCCAAAGAAAGCTCCACAGCCCGCGTCTCCCCTCTTCGACGCGAGCGATGGAGTGCGCAAAAGGGCGTTTCTGTGGACCGAGAAAGATGAGATCGAATGAAAGAACAATGCAGCACTATGCGGATGTGACTTTACCCTTATTCCACTCGACCATCGAGGAGCGCTCCCCATGCTCACCATCTCGAAGCCGTTGTCAGCCAGCCAAGCGCGCACGTACCATGCAAAAGAGTTTGCGTCGGAGCAGCAGAACTACTGGAGCCGGAACAAGCAAGGCCACAGCGAATGGCAGGGCAGGCTCGCCCGACAATGGAATCTCGCTGGGCCAGTCGACGCGGAACAGTTCGCGCGGTTGAGCGAAGGCCAGCACCCCCAGACAGAAGAGCAACTCGTTCGTCATCAGGTTTCCCGAACGTATGAAGGCAAGAATGGCCGTGAGGTGACGAGCGTAGAGCATCGCGCCGGGTGGGACGCCACGTTTTCCGCGCCGAAGTCGGTATCCATCACTGCCCTTGTGGGTGGTGACGACCGCGTGCGGCAGGCGCACCAGGAAAGCGTCCGGGCGGCGCTGGCCGAATTGGAGCGGTATACCCAGGCTCGCATCGGGAACGTCCACGCGCCGGAAACAACGCGTAAGTTTGTAGCGGCTACTTTCGAGCACGACACGGCCCGTCCAGTTGATGGTTACGCGGCGCCGCAATTACATACTCATGCTGTCATCTTCAACGTCACGGAGTGCGACAACGGCCAGACGCGCGCTTTGCAGCCATATGAAATCTTCGTTTCGCAGCGATATGTAACGGCGGTATACCGCTCGTTTGGAAAGCCTCGGTTATGAATTGGAGCGCGGAAGGTATGGGCAGCCGGAAATTCGTGGGTACACAAGGGAGTATCTTGAGGCTTCCAGCCCGCGCCGAGAGCAGATCAAAGATCATCTCCGCGAACAAGGAATTGACGGAGCTGCGGCGGCGCAAATCGCCGCGCATCACACACGCGATAGCAAGGAATTGCTCTCGCAGGATGAAGTGTTGCAGCGGCACCGCGAACTAGCCGCGCAATTTGGGCAACAGGCGGATCAAGTTGTCGCAGGCGCGGACACGCGGACAATACCAGATGCAGGAACCGGAGATGCATGCGCAACGAGCGGTGACTTGGGCGCGGGATCATGTCTTCGAGAGGTCGGCAGTACAGGACCACCGCGCAATCCTCGAAGCAGCACTTGCGCGCGGCATGGGAGAAACTACCTATGCCGGCATCCGGCAGGAGTTCGAGCGCAGAATCAGGGCCGGCGAATTCCGTGAGATTGCCTACAACGACGTGGGCCGGCAGATTACAACCACGGCGATGATTCGCATGGAGCGCGAGATCATCGCGCGTATACGGGAGGGCAACCGCCGCGATTTCAGCGACCCTATGCTCGTTTCGCCGCAGGTACGCATTTGGACCGAGGACCGGCACCCGGAACTCAATGCTTCGCAACGTCAGGCAGTCGACGACATACTCGTCTCGCGCGAGAAGTTCGTAGGCTTGGACGGCGTTGCAGGCGCGGGTAAGACGAGCACGCTTTCGGTTATACGGGAAGCCGCGGAAGCGGAAGGTTACCGAGTCGAGGGATTTGCGCCCACGTCCCGCGCGGCGCAGAAGCTCGCCGAGGCAGGCATGGAGACTTCGACGCTCCAGAAGCATCTGACGCGCGGCAAGCAGCCCGACGCAGGCGAGAAACGTTTCTATATGCTCGATGAATCATCGTTGGTATCGACCCGGCAGTTGCATGAATTTGTACACCGGCTGCATCCGAACGGCCGCGTGTTGCTGGTTGGCGACCGGAGGCAGCATGAAGCGGTGGAGGCCGGGCGCCCCTTCGCGCAGCTTCAGGAAGCGGGAATGGTAACGGCCAGACTCAATGAGATCGTGCGCCAGAAAGACCCGGAACTGAAAGAGGTCGTCGAGCAGCTTGCGCGTGGCGAAGTTCACAAGGCGGTCCAGAACCTTGATCGGCAGGGCCGCGTCCATGAGATTCCCGACCACAGTGAGCGCATTGCGACGATTGCAAAGGAGTATGCGAACTCGCCGAAACGCATGCTGGTCGTCTCGCCCGACAATCGCTCCCGCATGGAGATCAACGAGCGCATCCATGCGCAATTGCAGGGCCGGGGCATCGTGAGCAACGCTGAGCGCCAGGTCCGAACGCTGGTGCCACGGCAGGACCTCAGTGGCGCAGATCGCACTTGGGTGGAACGGTACGAAGTGGGCGATGTGCTGCGCTATTCGCGCGGATCAAGGGAGACCGGCATCGACAAGGGCGAGTACGGGCGAGTGAAGACGATTGATGCCCGAGCCAATCGGCTGACCGTTGAACTGCAGGATGGCACGGAGCGCACCTACGATCCGCGACGGCAGCAAGGTGTTTCGGTATTCCGCGAAGAGTTTCGCAGCTTCTCTGAGGGCGACCGCATTCAGTTCACCGCTCCCGCCAACGGCCTCAAAGTGGCGAACCGCGAATTGGGCATCATCGAGAGCATCGATGCCGACGGGCGATTGCATGTGAAGCTGGACGGCGGCCGCACGGTTGGCCTTGACCCAAACGGACACGTACATCTCGATTACGGCTACGCCGTCACCAGCCATTCCAGTCAGGGCCAAACCGCAGATCGGGTACTGATCCACGTGGACACCGAGTTAGGCGCAAAAGACCTGCTCAACAGCCGGATGGCCTACGTTGCGGTCTCACGCGGCGCGCACGACGCGCAGATTTTCACGGACAACGCGGCGGTTTTGGGCCGGGTACTCAGCCGCGAGGTTTCCCATGCCCCTGCGATACAACACGTACCTCCCACACAGGCTATCGAGCAGCAGCCAGTCGGCGTGCATGAGATCAGTCAGGAATTCGGTATGAGCATGTAATGCCAGACCAAAGGATGACATTTCCCCGGATAGCAGCAGCGTAGCCGAGACCCGGTTCGAGTCAAGGCTGGGCAAAGCCCGCCGCTGCACGGCCGGAGAGCCTTGACACGAACTTCCCAGCCTCGGCTTATCATTCCATCCATCCCGGGAATGTCAGTTTTTTCATGCCTTCTTTCAATCTTTCTAATAAATCGTCGTTGCACTTCCCTGTGTTGCAAGGAAGGTCACCTCTGCATCTGCTAGTGGCTGAAGGATGGGACGCTCGTCACCATAGGAATCAGGATCTTCGCCCTCATGAATAATCCGAAAATGTCTATTAATGTAGGCTTGACTCGTTGCTTGCTGATATCCCCCGTTCGGAAATACCAGCCAGATCACGTTTGTACCGTCCTGCTTGCTGTAGTAGCCGACTCTCAAGATCAGCCCTAGCAGGCTGCGATGAGGTCCAGGATTATCCTCGCGGACGGTGATTACGCTGCGTGGGCTGACTGGTCTCGTTTTGTAATACTTCTTCGGATTGAGCCCTCGCTCGGCACGAGTCATGATATTCAGTCAGTTGTTTCGCAAGGTTCCCGAACGGATCGATAGATTATCCTCTACTTTAATCCCAGATGCACATCGATCTGCGCATTCTGCCAGTCGAACCGTGCCGGATAGACCTCATAGTCCACTCTGAAAGCTCGCTCGCCGCAGAAGTTTCGTGGAACGGGTCGAAATGTCCGCATTCCCGACAACACGCTACAAGTCGGCCATTACAATAGCCGAGAAATGCCAAAATCTTTCTCACTGGTGTTGTTGTTGGTCTTGGCGAGCGTCTCACATTCGCAAGATTCGCAAGTCCTTCGGTTGTCTGGACCAAATGGCGGAACGTTTGCGCGGGATAAAGCTGGTGAGGATGTCGTAGCTAAATCTCTGACCGATCTGTTGGCAGAGCAACGGATCACCGGTCTTTCCCGGTATTACCCAACTCTCCTGAGCGAAGGTGTATGCTCCAGCATCCTCAAAGGTTCGTGGGTAACGATGATGAGAACAGACGGTCCGGCAGCGTTTTATCAATCCGACGACATTAGCCAGCCAAGCAATAAGCTACGGAAGATGGTTATAGACGAAACAGCCGCTCTACACCCTGAGCCGATGAAGCGATACGCGGTGGCCGTCTGGGAAGAGCACTTGGCAAATGGTTCATCGCGTTATTGGGTAGGTATCTTTCTCGCGAAGTCTCCGCTCTCGGACTGGCTGGGTAGCCATCTGGGCGCGGACACTCCCCAAGAGATGATTTCGCCTAACGGCCAAGCGGAGAGAGATGTCTCACGCGGAGTGTCGGCAAAGGTGAGTATTACGTACTCGAACCTCTGGTGGCGCATCGAGCCATTGAGTGGCGCAATTCGCAGTACCGGACGAATTACCGCTATCCAACATCGGAAGCGCCTCGCGCCGACAGGTCCGATATTACGGAAGATTTGTCTGCGAGGCGCTTTCGATTTGGAGGTAAGAAGGAAGCCGCAGGCGTTTGCCGCGGTCGCGGTGATGCAGGTGGGAATTATGGAGATTGAATGCAGTTTCGTGATCCGGTTAATGCTTTTGGGCCCTGCCATCGTCGTCGATGCTGATGGCCAGCGGTGAGCAGTTGCATGAGCGGTCTTCGATCGAGCCGTTCGGGGATGTCGGTAAATTTGGTTTTGCAGGCTTTCTTGATGCTTGGAACACACTGGTGTGAAGACGTGCAGGGAGCAAGTCGGTGGACCGGATTGGCGCAGGCGATCATGAGGAATCGAAGGCTGCCAGATAGAGTTGAGCGGCGGTGAAGCGCTGGACGACTCGCATGGCTTTGCCGCAGCGGGGACAGTGCCAGAGTTCGCCTTCGGGCAAGGGTGGCATGGGAAGTGGTTGGCGGCCTTGGGTGGCGAGCAACTCGTTTGCGAGTGGCAGCAGCTGGTTGCGGAAGCGGTTGGAGAGCAGGCCATAGTGTCTGATCCGCACGAAGCCCTTGGGCAGGACGTGCAGGAAGAAGCGGCGTAGGAACTCCACTGCATCGAGGGCCATGACGCGCTGCTTGCTGCCGTGGGCGTAATCCCTCCAGAGGAAGGTGACCTTCTGTCCGTCGAAGGCCAGGAGGCGATGGTTGGATATGGCCATGCGGTGGGTGTAGCGACCGAGATAGCGCAGGACATGGGCGGGGCCGCCGAAGGGAGGCTTGGCGTAAACGAACCACTTCTTCTTTCCCAGTCTGGCAGCCAGATCCTCGAACCATGCAGGATCACGAAAATCGGCAGCGGGCCCGCGGCAGTCGAGCTGGTTCTTGTGGTGAAGCTGCCGAAGTCCGTCGAGGAACTTGTTGCGGAACATGGTGCGCAACACGGGAATGGGCAGCAGGAACAGCGGGTGGCGGGTGTGGATCCATCGCCGGTGGTCGGCCGACAGTCCTCCGGCGAGGACGACGCAGTGGACATGGTACCCAGCAGATTCGAACTCCACGTATGCAGGACCGACAGAAATCCGATCTCTGCACCGAGCCGCCTGGGATCCGCGGCCGCCTCCAGCAGGGTCTGGGAACTGGCCTCGAAGAGCAGGTCGAAGAATGGCCTGGGAGAAGTCAGCGCTAGCGGGTTCAGTTCGTGAGGCACGGTGAAGACGACGTGGAAGTAGTTGGTGTTGAGGAGGTCGCGCTGCTGTGCCTGAAGCCAGCGGTTGCGGGCCTGCGCCTGGCATTTGGGACAGCACCGCGATCGGCACGAGTTGTAGGAGATGGGTGCTTCGTACTGGCCAGTCGACACACTTGTCCGTATGTCCGCCAAGGGCAGCGGTGCGGCAGCGCACGATGGCGCGAAACGCCTTCAGTTGCTGGTAGCTCAGGCTGGAGGAGTAGCGTTCCAGAAACTGCCTTCCCTGCGTACGGACGATATCGGCCACTTCCATGGCCGGCCGCATCATGGATGCAGCGGACGATGATAGAGGCGGCGACACTGGTCGACGCTGGTGAGCTTTAGTTCCTCGATAGGGTTGGCGACCTGGTGCAGGTGCTGTTGGGAAAGGTGCAGATACCTGGCTGTGGTCTCCAGATCTTCATGACCGAGCAGAAGCTGGATGGTGCGCAGGTCGGTACCGGCTTCCAGCAGATGGGTGGCCCAGCTATGACGAATCAAGTGGGGGGAAACCCTCTTGCGGATGCCCGCCCGTTTTCGAGCTTCGCTGCAGGCACGCCATACGACCTTGTCAGTAATCGGCTGCTCGCAGTCGCGATGCATCCGCGAAGGGAACAGGTAAGTCTTCGGCTTGAGCCAGCGCCAGTATGCGCGCAGGGTCTCTAGCAGCGCCGGGCTCAGGGGTAGATCGCGGTCCTTGCCGCCCTTGCCGTTCACCACGTGGATGACCATGCGCTGGCTGTCGATGTCGGCGATCTTCAGCCGGGCGATCTCGGCACGGCGCATACCGGAGCCGTAGAGAAGCATCAGCAGCGTGCGCTCGAACAGGCTGCTGCTGGCATCGATCAGCCGTGCCACTTCCTCCCGGCTCAGGATGTTGGGCAGTTTCCTCTGAACCTTGGGATAGGGCAGGAACTCGCGGAACTCATGCCGGTGCAACGTGCGCACGAAGAAGAACCGCAGTGCAGAGATACGATGCTCGACCGATCCTGGGGAGAGCCTTCGTTGCTTGAACAGGTAAGCCTGGTAGCTCCGCAG
>Ga0206966_1191_pt1 | contig 14984 bp, 12 predicted proteins | sample Alteio_BWOrgHeat_23_FD_152970 | JGI IMG/M metagenome (GOLD analysis project Ga0206966, IMG submission 152970) | Enriched cells from forest soil in Barre Woods Harvard Forest LTER site, Petersham, Massachusetts, United States -... | ecosystem: Environmental > Terrestrial > Soil > Temperate forest >...
TACTGGATGATCTGGCCCAAGAGGAACGCGCTCATGAAGACCGGGCGCAGGAGCTCGAAGAGACCAAGCTGGGGCCAGACGCTGTGCAGGACGAAGAACGTGCCCGGCGGAGGCTTTTCGTGCTTCAGATTGTGCAGCCGGGACTGGCAGGTTTAATGGATGGCTCGGTTTCGACGCTGGCGCCAGTGTTCGCCGCCGCCTTCGCCACCCACAGCACCTGGGCTGCGTTCCTGGTGGGTATGGCGGCGTCCGTTGGCGCCGGCATTAGCATGGGATTTGCTGAAGCGCTTTCGGACGACGGGAGCCTGACCGGACGCGGTCATCCCTGGGTGCGCGGCCTGGTTTGCGGGGCCATGACTTCGCTGGGAGGGGTCGGCCATACGCTTCCATTCCTGGTGTCGAACTTCCACATGGCCCTGGCCATCGCTTTCGTCGTGGTTCTGGTAGAGCTGGGTGTGATCACCTGGATCCGTCATCGCTACATGGACACACCTACGTTGTCAGCAGCATTGCAGGTAGCATTGGGCGGTGCGCTGGTGTTCGCTACGGGAGTGTTGATCGGGAGTTCGTAGCGAACAAGCATCTTGACAGAAAACATGGGAGTTGGCGATTGTCAACTCTCGTGTTGGCGCATAGATAAATACAGATTCATTTAGGTTCAATCGCCGGTGCCCTTCAGATGTACTTTCTGCGGACTGACCGAGGCATTGTCGGCGATGCTCATTAGGCCGGTTCGTACTCCCTTTGCTTTGGGCTTGAATGTGATCTCAATTGTGCAGCTCTTTCCGATTGCGCGACGCTTCCCACAGTTGTTCGTTTGCAGGAAATCTCCGGTCACGGTGATACTGGAAAGCTTGAGCGGGGCATTCCCCGAGTTGGTCAATATGATTTTCTTTGGGGCTGTGGTCTTGCCAACGCTTTCGGTCCCCAAGTTCAGGGATGTCGGGAACAGATAGGGCGTCGGCTCGCTCAAGTACAAAGAGACGGCGGATTGGCCGGTGTAAGCGGCTTGGTTAGCCATGCCAATATCGCCAACACCGTCGGAATTGAAATCGCCGACACCCAGGGTTCCAGAAGCTACTTGTCCGGGCGCACCATAAGGAACGGGGGGGGCGAAAGGTGCCGTCGCCGTTGCCCACCATGACCGTTACACCGTTGCCGGTAGTATTTGTTGGTGGAAAACTCACAAGGTCAAGCTTGCCATCACCGCTAACGTCGATAGCGACCAGTTGACAACAAAACTGGAAAGCCGGATTCGAATAGACAGGGTTCTGGAAAGTACCATCGCCGTTACCCGCCAAGAAGGCGATTCCGTCATACGTTCCTACAACCACGTCGAGCTTCCCGTCCCCGTTGAAGTCATCTATAACAAGCCCTCCGCTGTAGAAGGCAGTCGGCCCGGGGGTTGGATTCTGAAAGGTTCCGTCTCCGTTCCCGAGAAAAACCTGGAGAGGCGAACCGAAACTAGTGACGAGGAGGTCCGCCTTACCATCGTGATTGACATCCGCGACGGTAACACTCGGATAGAAGGGCAGTGCATACTGAGCACCGGAATGAAACGTTCCGTCGCCATTACTCAAGTAAATGGTCATAGATGGGTTGGAACCGTTACCGTTGTTCGTCACTACCACATCCGTCTTTCCGTCAGTATTGAAATCTCCGACAGCTAAAGACAGAAATCCGTTATTGACTGCAGTGTCGACCTCGGTCTTAAAGCTGCCGTCACCTTTGCCCAGCAGAACCCCGAACCCAAGGGTGTAGTCTTCTCCAATCAACAGGTCCGGCTTGCCATCGCCATTGAAGTCCCCAGCGAGTAGGCGGTCATTATTGTTAATGGCGGATCCGGTTAATGGAGAGGTAATGGGCTTTTCAAACGTTCCGTTTCCGTTGCCGAGTTCGACGGAAACCCGTCCATGCAGGAAGTTGACCTCTGCCACTGCCAGGTCAAGCTTGCCATCTCCGTTGAAATCTGCCGCGACGGCAGCGTCCAAACCGTAGGGCGCTTGGGCCAGGCGAACGGTCGCCGGGACTGCAAATGTGCCATCGCCCTTGCCGAGTAAAATCTGGAGACTTTGTGCCACCGCTATCAGATCGAGTAGCCCGTCTCCGTTAATATCGGCTGACGCGAAGGAAATTGCGGTTACATCAACACCCAGGAAGGAAAACACTGGCTGACGGAAAGTCCCGTCGCCGTTTCCGAGCAGCACGAAGATTACGCCTGCGACCCTTCTTCCACTAAGTCGAGCTTTCCGTCGTGATTGAAATCTCCGGCCAGCAAGAAATGTATGTTGTCCGGTATCGAACCAGGAATAGCCACACGCGGCTGGAAGCCCCCCGTCTCCCTTTCCTAGCAGAAGGAAAAGTCCGCTGCTTATGCTGGATATCACCACGTCCAGTTTCCCATTCCGGTTGAAGTCACCGACGGCCAGTGCGCTAAAATCCGGCGCAAGAATTCCAGTCGAAGAATCCACACGGGTGAAGCTCCCGTCTCCCTTACTCAAGAGTACAGTTACTGTTCCTGAGCCGACGTTCGACGTGATTAAGTCGAACTTGCCGTCACCATTGAAGTCGCCAATGCCGAGGGATGTCGGTTCTGTTCCTACGGATACAAGCGTTTGTGATTGAAATGTTCCATCGCCGTTTCCCAAGAGGATTGAAACGGTACTGTCATTGTCGTTTACTACCGCGAGATCGATCTTTCCATCGCCGTTAAAGTCGGCCGCCACGATTCCTACCGGGTAATTGCCAACGGGATAGTCGACGTGATGAGTCTGGAATGTTCCGTCACCGTTTCCCAGCAGAATGGAGACAGTGCCAGGTTGCCCAGTACCGTTATAGCCATTGACCACGGCGAGGTCAGCCTTCCCATCGCCTCTGAAATCGGCAGTTACCAAGGCCGCCGGTGAAACTCCGGTTGTGTACTCGACTTTAGCAGCAAACGCTCCGCCGGACTTGCCTATGAGGACGGATACAGTATTGTCGTTGAAGTTGGTGACTGCAAGATCGAGCCTGTGGTCGTGGTTGAAGTCCGCAATGATAATACCAGCGGGCTCGTTTCCCGTTGTAAAACTGGCGCTATCAAAGAGATAGTTCTGTGCCCGAGCCACGGAGCTCACAAAGCCGAGGCTGAGGCTTATAATAATCACGACAATTGCCGCACGGGACTCTATCCTCCACGGGTGGGAGCCTTTCATAGACTTGCCCTCGTTTCTAAATAGGTCAACTTAGCTATCAAAAAGGGAACATACCTCCACAATTGGCCCGAAACTCAAGCGGATATAATGTCAGAGTTTCAGTCTTTTGGCGATCATTAAAATTCCGGGACGATCCAGGAACTTTCCAGTCTGATTATGGAGAAAGCGCTCTTTCGATTTCTACTCTTCCTGGGGGTCTGGCTCGTTCGCTTCTGCCGGCGCCAGGGGCAGCTTAGAAGCGTTCCCCAGCATGTTTCGCTCTTCCGGAGAAAACTGTTTCTTGTAGGCTTCAGAATCGATTTGACCCTGACGGGCGCCAGGCGGCAAGCTTCGCAGCGTTTGGATTGCATTACCCACAGCCTGCCTGCGCTCGGGCGGGAGCTGCTGGAGCTGCGAATGCAGCTGGCGTGCCTGTTGTTTTTGTTCCGGAGTCAGATGTTCCCAAGTCTCCATGCGGTTCAGCATTTGCTGCTGCTTTTCCGGCGGCACATTGTTAAAGTGCTGCAGTTGCTGACGCAATTGCTGCTGCCGCTGCGGCGGAAGACTGCGGAATTGAGGGTCGTTTTCCAGCTCTTTTCGCTGCTGCTCGGGAGGAAGGTTCTTGTGCTGACGCAGCCACTCCCCAGCGTGGTGACCTTGCTGTTGTCTCCTTAGTGGAGGAGGATGTTCCGGAGGATGTTTGCGGTTTTGGGCGAGCAACGGAGCCGAGCTTGCCACAATCAGTAGCAGCGCGACCAATCCCGCCCGCACTATCATGAACCTTGCCCGCACCTTATTCCCCCGGTCTTCCACCGCCAGTCCTGCAACTTCGTTCGTGGCTGCAAGATCGTGTCTAAAATTCTTTACGGATTGGCCACTACATCCTGCTGTACCTGCAGGTCATCGAGCAGCTCAAAGTCCGAATATAACTCGTTGTTCCGGTCGAGGGCTTGCAAGTCTCCCACCGCCGTTCCCGGCTCCACCACCATGGCCCTTGACCCTGGAACGGCGTTCCGACCGGCATCAGTTCGGAACAGAGTAATGCTCATCACCATAAGCACTGCCAGCGAAACTGCCAGCGCCGGCTTGCGGACCCAGTGCCACCAGCCTGCGGGCTGGGCTGCCGTTTCTTCACGCAGACGCGCTTGAAGCCGTACGTCAAAATACGGCGACGGCTCTGGAACTTGCCATTCGTCCAAAAGCGCCATAGTCTGGCGGAGTTCGCTTAACTTGCCCGTGCAACCCGCGCAGCTCGCCAGATGGTCTGTCATTTCGGGCGAGACTGCATTCAAGCCGGCGGCCAGGTCCGGCATCAACTCGCAGATCTCATTGCATTTCATAACTACATCCTTCATACAAACTCTTGTAATTGCCCGCGCAGCGTTTCATAAGCGCGGAACAGAAGCGACTTAATGGCGGACTCGCTCAGCTTGAGGACTTCCGCAATTTGGCGATAGTCCATCTGCTGATACTTGTGCAGCAGGACCGCCATTCTCTGCCGTTCGGGTAGCGCCTGCACCCGCCGCCGGATGGCTGCCATCCGCTCCCGCCTCATGATGGTCTCTTCCGCCGTCCTGGCACTGTCGGCCACATCCAGGGTCACCCCGCTATTTTCATCGGGCTCGTCCAAACTGACCATTTTTTCCGGACGCTCATGCCGCCGGTCGCGGGCATGATTCACCGCCAGGTTAGTCGCAATCCGGTACAGCCAAGTCGTAAATTTTGCGCTGGCTTCGTAACTCCCGCGCGAGCGATAAACTCGCAGGAAAACTTCTTGGGCCAGGTCCTCGGCCGCAGCGGCATTGTGGGCCATACGGAACATAAAGCTCAGCATGGGCCGACGATATTTTTGCACCAAGTAGTCAAAAGCCGAATCATCGCCGGCCTTCACTCGCAACATAACTTGAGCGTCGCTCAATTCCTCACCCGACGGAGTGGCAATCCCCTGCGAGGCGCCGTAAGGCGGCTTGCTCGCCATTGCAAGCAACCTACGATCCATGGCTACACTGCCCACATCAGTTTGAACCCGCCGAGTTCCAGAAAGTTGCGCGCCGGGGCTATCTGGCTGGTCGTTCCCTGCCTCTGGGGACGGAGCTAAGGGCACCTTTGCGGGGCTGAATTTGCTGGCCATCTAGTTCTTACCAACAGCTTGCGGCGGTGACCCCGCAGGGCAGGGATCAGAAGCTGTGGACATTCAGGCTAACACGGACTCCCATTGCGGAAAAACCTGTTTCTTTGCCGCAATATAGCAAACTGGCCGAGTCGATTGGGCAGATGCATTGGGCCGGTTTTAGAGTTTCTATAGGTAACAATCGTAACTCTAGGGAGGTACGTAAAGTAATCAATCGCAAGCACTTAATAGCACGAAAAGGCCATTGTGAGAGCGGCTGGACTCCGATAGTACTAGTACAGGTGGCCACGCTGGCCCCTCACTAAAGTCATGAAAATATCCTGGTTTAAATTATCCCGGTTTACGGATCTTCTTGGAAATGCAGCAAAGGTTTTGGCCACGATCGCGCTGCTGGGCACCGCGGGTCTTGCTCAACAGACGGTCGCCATGCTCGAACCGGCGATTCCAGCTGCGCCCGTACTAGCTGCGGTGAGCCCTCGAATTCTGCCCGAGGCGCCTAGCAGCCAGCACCAGTTCTGGGACAACGAAAACCGGGTGCTCTTCGGCGCTGTCGTTGCGGGGAGCGCGGCCGATTTTGCCGTTACCTACTCAAACCTGCAAAATGGGGGCCGCGAACTGAACCCGGTCACTCGGATTTTGAGCGGGAGCACCACTGGGCTGGCAGTAAACTTTGTCGGTCAGGCCGCAGGTGTCGTCGGACTCAGCTACTTCTTCCATAAGACAGGTCACCACAAACTGGAACGCCTGACGCCGCTCCTCAGCTTTGGCGCCTCCGCGTATGCAGTGAGCTACGGCCTTATGCATCGCTGATTCGATTTCTAACAAAAAAACCTGATTTAAGATAATGGTGTGAGCTCCTTTCCTCCGGGCCTTGGCCGCTTTGAGGGCTTCCAAGTCTACTCGCTCGTTCGGAGCCGAGATGGTTCTCTCATCAGGCGTTTCTAAGTCGGTGTTCCAAGCCTCAGAGCGTCAATTCGTTCAACCTTCTCGCGAGAAACCGCCGCCGGTTCTGGCCTCGCGGGGCGGAGGTCCTTTTCATAAGACGCACGGGCATCCGCTGTTTTTCCCAACCGCCGGCACAAGCGGCTTGTGACTTTTTCCCAGTGATAACGGAAACGTAGCTGACATAAAATCGTCTTTACACCAAACAATCCGCTGGCCGGTCCATTTCTGAGACGAGTTCGAGTCCAGGCGCGATCTATGCCCGCCGCACACTTTTGACTGTTTTGAAGATCATGCCTAAGATGTTCGATCATCAACCTTGATAATCTGAGCGGAAGGGGCGTGTGTTCTTGAAATCATCTCCGTGGAGCCGCGTGTGTGCAACGATGACTAGTTCACCGTCTCTCCGGAAACTACCTGCCGTCCTACTTTTGACTGTCAGCTACTTGATTGCAGGTAAGCTAGGACTCCGATTGGCGTTTGTCAATCCGAGCGCAACCGCCGTGTGGGCTCCCACGGGAATCGCACTTGCGGCCCTACTGGTTCTAGGGTATCAAGTTTGGCCTGGCGTTTTCTTAGGCGCATTCTTGGCGAACATCACGACCGCGGGCTCGGTGGCAACCTCCGCTAGTATCGCTGCGGGAAATACTCTCGAAGCGTTGGCGGGTTGTTACCTCGTGAATCGGTTTGCTGGCGGGTACAAAGCTTTCAGTCGGGCGCAGGATATCTTCAGGTTCGCGGCTCTCGCAGGCCTTGTGAGCACGGCGATCAGTGCCACATTTGGCGTCACTACCCTTTGTCTTGGTGGTTTCGCAAGGTGGTCGGAGTACGGGGCAATCTGGTCAACTTGGTGGCTGGGCGATGCGGGAGGCGCTCTGGTCATCGCGCCATTACTTGTTTTCTGGCTTCGGAATCCGCGTTTACGATGGAACCGGACGCAGGTTGCAGAGGCTGTTATTTTGCTGACGAGTATTTTCCTGGTCGCGCAGAATGTGTTCGGTGGGTTCTACCCAGCGAGCACGAGGAATTATCCTTTGGAGTTTCTCTGCATTCCCTTCCTCATCTGGGCCGCGTTCAGATTTAGTCCACGTGAAACGGCGACGGTCGTCTTCGTGATTGCTGGAATCGCGATTTCGGGCACACTTGCCGGATTCGGTCCGTTTGTAAGAAGTGACAAGAATGAATCTCTGGTCCTATTGCAGGTGTATGTGAGTGTCTTAGCGGTGATAGGTCTGGCCCTTGCAGCGCTCGTTTCGGAACGTAAGGAAATCGAAAGAAAGCTCCAGCGTCTGGCCGCAACCGACCCGGTCACAGGCCTAGCCAATTACCGCCGTTTCACGGAAGTCCTGACGGAAGAGATTAATCGGTCACAGCGGACCGGGAGCCCGTTTGCTGTCTTGCTGCTCGACCTAGACGGAATGAAACGGATTAACGACCGCCACGGCCACCTTGTAGGCAACCGGGCGTTGAGCCGCCTAAGCGAGGTGCTGCAGAGTTGTGGCCGGAATATTGATACGGCAGCGCGGTTCGGCGGAGATGAGTTTTCCATGCTTTTGCTCGAGACGGACGGAACTGCAGCTCGACAAGTGGCCATGCGTATTTCAGAGCGATTGGCCGCAGATCAGGAAGTACCAACATTTACGGTGAGCATTGGAATCAGTGCTTATCCAAGCGATGGCGAAACGATTGAAAGCTTATTGGAAGCGGCCGACCGTGCTCTCTACCAGATGAAACGCGGCGGCGGTGGAGCTGTGACTGAGGAATCGTTGTCGTAAGGCAGGACTCCCAGAACGGTAGATGGAGGAGTTTTTAGTCCAACCTTAATGATCGCGGATCCAAACTATAGAAATGTACGACCGTCACCTGCGCCAATCTATCTAGCGACACTAATCCGTAAGGGTTGAGCTCCGAGGATGGCGCAAGTTTCAGTTTTCACCGCACGATGATTCCAGCGTAGCCCACAACCTTATCGCGGTCGCCGGAGACATCTCCGGAGGTTGCATACTGGACCAGGTCTGTTGCGCTGGCACCCAGCTGGTTCGCTGCCGTGAGCATGACTACGACTGGGCCGAATCCGCACATGCTGATTTGTTCTCTCTTCACTACATCAAACAGGCTACAAGGATCGAGGGCCAGCATGCGCTCAATCGCCATCTGGTCTTTTTTGCGAGTGACGGAGTCACTCTCATAGTGGTTCATGTCACTGGAAGCGACGATCAGAAGCCGGTCTGGTTGCGCTCGCACTACGTCCGCAATGGCTTCCCCAAATTTTATCAGTATCTCGATCCGCCCGGTGCCCAGGGCAATTGGAACAAAAGTAATGTCCTTGCGGCAGGTTTGCAGAAAGGGCAATTGCACCTCAATGGCATGCTCGCTGCGATGGGCCTCACTGTCTTCAGTTAGGGCAGGGAAGCCTTGTTTGAGAGCTTCAGCCAGCACGGTGTCGATGGGAATGGTCCCCAGCGGTGTCTCCCATGAACCTTGGCTCATAATGGCTAGTGGCTGTCCTCGCCCGGTGTGGTTCGGGCACAGCACAATACAACGTTCGGGGACATTTAACTGCGCAAACACCGCACCGGCCACTGCGCCGGAATAGATGTAACCGGCATGCGGTGCCACGCACCCCAACGCCCGCACAGGTTCTGCGACCGGCAGTGACAGAAAGGACTGTACGTCGCGGAGCAGGACATCACGGTCGCGGGGATAGAACCTTCCAGCAACCGCGGGTTGACGGACCAGCGAATGCACGGTGCCTTGCCTCCGAAGAACGGCATGAAGCAGCCGGTTCCACGATCATAAGCGGGTTCCGGCGAGAAGAGTTCGGAATAACGCTGCGCTTTCGTCGAGCGACATCGCTTCCGCCCGAACGGACGCCTTTACCCTGGATTTCTCCATTGCGGCCTGCAAGATGGACGGTTCGTACTCAGTCTTCAGATTGTTCCACAGCGTTTTCCGCTTCTGTCCGAATGATTTTTTCAAGAACTCGATGAACGCTGATTCTGGCACATCCAGCTCTTCCATGCGAGGCGCAAGCGTGAGACGCAGGACGGTCGAGTGCACTTTGGGCGGCGGTGAGAATGATTCTGGCGGAAGAGTAAACAATTTTTCCACCTGGGCATAGAGTTGCGCCGTCGCGGACAGCAGTCCATATTCAGCCTTTCCAGGTCGCGCGGCCATCCGGTCGGCCACCTCGCGCTGCACCATCACCACGATGCTTTCAAAATACTTCCGGTAGGCAAATAAGCGAAGCAGGATTTCTGAAGTCAGAAAGTAAGGAAGGTTTCCCACGACACGCACTTGCTCCGGCTGATGATTCATTCCGGGCCGGACCGTTCCAGGTTTAGGCCCAAACACAGCGTCGAGGTCAATGGCCAGAATGTCGCCTTCAATGTTTTCGACATTCGGGTTCAGCGCAAATCTCATGCGCAACTGAGCGGCCAGGACACGGTCGGTTTCAACGGTAATGAGCCGCCGTGCGCGGCGGGAGAGCAGGGAAGTGAGCACCCCGGTTCCGGGGCCGATTTCGAGCACGGTGCTGTGGGAAATGTCTCCCAGCGCCTCTACAATGCGCAGGGCGGCGGATTGGTCGGTAAGAAAGTGCTGGCCCAGTTTGGGTTTTTTCCTACTCTGGGGCGCAACAGATACTTTCGGCACGTTGACCCTCTTTCTTGCGGGCGATTACACTGAATTGTCAGCTGAGAATTCTGCGACGTGAACATGGGATAAGCAATAATGCTCTCCCATCATAGCGTGTGCCGGCCTATCTGGAGGTTGTTTTCATGAATATTGCTTTTGCCGCATCGGAGTGCGTTCCTTTCTCCAAGACCGGTGGATTGGCTGATGTGGTAGGGGCCTTGCCTCGCGCCCTGGCCGCCGCAGGACATTCGGTTAGCGTCTATCTGCCACGCTATCGGCAGACCAAGCTCAGTGACGCTCGAACCGTGGTGCCGAGCATTACCATCCCTTTTGACGACCGCTATCGCTTCTGTTCCGTCGTCACCGGTGGGGGCCATTCGGGTGTGAATTTTTATTTTGTGGAATACCCGGAATTTTTTGACCGTGATGCCTTGTACGGCACTTCCGCCGGCGACTATCCCGATAACGCCGAGCGTTTTGCTTTGTTCTCCCGTGCCGTCTTGGAAGCCTCAAAAATACTGGGTGTGCCCGACGCTTTCCACTGTCATGATTGGCAATCGGCGCTCATTCCGATCCTACTCCGCACGCAATACGCCGAGGACCCAGCCTTTCACGATGTGGGCACCGTTTTTACCATCCATAATATGGGCTACCAGGGACTGTTTGCGCCGGACACGCTTCCGCTCGTCAATCTGCCTTGGGATCTACTGGCCATCGACAAAATGGAATTCTTCGGTCAGGTTAATTTTCTCAAAGGGGCGCTGGTGTACTCGGACTTCATCACCACAGTCAGCCGAAAGTACAGTCAGGAAATCCAGACCACCGAGTACGGCTTCGGACTGGAAGGAGTGCTGCACGATCGCGCGGCCAGTGTGACCGGCATCTTGAATGGCGTGGACTACGACGAATGGAGCCCGCAAACCGACAAATTCATCGCTGCCAAATTCTCACCGGAAAATCTTGGCGACAAAGCGAAATGCAAACAAGATCTGCTGACGACGTTTGGAGTGACCGGAGCAAACCTGCAACTTCCCGTCATTGGAATCGTCTCTCGCTTCGCGGCCCAGAAAGGTTTTGACCTCATAGCTCAGATCATGGATCGGCTGGCGCTGGAGGAGATGATCGTGGTTGCGCTAGGCAATGGAGACAAACAATACGAAGAAATGTTTGTCCGCATGCAAAAGCAATTCCCACAAAAAATCGCGGTCAAGATTGCTTACGATAATGCGGTGGCACACAAAATCGAAGCGGGCAGTGACATGTTCCTCATGCCCTCGAAGTACGAGCCTTGTGGCTTGAACCAGATCTATAGCCTGAAATACGGGACGGTGCCTATTGTGCGCGCCACCGGAGGACTCGACGACACCATTGAGCCCTGGGACGCCCGCACCGGGAAAGGCACGGGCTTTAAGTTCACAGACTACAGCGGGGAAGCCTTGCTGCTGACCATCAAGCACGCTCTCAAAGCTTTTCGCGATCAGTCTTCCTGGCAAACGCTCATGCGTAATGGGATGAACAAGGACTTCTCCTGGAACGCCTCGGCCAAAGAATATGTGCGTATTTATGAACGGGTGCGGCAGGCTCGTTCCGCCCCCAGTCCGGTGTTGGCTGCTGTGTGATGGTGATGCTTCGCATCTGTTCGAACGATGGTTTCAGAATGGGAAAAACTGTTATCAAAATTACAATTCGTTTTTGACAAGTGTCCGCTGCTTCGCTTAACCTACGCACTGGATATGTTTCTTCCGTTCATTGCCCATCTCGCGGCGGTACGAATCGTTTGAGAGCCCTTTCGAGTCGAGAGCGTGGACACATGGTTCGTTGCTTTTTCCTACGAAACATAAAGTCCCGCGCCTTTCAGAGTGAATGAAACGACGCGGAGCCCATCAGTTTAGTTGGCGACTGCGCGCCCATCATGAGTGCGCGATCGCCCGGTCTTGAAGGAGGCTCCTGGCGTGAAGGTTCACCTGATCAATCCGAGCAGTGTGTCATTTGGAACGGCAGTCATCACTCCACGCTGGCAGTATGTGCTGGCGGCGGCCACTCCTAAGAACTTCGGCGACCCCATCCTCGTAGATGAAACACTGTCGCAGGTGGATCCTGAGTCGATCCATGCCGGCGATGCGGTTGGGATTGGCATTCATACCGCGAATGCGCTGCGCGGTTACGAGATTGGCAAGATGGCGCGCAGCCGGGGAGCTTATGTGATCTTCGGTGGCATCCACGCCACCCTTTATCCCGAAGAGGCGCAGGAACTGGGCGGAGCCCACTCGGTCGTGAAAGGGGACGGCGACATCGCTTGGGCGCGGGCTCTTAATGATTGCCACGAAGGCGGACCGAAACCGGTTTACGCCGGAGGCCAGATCGATGCCAGCGATTTCGTGGCTGCCCGCTGGGACCTAATACCCCGCAACCGCTACATGTGGGCCTCGGTGCAGACGGTCCGTGGTTGCCCCAAGCATTGCTCTTTCTGTTCAGTCTGGCGTACCGATGGCCAAAAACCCCGCCAGCGAGCTTCCGACGTGGTGATCGAGGAAATCGTGCAACTACGCCGGCTGGGCTTTCGTTTTATCGCGTTAGCGGACGACAATTTTTATCCTGTGACATTGACCGACCTCAGCCTGGCAGCCCAGCAAAACAATATCGCGCGCTTGAATGAACTGAAATCACTACGGGAGGAACGGTTTGAGCTGATGTCCCGGCTGGCGCAGCTTCCGGACGACATGGTTTTCTTTACTCAGATTACAATGGAAGCCGCCGAAGATGTGGAATTCCTTGATGCTATGAAGGCGGCGCGGATCAAGGGCGCGTTGGTCGGAGTGGAGTCGGTCACTCCGGAAGGATTGAAAGACGTTTACAAGGATTTCAACCTGGCTGGCGAAAAACTGACGGAACAGCTTCGGACCTTCCGGCGTCACGGAGTGCACGTGCTCGGCTCTTTTATTTTTGGTTTGCCCAGCGACCGTCCGGAAACCTTCGCCGCCACAGCCGCTGCTGCGATCAGCGCAGAATGCACGTTCGCGCAATTCGTAACGCTAAGCCCTTATCCAGGAACGGTGGACTTCAATCGTTGGGAAAAGACGCTGGGTGACAACCCGCAGAACATCGCGGGAATTCCTCTCACCCGTCGCTGGCTTATACCGCAGGCGCTTCGGCCGAAACTTTATTGGGACCATCCCGTGATGTCGGCGGAAGAGATCCGTTCGCGCACGCAAGGGGTGTGGGACAGTTTCTACAGTTGGGGTTCGATCTGGAAGCGCTCCAGCTTTATCAAGTCGAGCCGGGGACGCTTGGCGTTTGTGCTCATCTCCAGAATTTACCGGCTCATGTATGCAGACACGGGCATCGCCACCGACAGTGCGCGCGTCACCTGGTCAGGGCGTTGGGCCCGGTGGATGGCTAAGCCTTGCCAGCGTCTTTTTGCTGCCCGTCCCATGCCCGATCTGGAAGTGCCAGGAGCAGCGCTGCCAGATCTTGAGTCGCCATCGTTAGTTCCATTGTCGCTCTGAGCACATGATTTTGCTTAGTTGAAGAACCTCCGCTCAGAAGAATAGTTCCTCGCCCGGCTGGTACAATCCCTCAAGGAATCTTCTGCGGTCCTCGAATGTTATGTCCGCGCTCGCCAAAACTATCTTTCACGTAGATATGGACGCGTTCTTCGTTTCGGTGGAAGAGCTGTCCGATCCTTCGCTGAAGGGCAAGGCTGTGGTCGTCGGCGGTCAGCGTAATGAACGTGGCGTGGTCTCGGCGGCCTCTTATGAAGCACGCAAATTTGGAGTGCACTCCGCCATGCCCTTGCGCACGGCAGCAAAACTCTGTCCCCATGCCATATTTGTAGAAGGACACTACGAGCGGTATATCGAATACTCGGGCAAAGTATATGATGCGCTCTCAACATTTTCCCCGCAGGTCGAAATGGCATCCATTGACGAAGCTTATCTCGACATGACCGGCACCACACGATTGCACGGACCGCCGCTCTGCGCTGCCCATACGCTGCATCAGAGGATCAAGGTAGCTACCCAGCTCAATTGTTCGATTGGCATCGGCAGTACTAGCTTAATCGCAAAAGTATCTTCGGCCAAAGCCAAGCCGCACGGAATCCTATGGGTCATTCCCGGACAGGAAGCAAAGTTCCTGGCACCACTAGATGTCCGCGACATTCCTGGCATTGGCAAAGTCACGGAGGCGAATCTGCTGCGGCTGAACATTCGAACCGTAGGCGATCTGACGCGATTTCAGCCGATAGAGTTGGAGGATTTATTCGGCAAGTGGGGCGTCGCCATGTCCGGCAAGGCCCGCGGAGAAGATGCTGGAGGGTGGTTCGACACCGAAGTTGGCGCCGACACTGCCGCCAAGTCCATCAGCCATGAGCACACCTATAACGAGGACACGGCCAGTCCCGAGCAGATTGAGTCCACGTTGATACGCCTCTCCCAGATGGTTGGCCGGCGTTTGCGCGAGAGTCAGCTGCATGCTTGCACCATCCAGCTCAAGTTGCGGTACAAAGATTTCACCACCATCACGCGCGCCCACACTTTGGCAACACCTACACAACTCGACACCGAAATCTTCGAGCAGATCCGTGCGCTGTTTCGCAAGAACTGGCGCCGAGGTACGCCCGTACGTTTGCTCGGAGTGCACGCGTCGTCATTTGAAACGAGTGCCGGGCAGGGAGATTTGCTTGAAGATGAACGCCGCCAGCGCTGGCAGCAAGCTCTAACCACTGCCGACCGCCTGCGCGATAAGTTTGGAGAGTCAACAATTTCGCTAGCGTCGGGTCTGAAAGCCGGTTTTCGCGAGCGGGTACATGAAAATCCCGTGGGTTTGCCGGGAAAACGGAAAGTGTGATGACGACGGAGAATTTCATAATCATCATGAGGACAGTATCATCATGAGGACAGTTGCTCCGCCTGATCTGACGGCGCGCCCGCTGAACTTCGTTGTGGTGTACACGATGAAGGCATCTCCTGCCGTGCTGTTTCGGGCCTGGACGGAACAGTTTGATCGCTGGTTTGCTGTCCCCGGTTCGGTGCTGATGAGAGGCGAAATGAATACCGCCTATTATTTCGAAACTCTTTTTGAGGGGCAGCGACATCCTCATT